>JGI24768J34885_10000037_pt1 | contig 33188 bp, 43 predicted proteins | sample LakOntMetagenome_FD_34885 | JGI IMG/M metagenome (IMG submission 34885) | reverse complement strand
TTATACACCGTTACTTTAACCCCAAATAATTATGGAACTATTTCATTCTATCCTCATTATAAACGGTTTTATCCCATTAGCTTTACAGAAGAAACCAGTCCATTTAATCCTTCAAACGCAGGTGGCGCACCAATACTTACCAATATACTGCCCTATCGTATGGAGGAGCAACAAGAAATTAAATACCAAAAGCACCCAACCCTGCAAGGAATGCTTGTTGATACGACATTAGATCTTCCTAGAGAAGATAGAAATATATGCCATTATGATATAGTCTATTACCCTAAAAGAAAAATTGTTATTACTCTAAAAATCATGCATCGTAATGTAAAGAACTACTTTGAACGCGTCCATTTATTAAATACTGCCCTAGAAGGACAATTATTAGAAAATATTGTTTATACGGCTATCTACGATGGCGCTATTAATAAAGGATATTATGCACCAAAGACTAAAAAAGAAAAAGATAACTGGCCACCGAAAGAATTTAAATACAACGTTACCATTATCACTAACACCGACGGCGCCAGAGGTATGCTTGGTAATAGCACAACTGCCCTGTATAAAGTAAGCGTATAACCTCATTCATCCAACCATTCTTCTATTTTCTGTAAAAACAATGGATGGGACAAGATGCCCACATGGTCACTACGTGGAATACAAAACATTTCGTGGTTATTAAAGACACGCGTCGCATACTGTAAGCTTTTCGCTGGAATTAGACCATCCCCATCCATATCGTAATCTATCTTATAAGGCGCACACTCTATATTTTTGGTATAAAAACGCTTAGCGGTCTGGTTTTCGGTGCTCAATACTATTTTAGTGCGCACACGAAGTGGTTTGCAAATCACATCTAAATAGGGCATATATAAGTCCTTCCATACACGAAAGGATATTCCCTCTTTTTTATAATCTCTCATACAAATGGTTCTACGCGTATCTTCAATATGAATAAACGTATCCGAATCTTTATAACATAACGGATTCGGTAACGACATAATGATACCACTCACCCGATGCACAACATCTTTAAAAAGCGGATACATAAAAGGCACATAAAAGTCACCAATTGTGCATGCTTTTACGGCATTTGGTGTGCCACCAAAGGGACTATTCACAATCACCAATGTATCAATGTATTTCTCAATAAATGCTTCATCCACATATTCGGTTAAAAACCATTTGAAAATGATACCACCTAAGCTATGTGATACAACCATTAATTTGCGATCACGACCCTTCTCTATAATGACCTCTTTTAATGATTTAAAATAAGCCCCCCTCACCAGCGGATCCAAAATAGTGCGAAAATCATAAGGCATTCCAATTAAGGTTTCTTTTGGGGTATAGCCCAATTCCATCAACCGATGGTTCAATTTAAACATGTATTGATAATGAAATGTATCCTCCATTATATTACGATACGGGTCTGTTAGCTTATCAAATTCATGGACTAAATTCTGGATACCATGAATACCTCGCACATCGTAAGGGACAATATCCTCATTTAGAGCAGTATATCCAAGGATGCGTTTGCTGATCGGATCTTCATTAAATTCCATACGCATATCGTCTTTCCAACGGTCCATATATTTCTTAGAAAGCGGATAGAGATTCACCCACCGATTATTCAATACCTTCTTACCAAAGTAATAGTTGAATGGATGCTTCTGATTAATGAGGATGGAAGCACCTAGTCCAGGGATTAATAGAACCGATTTACTCATAAGGCAGCTCCTTTGCAGTATTTGTCTTAACCTTATCTTTATACATTTTTTTACGTTTATGTAGAGTAATGGTTTTTGTATGCGTCGCCGCGGCTTCATACAATTCAGCTTTTTCGTCTATTTTTTCATAAGTGGTTGGGAAGAAATTCTCAAACAATGCCGGAGGCGCTTCTTCCACCATAGGTGGTTCTTCTATCACGATTTGATTGGACAATTCCGCACTCATATTCCGCACACGGTCAATTACGTCAAGTTCTTTTTCTGTCCAGTCATAGTTGTAATTCTCTTGAATAAACGCATGCGAAGCCAGTAGAAATGGGATAGATACAGCATTATGATGTTTGCGACTATAATTATATTGATATAACTTCTTAGCAATACTAAGACTGGGCTCCAATATACAAAGGCATTCCCATAATAAAATATTAAACGTATAATGCACTGCGCCCCAACGCATATGAATATCAGAAGGGATTTCTATTTCAAACCTTTTGCGATCCACATATTCCACAGCGTTCCGAAACTCCAGCGATTTTTTAGAATTCCATAAAGAAATTAGTCCCGTCAGTGTTTTGATGCAAAAATCACGTTCTGTCGCATTTCTCGGAAGCAGATGTTGGAATGCCCCTAAGCCTTTTTCAGATAATTTAAAGTCCCCTCCAAAAAACCCGATGACTTTGGTGCGTAATTGACCAATGGGTAATTTCGGTAATGTAAAATATAAATTACACTCTTTAAAGAGGAGGCACAATTTGATGGTAATTACAAAAGCATTTGAAATATGAAAGGAATCATTTTCTATGACTGTAACAACGTCGCTACATACAGACTGCCATTTTTTATAACTAAAGTGACTAAAGTTGGCCAGACAAGAGACCAGTCTAAACCACGTATATTGCAGTAAATCAATGTGACCTTTCTTTGCCATTTCACCAGTATAATAGAGCGCCTCCTGTGGCGAATTATTTTTAATGGATTCATATAAATCTACATGATAGTCCATTTAGCGTATAGAAACAAAGTTTTTACAATCAAACAAACCCGCTCCCTCCGCCCGCCATATAAAAAATGAACAATGCAGTCTATATATCTTTAACTGTCCAACACTACTTAAGTTGAAAATTATAATATAAGTTATCTAATAGGCAAAAATATGGTCTCTAACAATAACAACGAACCTCTGCTTACGGAAACGAAGAGTCGTCATGTTATGTTCCCAGTAGAATACCCTGATGTATGGGAGATGTACAAAAAGGCTTCTTCTAGTTACTGGGTGGCAGACGAACTAAATTTCCAACAAGATAACCAAGACCTTGAGCGTCTCAGTAAAGACGAAAAAGATTTTATCTATCAAATTCTAGCCTTCTTTGCCGCTTCCGACGGTATTGTTTCAGAGAATCTATCTGAGCGCTTTTCCAAAGACGTGCCCAAGCCTGAGGTGCGTGCCTTCTATGCCTTTCAGAATGCGATGGAGCAAGTCCATAGCGAATCCTATTCGCTTCTGATTGACACCTATGTAAAAGATGCCCGTGAGAAAGATAAGCTCTTTAATGCCGTGCAACATTTCCCTGCGATTCAAGAAAAAGCCAGCTGGGCAATGAAATGGATTAGTGACGATCAAGCATCCTTTGGACAACGTCTGATTGCTTTCGCTATTGTAGAAGGTATCTTCTTCTCTGCGTCTTTCTGCGCCATCTTCTGGCTACGCGAAAGAGGCCTCCTTCCCGGACTCAGCTTTGCCAATCAACTCATTAGCCGTGATGAAGCACTCCATACCGAATTTGCGTGCCTTCTGTATAATAAACTAGAAAATCGCGTGGATGAAGATGCCGTCTATGCCATGATTGATGAATCCGTGCAAATTGAGATGAAGTTTATTACCGAATCCATCCCCTGCGCCATGATTGGTATGAATGCCGAGCTCATGAAACAATATATTAAATTCATTGCTGACCGCCTTCTGAAACTCCTCGGTTACAAGCCCCTGTTCAAAGTGCAAAACCCCTTTGACTTTATGGAGTTCGCCGCCCTAGAGGGAAAAACCAACTTCTTTGAGAAACGTGTCAGTGAATACTCCAAGGCAGGCATGACCATGACTGGTAGTGGTCAAGTCGGTATCCCAGATCGTCTGGATATTGATATTGATGGCGATTTCTAAACTGCGTTTAAATTACAATTAGAAATGTATGATGTAGGTGTAAAAGAATGGAGCCTACATCACCTACACCGGACCCATTTGACGCTGCAGCCTTTGACCCTTCCACACATACACATACACATGCCACCGTGCCTCCTAAACCCGCACCCATTTTTCGTTTTGTAAAAGAACCGACCCCTTTAATCGTTCTAGACACAGGCGAATATTATATTTTATACAGCGATATTGGTAAGAAAGAAGCTCACGAATATCTACATGCAATAACAACGATCTATAGTCTAATGGATATTCAATTAGAGAAACATGTTACGGCCTACGATATGGAAAACGTAGAAATGTATCAATTAATAAAGGATACATGCAATCATATTATTCTAAATGGATTAAAATCATTAGAGACCATTGTAGAGGATGTAAAGCATATGATACACTATTATTCCATTAAGAGAACCTATAAAAATAATACTAAAGACACGATCAGAGAGCCCTCGTTAGCTTCTATAACGCAAACGTTTGCCTCATCAAATAAAGATATAATTACATCTTACAAAGGTAAGGAGTTTTCATCCATTGAAACCGATGAAGATAGTCCAATCCCATTAGATGACCTAGATTTGATATGGAATGTAAATTCAAGAATAGCAGAAATTCCGATAAAAGGGCCTTCTATATCTTGCGAAGATGCATATGAAGTGTTTGGACAACAATACGCCTATGTTACGAATTTACAGGTTCATGCCGTATATGACATGGTAGTGCTATATAATACCTATTACAATATATCTATTGTTGTAAATCTAACCACTACGGGTTTAAGGTTGCCGCTTATTTTAGAGGTGATTAAAGAGTTTAACGAGTTTATTTTAGTGGATAATATTACCGTTAGCTCCGAAAAAGAAAAAGATAAGGATATATGCAATGACTTATTCCATAAAAAATATTACGAAGACAGTGATGTATTAAGTAAAAAAATAAAATCCTTTATTGAACTGTATGGATATAATGAATCTGAGAAAAAGAAATCAACTGCCAAAGAGAATCACCTAACTGAAAAAGAAACCGTTTTAAGTATTCTTAAAAATGATTTTATCATTAACGATGATCCAGCGTGTCGCATGAGAGCAGGTGAATTATACGAAATAATGACAAAATATTTATTACCAGATGTAATAGATGGACCCATTTATCGTCGGCGTCTTCAAGGATATTTTATGGAAGCAGGTTTAGTGAAAAAACGTATGTCAGATGGTATGTATTATTATGGAATTAAACATAACACGAATGTAACGTGTAAAGAATATAAGAAAGATAAGATAATGGGATATGATTTGGTTATGCTTACGAAGCAATATCAACAGGAGGCAGCAATATATCCTTAAATTTTTGTAGTTTTTTAAAACATTTTGTAATCGTTACTTCACTCACGTCGCATGTTTCAGAAATATATTTTTTATTAATGTCAATCTCTTTGTAATAGGCGTAGAAGTAGATCGCGCTGGCAGCTACACTGGTTGGAGCATTTTCAGACACAATCTCCAAGTCTTCTATCTTACTGGTCAGCGCCTTACAGAAATTAATATCTACCCAATTCATATTCAGATTGGAACCAAATCGCGAGATAAAGTCGTCCGCATTGGAGGATTCCACATTTATTTTTAGCAGCTCTTGAAAACGCGCATTACCTTTCGTGAGCACATTCTGATCCATTTTAAACATTTTTGCAATTTCTTTGGTAGAGCGCGGAATTTTATTGATCAAACAGGCATAGTATAGACAAGAAGCAATCAGACCCTCTTTATTTTCACCCCTGGATATCTTCATGGTGCTCGCCTTTTTAAACAATACCTTTGCGTCGTCAATAATTTTCACAGGAATACCATTGGATGAACCCGTGCTATTGATTTGTTCAAAGATCTGATACAATGTGCGTTCCCAATGGGGCATAGAATTCCATATTAGGTAACGGCGAATGCGACTAATATCGCGATTGTCTTTGCTATATTTATAATAACCAATCATAGAGCCCATAGAGGATTTTGGAAGGAGATTATTTGTTGGCATACCACAACGTGCTGGATCGTCTCCACGGTTATCTTCTGCCCCATAGAAACGCCATTCCGCTCCATCGTCAATGACACGGGATTGAATCACATTGCACTGGGTGCAAATATATTGACCATCTATACTTACCACTTCGGTGCTATTACAGTGCTCACAATTGGCTTGGTCATGGACCGTATCCACGAAAGATTTTGGCTTCTCATTCTCAGGCTTTAATTCCTGAAGCAGATTCCAGCAGAAGTCTTCAGAATCGTCATCCATTCTCCATACGTTTTATTTAAAGAGAAGCGCAATCTTTAAGTAGATGAAAACTATTTAAAAAGAAAATTCATTTTTTAGAACTCTTGTTTCAAGTAATAAATTATAGGTTCTATTATTAGTATGGATAACAAAGACAAGCCACAGTCATCACGAGCACGTGGCTCCTCAAGCGCTGCCCGCCCTGCTACTGCGCCTGCTACCCGCTCAGTTACCCGCTCAGCTACCCGCTCAGCTACAGCTACAGCTACAGCTACAGCTACCCGCCCTGCTACCGCGGCAGCGCCTACACCTAAGCCTACCTCTACGCCTGCTACCGCGCCTACACCTACACCTACACCTACACCTACACCTACACCTACGCCTATAGGCAGGCCTTCAGCTGCTCAAGAGGTATTTGAAAATCGTGAATTAATTAATAAGATATTACATAGAACCACTCTATCCAGCCTTAAAAACCTCACAGTCGCATCAATGTTTAAGGATCAGTTAGGAAAAGTAAAACTGTCAAAACCAATAGAGGATTTGATTGCTAGTTATAACATTAAAGTAACTCCTGGCGATAAACCACATACTTTTAAAATAACATTTAATTGTCCAATTACAATGTATAATGTAATACAATTTCAAGGTGAAATAACTGTATCGACTTTTAAACAATTAGGAATATGGCGTTTGGTCATTAACTTTATTCCCTTAGAAATAGAAGGCGTTTTATACATATTTGAATTTGCGTGTACTTTGTTTAAAAAAAACGATTTGGGAGATCCTCTTATATATGTTGAAATAAAGCCAGATATTACGAAGCTACCAAAGAAATTACTTTCTTTTAACTTCTATAAACAATTAGCCAAAATCCTATTTATCGCCGTTAGAAGTAATCGCACACTCTGGGGTTGTAAAACAAGAACCTTTTTTAAACAAACAGAATGTGGTGTAGGGTATAATTTTAAATATGAGAAGAAGGATATTCAAATATCCAATACACATCCAAATGAGATAGAATTAACGAAAAAGTTAGTTTGGACAAACACGACTGCGCATCTTTCATACACTGAATTTTCGTTTACAATGTTTGTAAATGGTGAAGAAATAAAGGGTGAATCAAGATACAAAGAAACTTCTACACGGTCTAACACCCCTTCATCAATGAACATCATTCTAAACATTGAAAAAAGTAGAATAAATAAAATACTAGGAATTTTGAAAGAGCTAAATATTTTAATGCCAGACATAATTCAAATGTCATGGATTGATGCAAATAAATTGATATGGGCTTCACCCCAAAAAATGGAAGATGTACGTGCATCTTACAAAAATATTAGCGTGAATATTTATACACCATATATGTATTCTGATAGAATAGAAGATGTCTAATGCACCCATTCAATCATATAGGTATCTTGAAATGCATTACACAACTCGCGAGGAATTTCATTAAAGTCCATGAGTCGCTTATTATTTAGATAAATTTCCTTACAATTGCGTTTATCCAGATAGGCATTAAATTCCTCATCCGATAGAGAAGCCAATTTCATGGCTGTCTTCGGACCAATCCCACTGTGAATAGATGCAATGTTATCACTCTTGTCACCCATAATTAGCTTAATTTTGAGATCCTTTGCGGGGTCTCCACAGCTTCGTTTAGAGAGGTCAAACCCGGCACCATTCATGTTATAAATACGCGTATTTGTATCTAGCAATTGAAGGTAATCATTATCATTTGTAACAATGACGACACTTGTCATATCACTCCCCAGCTTTGTTTTTACCAAATAAACGATATCGTCCGCCTCTAGTTTATCATATGCCAACTGATGAAGACCCCATTCAGGCGTTTTCTCTTCAATGTATTCGTAGAACTTTGTAAAGATATGTGGGTTAAACGACGTGCTCTGCACCCGTAGCCCCTTATAATTATCATGAAATTCGTTTCTCCAAATTTCGTCTCGCATACAGTCACAACAGAGCACCATATTGTTCAACGACGAATTCCATTGCTTACACATCTTTTTAAAATCTTGGAGAACATGCTTTCTAAAAGCCTCCATAAAGATAGGGTCTTCGTGAATCGCCGAATAATCAATGTCTTTACGGGTATATTCATACCATTTGAGTGTGCTGAAATAACGATAGAATATGAAATAACTTGTGTCAAGCAAAATAACAGGCTTAGAGGATTGGAGCTGGACGACGGCCGCCATCATAAGTAAAAGTATATGTATCCATATCCATAAATAGAATCATTTTTTCTTATACATGTTCGTGACTATGTCTATGATACTACGGATACCATTTCCCAAAGGAATGCGATTCTTTTGTTCATGAGAGAGGTCAATGTGCAACCATTTCGCACACTCCGCAGGTAAGAATTCTTTTAAGAAGAGCGCCGCGGTAAATGAATCATCGCATATATCTGAATCATTTAATAAATCCGCTACCGTGCTCTGTAATACTTCGCGATATTCCGTCCAAGTGGGCATTGGAATCATGCGTTCTCCGATATCGTTGGTGCGTTTTTCAAAGAGATGCTTCATTTCCGTGGGTTGCGCGAAATAGTAACCATTGTGCCAGCAATTAATGTATTCGGCGTGACCTGTTAATGTAGCGATGTCTATCACAATATCTGGCTTATAACGGGCAGAATATGCAAACGCATCTGCTAGGACTAACCGACCTTCTGCATCCGGGTTCGTAATTTCCACCGTTTTTCCCGAAAAGCTGCGTATCACATCGCCAGGTTTCACCGCTCCAGCGGATATAACGTTCTCAGCAAATGGAAAAATACCTATCAAATTGACGTGTTTTAACGCGGGTAATTCAATCAGGTGCATCAGCGCCATGGCTCCACAAACCGCTCCAATTTTATCAAATTTCATGTCTTTCATAGAGCGGATGGGTTTGATGGCTAGACCACCGCTGTCAAAGGTAATGCCTTTACCTATAATACATACAGTGGGATTCTTTGGATTTACTTGGCGTTCAATGGTCAGCATACAAGGGTTCTTACTGGATCCCGCATTTACCGCAAGAATGAGACCAAACTTATGCTTTTCCAAATAGGCCTTTCCAAGAATAGTCGTCTTTACACCATGTATCTTTTTAAACATTCCTTGCAATCTTTTTGCGATCATCTCAGGTGTGGCCAAATTCGCAGGAAGCATAGACATCATGCGGGCCGCTTGCACCTTTTCAATCATAGAAATAATGTTCTTTACCGAGGCATTTTCTTTCCCGTCGTGTGTAATAATCACTTCATTTTTAGCCTTATAGATATTGCTCAGTAGCGAACGAACGCATGATGCGAGTGTAAATTCTAAAACGTCTGTATCTGTATAAAGCAATGAATCTGGGATATAAATATAAATTTTAAAAATATTAAACGTTTCCCATAATAGATCTGCTGCACCTATTTTGCTAACCATTTTATCCATGTCCAAATACATAGATTCTTTACGAATAGAGATATACTCGTAATGGTTTATAGGCACCAGTTTGCTCAGCGGGGATACCTTCTCTTGACCGTTGTAATAAATATCTAGAATGGCAGCATCTTTTGGTATATGTTTTATGTCTAACTTATATTGAATAGACATCTCCTCTTCTGTTCATGAGAAATTATAAAATGTTTATGTGTTTTGTATCGTATATATTTTTTAGTTTCGTTGTATATTTTTAAGCGGTAGCTACAAGCTTGGAGGCCTTGTAGGTCTTCCACTCCTCAATGGCCAGCTTCATGTAGTCGGTGGTCTTGAGCTCCTTGTTCTTCTCGCGCATCTCCTTCATCGCCTTTCCGATGAACTCGTTATACTCTGTCTTGGCACGGGGCTTGCGCTCCTTCACCGGCACCTCATCGGCATCGGCCTTCACCTTACGAGTGTATTTGCGCTTGGGCTTCACCTCAGCACCCTCAACCACATCCACCACCTTCTTGGGGCGACCCGCCTTCTTGGGCTCATCGTCACCGCTGACAACCACCTTCTTGGGGCGACCCGCCTTCTTGGGCTCGGGCTTCACCTCCTCAGCGCCCTCAACCACCGCCACCACCTTCTTGGGGCGACCCGCCTTCTTGGGCTCGGGCTTCACTACCTCAGCCTCATCGTCACCGCTGACCACCACCTTCTTGGGGCGACCCGCAGCCTTCTTCTTGGGCTCAGGCTTCACCTCAACCTCCTCAGTGACCTCGGGCTTCACCTCAACCTCCTCCAGAGGAGGCAGCTCAGTCTCAGGCTTCCAGCCAAAGGGGTCCTCAATCTCAACATCCTCGTCCTCGTCGCAGGGGATTTCCTCCAGAGGCGGCAGCTCATCCTCCGTCGCCACAGTAATCTCGGGCTCAGCCACAATGACCGGCTCCTCGCGCTTCAGAGAATCCGGCGCGCGCATCCACATCTTGTTGGAGTTCTTCACACCCACCACCCAGGCCTTGCCATCGCGACCCATGAGCTCCTTGCCAACCGATTCGGCGTCCGCGCAGTAACCGAGACCCATAGGGCTCATCTCCTTACCCGTGTAAGAGAAGGCCGAGTTGTTCTTGCAGGACATCTTGGAGGGAGCCATTGCGAGAGGGGAGCGGTTTGTTAGCGGTAGTAGCGGTAGTTGATCGTAAGAGCGTATGTGTTTGTTTTGTTCGTTATGATAATTTAATCAATATCAATATCAATTTTTTTTTATTCATTAGAAAAATGATAAAATTTTTGTAACAATTACGTTTCATAAATAAACCATTTTAGACGTGTAAAATCATAAAAAATGAAAGGTATTTACCTTATATCATTACATAACCCAAACGCAATCAATATGGATATGGACGATATGATTCTAGCTGTATTCAAACATCTCAAGAAGGAGATGCGAACTATAGCTACATATAATGAAACACATATTGACAAAGCGTATCAAGACGTCCTTCATATAATACACATGAAAAACAACACATTCTATATGGATCTTATGGAACAAATGACACCTCTATCACTGGATGAAAATATTCTCACACAGTAGTAAGAGAAGACCATGTTTGAATTGGTAAAAAAAGACAGTAAATATCAAAACATTATTATTACCGCCCTACTCTTATTTATTGTGATATCAGAAGCATCCGCCCAATACTGTATCCGCCGTTGCAAAAGAGACCAAAAAATGCATTTATTCTTCCTTGGTATATTTTTCTATTCATTCGTGTGTTTCGGTCTCTACAATATGTATAGCATGCGAGAGATAGGTGTTGTAAATTTCATGTGGTCTTGTATGAGTATCATAACTATTCTATGCGTGGGTGTTTTTGTATTTCATGAATCTATAAACCGATACGATATTCTAGGTATTGTTCTCGTATTTACAGGACTCGCATTGGTGTTCTTAAAAGGCCATTAAATTTCGCAAGTTTAATTAAGGATATCAATGTCAGTATTTAATGATTTTCTAAAAATACTGCATTTAATGGTTGCATTTATCTGTATATTCTTATTATGGCAATTAGCCCGGTGGCTGGTATTGCCACATCTACAAATATTTCCCAAACTCCCACCGTATCCTTTATGGGAAGGCGCTTACTCAGCGCTCTTGGCCGCCGCAACTGCTGTCTTTTGGATCGTCGTTTGCTTAATTCTATTTCTCTATGTGGTGTATAAAGTGATTGAAGCATTTGTGCCAAATCTAGACTTTCCGCCGATACGCATTAAAGATATGATATTAGGTTTAACCCCTTTTCGCGAAATGCGAGAGAGTGGTCTTGTCGCATTATTTGATAATATATTCTTTAACCTGATTCCCGTGCCAAAACCAATCAGAGCTAAATTAATTGATATATTTAATGCTTTTCGGAATTATTTACATACGTCTTTCGGTTTTACCAAATCTATTTTAGAAGAAATTGGTGCTCCGGTTGTTAATAAAATAACCGCTAAAACAGATAAAGTAGTCTCAGGTATAAAAACCGCCGGCGCCTCCGTCGTTACAAATACGACTAAAGGAATAAAAGATATAGGTAAAAATGCTGTAGCCCCATTGGCACCTGAAGAAATAGAAGAATTACCAACAGATCCAGTCGCCCGAATGATAGAAGAACAATACCGTAGATGTGTCAATGAAAAACAAACCGTTGTATCGGAAGACCAACCCGCTTTATCCAGAGCTAAATTAACGATTGATAATACCGTTCAAACAACAAAGTGTAAGATTGAAAAAATGAAGGCAACCAGTTCAGGATTCAAGGCGCAGATAGAAACAAAATTTAAATAAAATAAACATATAAAGTATAATAAATGGCAGGTGAAGGAGAATCAAAAGATTATAACGCCTTTGTAAAATTTTTTAAAGTGATTGGTATATTTATAATAAGTTGGCTACCCAAAGATTTTACAGAAATATTACTATTTTCTATTACGATTGCGCTAATAATAATTATAGCATCTCTCATTCACTATACAACTATTAATAGTCGCATTCAAAAAGAATCCAGGTGTTATCGCGATAAACAAGAATCAAATATTGGTCAAGGTGTGTATCAAGTCAGTGCCTATACAAAGGATGGAACAATTATATATGCGGTTACATACAATGTTGCGGCAAAACAATACACTATTGAACAAAAATGTCCCGATGGCACTGTGCAGAATAAAGCGGATATTCGGGTATATGACTTAGGTCGCAAACAAACCGATCGTATTGAAAAGATATTTGAATGCGATAAGAACTATAGCTTAAGAGACCAAACCCTCTATTATAAAGGAGACCCAGGATTGGTAAGATTTATGGAATATGGAAACACTGAATTCTTTGAACGTGTAGCCGCTTAAAGGATTTCTTTCAGTGTATTCTTAACCTCTTCTGTAAGGGATTTTGTAGGGTAATCAATTGTAAAACGCACCAGTAGGTTGCCAACTTTTGAGCCAGATTTCATACCTTTTCCAGGAATAATATAATCGTGATTTGGCTGGATCACACCAAAATCAGAAACGTCCATTTGGATATCTTGATCGTAATGTGGAATGCTAATTATTTTACCAATAAGCGACTCTTTAAATGTAATTTTATTTTTATAGATTAAATCTAGATTGTTTCTTTCAAAGATCGGGTCTGGTTGAACGAATACTTCAAAGATTAGATCTCCAGGAATATCGTCTTCATTCTGAGCTTGTTCTCCAAGTCCATCAAACTTAACCTGATGTCCCATACTTACGCCTTTAGGGATTTGAATATCAATGATTTTTTCTTCCGTAAATTCACATTTCCCCTTACAGCTTTCACAGTCTTTATTTGGTTGAGGCGTTTTACCAGTGCCNTCGCAAATATGGCAAGGGTTTGTCACCATCGTTGTAAATGGTCCAATNCGCTGCATGTTATTGACCATACCACTACCTTGACAGTTTTTGCATTCCTGGAGGCATTTAAAGCATTTCTTATGCAGTGATATTTTCAACACTTTATTCCCACCATAATAAGCATCTTTATTTGAAACTTGAATCACATGTTGAACGGTTCTACACTTACGTCTAGCAGGTGCTCTGCGACCGCCACCACCCCCCATACCCATGCCACCAAAGAACGGATGGAAACCTCCCATCCCGCCGCCCCCACCAAAGAATTGTTCAAAAATAGAGTTCGGATCAAAATCGTGACCGCCACCCCCACCCTGAGCATAACCATCGTCTCCTAGCTGATCATAACGCGACCGTTTTTCATCGTCACTGAGCGCCTGATAAGCCTCTGATATTTCCTTAAATTTTTCTGGATCCCCACCTTTATCGGGATGATTTTTCATGGCCAGCTTTTTATAAGCGACTTTGATTTCTTCTTTGGAAGAAGATTTATCTAGACCTAGGATATCATAGTATTTATGCGTCATTCTTATTTTGTAAAAGAGATATTTGCTTAAATAGAGTTATTGAATAAACAATTGGGAGACATTATTAAAGTGCTTTTCAATACGTTCATCCCGATATAGGGTTCTCTTTATTCTCAATGCTTCCTCTTTTTCCTTTTTCAATGCCATCTTCTTTTGGTCAGCGATTTCTGCAGGGGTTAATAGACGATTTGTAATCGCAGCCCTATCAGACTCGTAATCATCCACCGACTTATACTCTTTACGCTCTGTGATCGTGCGTGGATCCACCAAACGGGTGGTGGTATGCGCTTTCATATAATCCGTATAGTGTAATCCTGTCTTCTTTGTAGCGTCCGTGCTATAATCATCTACTGTTCCACCAATTTCAGTAAAGTTCAGGCGTTTCGCTAATACCAAAGGCTCTGGCTCCTTGTAAATAATCACGTCTTTACCGAGCGGTGTATTCTTCTCAAATATTTCATGGAATTTATTATTGTTAAATTTATTCATTACTTTTGGAATATCAATCTCTTCGCGCGTTTTAGAAGATTCGGTCATCATGTGACCATAGCCGCGGTCTATTTCTTCGTCTTCAAACTTGTTATCGTCAAACATACGATTAAATTTATCTTGAAAACCTTCATTGCTTACAGGCGCAGGTGACCGCTTTTTGTTAGGATTCTGAACAGGTTGTTCCATTTTAAAATTTTGCTTTAATTCATAATGAGACTTATCCTGTTGTTTGAGTTTAAAATCATAGGCCAGTTTTTTAAACGCCTCTGTCACCATATTAAATAGCTGTTCTGTGCCACCTTTATCCGGATGCACCAGACGTGCCTGACGTTTATATGCCTCTTTTAGTTCGTCCCATGTAAAATCTTTGGATACACCCAGAATATCGTATGGACTCACATCGGCCGGTAGTTCAATGGGTTGGTTCTGGCGCATTGCATCGTAATATTGTTGATAGGTCTGTGTGCGACTGGATTGTTGATTACCCATAATTTTATTCTCTTATCATTTCTACTTTAAATCCTTATTTATATAATAGATGAATATCACCTGTAAGGAAATTTATGCCATGAAATTGGGCGAGGAAGAGCCCAAGCCTAAGTCCAAGCCCAAGCCCAAGCCTAAGCCCAATACCGAACCAGAACCAGAACGCGATATGGAAGCCGCCCGCGCCCATTTAAGAGATGTGTTACGTAAAAACTTAAAACCTCTGATTGATCGCACGGAAACCATAGAATCCCGTATTCAATTTGCAAAAGTCATCCGTAACTATCTAAAAAATATTCAAACTTGCATTCATTCAAGCATTGATCATCCTAAACGTGTCGCCCTCTTTGAGAAAAAAGAAAAAATCGTGAAAGAGCGCATTTTCTTTGATAAACAAATTGGCAGCGAATCCGTGTATGGGACGGCTTACTTGAATACGGGTAAAGGTATTGGACGCCTATTAAAATTTTCGGCAAAAGTTATGGCTATCAAGTTCAAAAGCGAAGTGGATATTCTAAAAAAGATGTCGGCTCTGGTTGAGAAGAAAATCTCCCCAAATATGCCAGTGGTCTATACTTCCGTGCAGTGCTATAAACCAAAAGACGATACCTTAAAAGTAAATCCAGCGGCCAATAACCTTATCCGTAAGGGAAACTATTATGTCGTATTAAATGAAATAGCCAATGGCGATACACATGATTTCTTTCAAACAAAACACGTTGATAATGTCTATGAGAGTATCCTTACACAATTAATGTTCTCATTACGGGCGTTTCATAATTTGGGGTATGCTCACAATGACGCGCATCTCGGTAATTTCCTTTGGCATAAGATTACACCCGGAGGATTTTGGCAATACCAATACAATGATACCATTATCTATGTCCCAAATACTGGCTATTTAATGGTTTTATGGGATCCAGGAATGGCAACGATTCCTCCGGCCGCCTCTAAAAATAGCTCAATGAATGACGATTACTGGCGTGTCTATAAACTAATCAGAAGTATAGATACCCGAAAAAAATACATAAAACAAAAAATGGTTCCAGTCTCAATGCCTGTAATAAATCCTTTTGAGAGGATTGTAGATGATATGCACGCGGGCGATCCTAACAATAATTTCATGATAGAAGAGTTCATCTTACTATTAAAGGGAGGGACATTCAAACATCTCTATTATAAAACAAATATCAAAAATACTCTGCCTCCCAATGCCGTTCTAATTAACAAGACCCCTTACCCTCTTTGAAGGCATAATAACCACTAAACCCGATGCGAAAAGCAACTTTGTCATTCCACCGGATAATTCAATTATTTTTGGAATATCGTTTAACACCTCAGCCTTTTGCACAACAATGGTTGAATTAATACACATTCTACTATACCTACAACAACTCAAATGCTTATTTGGTTTTAACATCCAAATATTCATTTGGATTTCCCCGCAGCCTTTACCGCTGCTTTCTTCTTAGGCGCAGCCTTTACCGCCTTTTTCTTCTTAGGCGCAGCCTTTTTCTTACCACCTTTAGATTCTGGGTTATCATATTCGTTTGTAGGTACGATTTGATTACTTTTTATAAAAAAAGAGCTTCTAGATCTTTTAGATATATTCTCAGGATTAGGGGTAGCACTCTTCTCTTGTGTCTTTGATGTTACTGGAACTGCCCATGAAGAAATCGCCGTATTGGAGCTGCTTGGTTTTTCTTTTTGCGGAGGAGCCGGCATGAATCCTGTAAGACGTGCATAGGTTTGATTAGATACCTTAAGTCCATCCACAGGATATGTAGTTTCTCTCCCTGTAGGAACACGATGAGACATATTTTCTAATCTAAACGCACAAAAAATTTAAAAAGCAATGACTTTTATACAATTAATAATAGGCATGTTTGTTTTTAACAGATTGCTGTTCTCACCAAAATAGTTATAGGAACAGGTATGTGTCTCTGCATCTTTATGTTTTTTACAGAACACATGCGCACACTTGCATTTATTCACCGTCTCCTCAACCAAACTTAGCTTTTTAGAACATAAGAAACACACCCCACCCATTTATATAGCTATTATATAATAATGTTCTTAAATCGCGTCATCCCAAGGTAGCCGCTCCACATTTAGCCGATTTTTCATGAGTCCATTTCCCATTAGGAAGAAATCCGGTTTAACCGAATCGTCGCGTCCCTCCACCCGATAATTCAATGTAAATTTCATTGTGCATTCAAACTGCTTTACATTCCGTGAAAGGTTATCGTAAAAGCACCGATCNCCCTCNGGTTGCGCCCGTGCCGGCCTCTGCCAGCANTCTGAAAAGCGTCGCACAATTTCTACCGGGATAAGGTAACAGGATGTATCCACATGATAACTCGGCGTATGACTAGAGCTATTAAAGATGCTATGAATTTTACCAAGCGATTCACACAAATCACGACAGATAAACTGACCCGTCGGCTTTACAATATTTCTCAGGCAATATGTCCAGATACATCTCTTCGTCAGAATAGTGTCCATCATACTCTGAATATGATTCGCCTCCACGTAATTGTCTTCGTCCAAGAAACTAATATAACAAGGTTCGTGAATCAAATGCGGAATGCTAGCATATATTTTATGGCATACATAACGATTGGCACCAGAATTCCATGGAATCACCATTTTCGTAATAGGCACCGCACGCCCACCCCCAATCGCCGACATAATCACATTCACCTTTGCTTCAAACTGTTGCCCATCACATACGAGAATGTGCTCTATATTCGGATAGGTCTGAGCCTGGATGCTCTGAAGGCACTTCGTCAAATGCGGGTTTCCAGTTGTCGCCGTAATGACAATGACCTTGGGAAAATCCATTTAAGTATAATATTACTTTATAAGTAGAGATAGATGTTCGCGATTGTGCCTCAGAAAGGAACTGCTTTGCTAAGAACCGTAAAACCTAAAAATGTCAATTTTTATCGTTATCGTATTGGTTCCTACAACAAAGATGTATATGCGCGACTGTATCGCCCTGTAACCGTAACCCCCAAAAATACCGTTGAAAACTATATCACTTCCGAAGATATCACAAAAGCAATCCTAGAGGCACAAGAAGGAGTGCGTTCCGGTGATGAAAAAGATGCGATTGCAAAATGGGATATTGTGCATGAACTTTGGCTGTACTACCTAAAGCAAGAAGAGAAAAGTCGCGTTACCAAGGATTCACTAGATGACTATTGCAGCCTGGATCCAGATGCACAAGAATGCCGTGAGTTTGATCTATAGGCGCGCCATAAGTTTTTGTAATACATTCACTATATCCGCCATAATGCTGTGTATTTTACCGTCGGATATAGTATCCAATAGAGATTTATAAGTAATATATGGGTTTGTATAGTTATTCATTTTTGTGACCAGTAGCTCAATGCTATTTCTTAGATTATGGATATACCGGTATTCATTGGATATGAACATTGGAAAGTTAGTTAAAATGAGCTGACATATACTACGAATCTCTACTACACATGGGTCCGATTCGGATGTAATCAAATTCACTCCAATCAAACAGCGCGCCCGTGAATACCCGCGAGTTAATTTTATACGATTTAAGGATTCCAGTAATTTTGTCGCGATTTCTTCTCTGTAGATTTTTTCCAATAGATTTTCTATATATGGGGACAATTGTGGAGAGGTCATTTTAACTGACACCAAATCACTCCCTGGCAGCCGATGCATAATATCATACAGCACATTGTTGGGCAACTGTAGTAGGCACACCGCTACAGCTGCCGCCGCCATCTCAAGATATTAGATTATAGATAGACGAGTAAATCAATTTTTGTTGCGGATAGATATTTACCAGAGCATAGAGACCCACTTTAATTTCATCATCGCCTACATATTTTAAGCATTTACAATTAGAGGCAAATCCATCGTAGAATCCTTCTTGAACCATTGATGTAATACACCTTGGTGTTTGACTACAATCCAATGCATAGTCCTCGTCAATGTAATAAATATATTTATTTGGAAATACTTCCCATGAATATTTTTGCTCTCCAATAATATCCCCAATGAATTCACCCGCAGGGATATAAGAATTGCTATATACATGTAGCTCATCGTCAGAGGAATGGGTCATACAATAGAGATCCCATTTGGTATTATTGACCCATTCTGTGCAAATAGTCATTTGTTCGCACGCACAAATAAGAGCATCCATTGTATTCGTTTATAATTAAAAATAAAAATACCCAATCATTTTTTATTTTCTCATCGTAAGTTAAATGGCTATAAAACGTTCTTGGTCTCTGTTCAATAACCAATGGATGATTCTATCCTTCGTATTGTTCCTAATGATTTTAATGCTAGTGCTTGTTCTCTTACAGAATCGCTCTGAACCTCAAATGATTTCTACACAACCCCAACCCCAAGTGATTGTCATTGATAAGGCCGCTACAAAGGATAGCTCTCCTTATTATCCTAAAAATTTACCGAAATACACCAGTTCTGATTATCAGCAAATTGGTATGCTAACATCTAACCAAACCGATAAGGAGCCTATCATTCTACCCCTGTTCGGTCGCAAACTATACAATCGTAGTGATCGCTGGCAATATTACACAGCGACCGATAAGAACAACATGATGCGCATTCCTCTCCAGTTTGATAACCGTGATTGCGAAGATGATGTTGGTTGCAAAGAGATCAGTAATGGCGACAAGATCAGTGTAGAGATTTACCAGGGACGTGAATTTACAGCCACAGTTTATAAAACGGATGCCCCTCATTACTTCGCAGATCAGTATTAGTTTAAAAAATGAAAAAATAAATCTTAGCTACTAGTAAGAATAGTTGTTCCCAAACATCCATATCCACATCCATATTCAAACACAATGTTAATGGCATCACGAAGGTTTCTTTATAAATACAAACGTTTTGAGAAAGAAACGAAGAAAAAAATCATCCAGATCCCCGTTGCTCGTAGAATAGTCTATAAGGCGATTCGTTATCATCGCAACTATCATTCGCTCTCTAAAAAGGAGCCTCTCGTAAATAAGGTTGAAGAATTCCTTCAAGATGAAGTCTTTATGACCATTTTTCAAGCATTCTTTGGCGACGACCTAGGAACCTATGTATCAAACAATATGGTATCTTTTTACAGTAATAAAATATCCTATACGATTTCACTTATCTTACGAGACCTTGGTATGAAAACCATTATGCATAATTTTGAACACAATCAGTGTATTATTATAGCCATTTCTTATGCCATTGCGATTATTGGAATCTTCGTAGAAGTGGAATTACCCACTTCCAAATAATTTAATTAAAGAGAGTTAAAGTTATATCATTATGAACCTAAACTTGTATAACACACCTCACGGTTCTTTTTATTCTTTACCTAATGACGTTGAGTTTGTAAATCATTTAGAAAAAGGTTGTGTATATGAAGAGGATTTTATTATGAAAACGATTCTTCCCACCATTAAACAGTATAAACCTAAGGAGAATCATATTCTATTAGACATTGGTGGGCATATCGGTTCACATTCTATATTGTATTCAACATATCTTCCCAATAGCTCTATTTTGACATTTGAACCACAAAGTGTTCTTTATTCTATTCTAAATAAAAATATAGATATCAATCACCTAACAAATATACAAACGTTTAATAAAGCCGTAGGACATAAAAATAGAACGTGTCATATGGCAGATACATTATACGATGGATATGATTTAAAAATAGATTATGAGACAAATAAATTATTTAACTACGGCGGTATGACGATCGGTACTAATGGAGAGGAGATAGAAATGATTCGCATAGACGATTTAAATTTGAACGGATGTGATTACATGAAAATGGACGTAGAAGGGTGTGAGTCTCTTGTATTATTAGGAGCAATGGATACAATACGTAAATATAAACCCATAATTATGTTTGAACATTCAGACAAGCATCTAAATCAACATATTACGAAAGAACTAAATTTATATTCTTGGGCGATTGAAACGCCGCTTGAAATACTCAAAGAAGAAGGTTATCGTATTCAACAATTTCAAGGCTGTAATTATTTAGCTATTCATATTGAATCCGAATAGGAACCATCATAACCCTACATGGTATGTTTAATAGTTGCATTAAATCACGAATTAAATATTCGTTTCCCCAAATACACTCGTTGTCCCCTCTAAAGTTAATGGGTTGTCTGGCAGTTTTTGGATAAAAATGGGTTGAATTTAAATATTCAATATATAAAAAGATAGACGCATAAATATTCATAATACTATTGCTGCCTATATTCAATAAGTCACATATCATATTATCACCTTGATGATTATATACATAATAGAGCATATCTTTTTGTAATTGTTCTACATATATAGGCGCCGTTGGATATGCATCAAAACGCATACGAATGACATAATCATAATGAATACCGTGTTCCTGAGCATATTCTTCTTTTAGTTCATTGCATTTATATATACTATACCACATACTGTAAGCGGAATATACGATATGGTTCTTAGATTGTTCTAGGGAACCACCCTTTACCGCGGTTATCCAAGACATAGGCACTTTTACATTGCTATACGATTTAGAGAAGTCTCTGGGCGGTTCAAAGAATGCTTTCTTTGGTTTATAGAGTTCTATTACTTTTTCTCGGATAGTTGGTTCCAATGCACGATTTCTAGTAGGGTCAATACATTCTGTCATTAACTTTCGTTCATCATACCATGCATGGACAAATACATCTGCATTATTTGGTAAAATCACGTGTTGATATATATGAGGGTACGTTTTTTCAACAAATCTTAATTGGCCTGATATACATACAGCTACTCTCATTTTATTAGTTTAAACAAAAACGTTTAAACCATTTCACACATATTTTTCATTGGTAAAATGAATTCTATTTCTCATTTGTTTAAACAACGAAGGATGTAGATACCAAACTCCTAATGAAATAACTTCATGAGGAACCTTAATATCCGTATTCATTAATTTCTCAAAATGTTTGTGCAAATGCGTTAAACCATTTGTATGATATGTATCTGTATATTTGCAAATATTTGCATAATGGTAGATCATTGCTGGAGAACCAATTGCAAAATGGTCTGAATATTTACGATCCGCTCCAGAACGATAACCATCTTGGAGATATAGAATATCCTTAGATAATTTAGCTACATCCAATGGACAATCATAATCTACATCCAACCGAGTAATAATAATAAAATCATAGTCCTCTGGCGAATCTATTAATCCATACGATTTATAAGTGCTATCCCATTTGCTTTTGTTTGAGAAAATAATGTCTTTACAAACCTTACTGGTCAAAGCGGCTTTTAGGTCAGGCTCTAACGTTGTAAATGAATAACCAGACAAATCAAACAATCGTTGTGGTTCTAATAGGAGTTTTTTAAACGATAGGGTTTCCTTTAATTTCTCAATTGTATTAGAATCCCATGTATCGTAACAAGACCGATGCTTAAATTCACCGATCATATCTTCTGACCACCAAAAATGACCATAGATATCTACATCATAGAGATCTAACACATTCTTTTTCAATGTATTTAATATATATTCAGAGTATTTAGGGAGCCCAAATAAACACAAGGCTATTCTCATTGATACTAATCTATTGTATCTTATACCAGCTTTAAACCATGATTTAAGAAGGTTACTTATAAACAATCCTAATGAAAGTAATAGTGTTATGTGGAGGCGCAGGGACAAGGTTTGATTCTTTGTTTCCAAAACCTATGAACCTTATTTATGGTCGCCCAATGATTGAACATGTATTATCTACACTCTCTATATCTCAGCTAACTATTTTCTACAATCATGACTTGGATCACTACGGGTTTAGTGCCTATTTATTGAATACATTTAAGGATATTATATTTGACTTTATTCCTATTGATTTTCAAACCAGAGGGGCGGCAGAGACCCTGTATATTGGATTAAATAAATGGATCAGAGAGAATCCCTCTTTTTTAGATGAACCCATCTGTGTGCTGGACAATGATAATATCTATGAAGGATTATCACTTTCTTCCCTACCAAACCAACAAAATTTTATTCTTTGCACCAGTAACAAAACGCAATTATCCCATTATTCATTTGTAACCATTGAACAAGATAAAATTATAGATATTCAAGAACGGAATCCTATTTCAAACCACATTTGTATGGGAGGCTATGGATTTCGTTCAGCTAGGTTATGTATAGACGCATGTAAGAAAATTGTAATGGAAAATCAAACCGATGAACCCTATTTATCAAAAGTTATGAAATCATTAATGGATGATGGAGAACAGATCTATGCGCATTATCTGGCCAATATTTTCTCTATTGGAACCCCTAAAGATATTAAAATGAATAAGGAGATTTTCAAAACCAAGAAATTAAGAGTTGTATTTGATTTGGATAATACCATTGTAACGTATCCCCATATATATAAAGACTATACAACAGTTCAACCAAACAATCATATCATACAGTTTATTCAATATCTAAAAGATAAGGGGCATGAAGTTATTGTTCATACAGCTCGTAAAATGCTCACACATCAAAATAATGTGGGAAAAATTATTAAGGATATAGGCGTTGAAACCATAAATCAATTAAAACGAATGGGTGTTGATTTTGACGAAATATATTTTGGAAAACCTTATGGGGATCTCTATATAGATGACAAAGCGTTTAATACTTATGATATTTCAATGATTGAACACATGGGATTTTATGATATAGAGAACACGTTTTTAATGAACTTTGATAAAACCAATCAATACAATACGATTATGAGAATTAATAAACATCAAATAAGGAAGAAAGGCGTAGATTTATCTGGGGAAATTTATTATTATCAGCAAATTCAAAAACAGACTGCGTTGCAACCGTATTTTCCTAAATTCTATGTATGTGAAAATAACCATTCCATTCTNCTGGAATACATTCATGGAACATCCCTCTCAAAATTATATTATGAGGGATTGTTTCAACCATCCTTGATGGTAAAGCTATTAGAAACCCTCTATACACTGCATCATTTACCTGTTATAAATGATGAAGATAAGATTACGAATGAAATAATGTATGAGCATTATATGAATAAATTTGAAGAACGCGCATCACACAGTGATAATTATCCATTTGAGGATTATCAAACCGTATATCATACAATAAAAGCGAACTTAGAAGAATTTCTCAAAAAATCATATCCCATTCAAGCCATTATTATTCATGGTGATTTCTGGTTTTCAAATATTTTGTATTATAAAAATCAATTCATCTTCTTTGATATGCGCGGAAAAATAGGAAACCATTATACTCTACAAGGTCATGCATTGTATGATTATGGTAAATTATACCAATCTATTCTAGGGTTGGATGCCATTATTCTTTACGATTCTCATATAGACCCAGAGATTCAAAGACCATTGGAAGAAATCTTCTGGAAATTTATCATAGATAATCATATCCTCCCTAAATCTGAATTAAATCAATTAAAACGTCTAACCGGATATTTAATATTTAATACATTTTTTGCTTATGATTCATCCTTTGAAAAATCTAAGAAAGAAAAAATATGGGAATTGGTTAAACTATGCACTAAATAAAGGGTTTGTGTGTGTAATAGGATAATTTTTTAGATTGATTTCCCTTTCCATACGGATGTCATAGTCATTCTGGGTAGAGTAATAGTAGAAGACGGTTTTACCGGGCAGAGGTTTAAAGTATTTCTCTAATTCGGTGCATAGCGTAGGTTTCACCGTATGAAAGTATAGCACTACTGTATTCTTATAGAGGCGTAGTTGTGGTAAGAGGGGTGTGCTATACGTATCCAAAAGAGCCTTGGTATGCGTATAATAGACAGAATTGACGGGTATAGCTACATTCAGAGGCTGAATAAATGCGTCCAAATTGAAATCATCGGCGTCTTCAAAGACATAGGTTATTTTAAACCATTCTCGCGCATCTTTCATCGTAATATATTCCCGCAATATATTCATTTCTTTTTTCAATTGTTCCACGTCTTTCTTGAGTGTTTCCACTTCAATATTCATTTGAGATAATGAACTATAAAAATTATTCTTTAATACATACAGACTCTAAACGGATTTGAACCGCTGTTTTAGGATTCAAAGTCCTATGTGATAACCACTACACTATAGAGTCATGCTTAATTCGTTCGGACGCGATGTGATTTGAACACATGATCCCATAGGGAACTCGCTTAGTAGGCGAGCGCGTTAAACCACTCCGCCACACGTCCTTAATTATAATACACATACAACTCTTTATATAGAAACCATGGTTTAAAGAAGAACCATATAAATATAAGTAAATAAGATGTTCAAGGAGAAAGAACTGCAACCCATTGTGTCCCGTAATTTGTCTGAAGCAAATCAATATATTGCGTATTCCTACGACCTAGGGACCTGGTTTCGGAAAAAGAAAGAGATGAACATTACCGTTGAGAAAATATATATCCCTAAACTGGGTGCAAAATTCTATGTCTGGGATGTCTATATCAATCAACAGCCGATGCGTATGATCCGCAAGATATATAAGAAAAATGCCGCTTACCATTTCTATAAGAGAGATACAAATGACAAAATGTGCTATTATAAATCCGCCAGACACCTTTATACAAAGGACAGTATCATCCACCTATCCTACGATATCTGCAATATCATCAATGAGATGTGTGCCATGAAATTTTAACTTCTTAATTTTTAATATAGTCATTATATAAAGATGACGATAGCCCTCGTTAAATTTACTACTTATTTGAGTATTTTTATTCAATTGGTGACGGGTATCTTTGGAACAACTGGTATATTTTATAAATTACCCCAACCTCATACCATTCTAGTAGATGCACTAAAGATTGAAATGCTTGTGCAGTTTATTGAAATGTTTTTCTATATCATACTCATCCTTCGTTTTAATATAGACAGTATGGCCAAGGTGCGCTACTATGATTGGTTTATTACCACGCCCACCATGTTATTTACAACCATTATTGTTTATAAATATATACAGACGGTAGATGAAGATAAAAACTTGGATGCGAAACTCACCATCAAGCAATTTATCAAAGACCATTATACGGCGATCGCCATCATTGTTGCCGCCAACTTTATGATGTTGCTGTTTGGTTACCTAGGTGAAATCGGTCAGATATCTGTAGCTACAGCCACTGCGCTTGGATTTGTGTCTCTAGGTGTAACTCTCTATGTTATCTATACCAACTTTGGAAAATACCTCATTCAGAATAAGTATCTATTTAATATATTGGTGGTTGTATGGTCTCTGTATGGTGTGATATATCTATTCCCTAACATTTATAAGAATATATCCTATAATTTCCTAGATATAGTAGCGAAGAACTTCTTTGGTTTATATCTCTTCTATAAGATTCGTAAGATACATAAAGAAAAAATGAAAAATAATAAGCAACTAGAGCAATCATAAAGATGGCTCAGCTTACAGACGAACAGCGCCAGGTATTTGACTATGTAAAGGCTGGTCAGAACATATATCTTCGTGGAGCGGCCGGCACCGGAAAATCATACACGATTCGTTGTCTAAAAGAATGGGCCTATGAAAATAACATAAACATTGGGATAACCGCGATGACGGGATGTGCTGCACTTCTCATTGATGGTTCTACCCTGCATTCATTTTTGGGCATCGGCTTGGCAGATAAAACCGCGGAAGAGCTGGCGCAATTTACAAAGACCAAACGGAGAAATCTGGTAAAGACGATGAAAGAGGTGCGCTATTTGGTCATAGACGAGGTATCTATGCTAGATAAGAGACTGTTTGAGAAAATATCTGAATATCTATCTGTTATTCGGGGAAACGCAAACCCTTTTGGTAATATTAAATTGATTCTATGTGGAGATTTCTGCCAACTACCCCCTGTAAATGGTAGCTATTGTTTTACAAGCGACCTCTGGGCACAGCTACAACTCAAGGAGTGTATATTGACCAAATCCTTTCGCCAACACAAGGATGAAACCTTTCAAAAACTATTGGAGAATCTGCGTCAAGGGAAGATGACCAAAGAGACCTGTAAGATACTGGAAGGATTAAAAGAGACGACATTCTATCAAGGCATTAAGCCAACGAAACTATATCCATTGTGCTCAAATATAGACGACATTAACGAGCATTATTTGAATAAATTTATTAAGAAAGGAAACCCAATCTATACTTATACACCCGTAACAAGTGAATCGGCAAAGAGGGATACGAAATGGGTGCAAAAACAGAATATTCTAGAGAAGAATAGGTTGTGTGTGGGATGCCAGATATATGTTACCCATAATATATCCTTTGATAGCCAGATCGTAAATGGAACGCGTGGTGTAATAACCCAGCTATCTGAAAACGCCGTAACCATTCTGCGAACCGATGGAACCACATGCACTATCGCTCCCTATACCATTGAACACGATGAAATAAAAGCAATTACTATTACCTTTATGCCAATCAAACTGGCCTTTGCTCTGACCATTCATAAATCACAGGGAATGACATTGGACGCGATTCAGATTGATTTGGGTGAAAATATCTTTGAATATGGTCAAGCCTATACGGCGATTTCCCGGGCAAAGGATCTCCAAAGCATTAAAGTGGTAAGCTTTGACCCAAAGGCTTTTAAAACCCATCGCGAGGTAAAGAAATTCTACGGGTATTAAAGCAATCGCAATATATACAATAAAATACACCATGGACCGCGTATTGACCAAAGAAGAGCAATCCATCATTGCTGAATATATGGATTATGTAAAACAAAGAGATGCTGTGCAATTTGACAATTCATGGGATTATCGTTCATGGGTAAATCGCTATGCAACAAAATATAGAAAGTTTCTTGAATCCGCTTCCCAAGAAGATAAGGATGCCTTTAATTCTCGTAAATGGGAAGTATTTGAAACTTAATCATTTATTTTTTCATTAGATCAAGAACTATGTAATATACATACAATATAACTGGGACAACCGCAAATATGATTTCATCGTAACGGATAAGAGGGATATCTGTTAAATACAATCGTGTAATATTTTTACGAACAAGCATATACCATCCTACGAAGATAATATAGCCATACAGCATAGAAGCGGGATCCGTAGGTAATCCAATCAATAGAACGGGTAACGAATGAACAATGTAATCAAACGCAACCATATACATTTTTGAATTAAATATTACACCAAATTGCTTATAAAATTTTTGAACGGATTTAAAACCGAAACGTATATATGCATAGGTAATACATATATAGACAATTACGGCAAGCGTTCGTATAATTTCATTTACGGGTTTAGGAAGGCCTTTATATAAGAAGATTATAATACTTAATATAAATGTATATGTGGTTAATCGTTGTAATGTATCTAAAAGCAAAGTCATTACTAATAATAAAAGCGACATTAAAACAAAAATGAATGGACTCTATTGGAAAATTTCAATGCCCTATATGTTTATCCGTAAATTTATTGTTTTGAGTGATACAGAAAAAAGAGCATATGATTATGATATGCTTACAAATAAATATATCATAAAGGACAGAGAAGTGCTTTTTACCGAAAAGCTATATACCGCTACACTATCCAGCCTAATTGCACGCTACACATTTCCGATATATACATTCTTGGATATATGTAAATTTGAATCTTTTATACGGGACATAGACGTGCCAAAGAAAAAGAAAATGCATAGCTTTATAGATATCTTAATTGAATGATAGACGCCATAATTCGGGCTCCGATGGTTCTGGACATCCTACAGACTGTAACCATTCTACTGTCTCAATATTAGCTCTAGCAAATAAAATATAATGTAAGGGACATCCCTTCTCATGAAGCCATTTCATATTCTCAAGGTTTCCTGATAATGCGGCGTTCGCAAGGGTCCATATATCCCGTGGTTTGTATCCTTGTTCCCATGCCCATTTTATATTTTCAAGATTGCCTGATTTAACTATACTATTAAAGGGTTCCTTATAGTATTCCAATGTAGCTACATGCTTCTGAAGAACTGGCAAAGGAAGGTCCTCTGATAAACACAAGAGGGCTGTGGGTATCATTTCATAGAACTGTTTGTTTGTAACCCGTAGCAGTTGCCGTTCGTTATGCCCTAATAAGCCTATTATTTTTTCAAGTAGATGTGTATCTAGTAAATCCATAACAGTAATATAATAGAGCATCTAAACCTTAAATAACAGATTTAAGAGAATGAGGCGTAGTAGTAGTATATGAAGAATGACGCTAATGGCTAAGTATATGTTGTTCTCCATGCCCTACATGTTTTGTCGTAAATGGGTTGTGCTTAGAGACAAGAAATATACACAAAAGGAGTATAACAGAAAAAATAACGAAATTGTAACAGTATCTAAAGAGATTCTCTATACAGACAAACTGATCGCATCATCATGGTCATCTATCATGGCGATTTATAGTTTTCCTCTCTATATGATCATTGATATACGTCGTTTTGAGGCAAAGACGCGAAACATAGATTATGAAGAAAATAGGCTCACTAATTTTATGGACATTCTTATAGAGTAAAAAATGAAGAAATGCTATATATGTATGTATGCATCTATAAAATGAACGCAAAAACTACCTATATGATGGTCGCCATGCCCTATATGTTTGCTCGTAAATGGGTTGTGCTAAGGAACAAGAAATATACCCTCTATCACTATAAAAAGGATACAGTTACTAAAGATATCCTCTATACAGACAAAATGATCGCTGCCTCATGGTCAGCACTGGTAGGAATCTACCTCTTTCCCATCTACGTGATGAGTGATATACGGCGTATTGAAGAAACTATCCGAAACATAGAGACCGAAGAAAGGGATCTAACCGGTTTTATGGATATTTTTGTAGAATAATGCACCGGGGATATTTTGAGCTAGAATAGGCGGGGATATTTTGAGTAAATATAGGCTAGGATATATTGAATGAAAATATCAATGTCCCATAACAACGTTGTTATGGGACATATCTACAGAAAGCTAAAATATCCTAGCCTTTAATTTGGCAGAAAAAGGGTGGGATATATTGAGTGAATATATCCTTTTGCAAAAATAGCGGAGATTATCCTTTTTTACGTGTAATTCTTGAAAATTCTCTCGGTAAGGGCTGGATTGTTCGCTGTTTTGGCGTATCCTTTCTTAAATAGCTGAAATAGGGCGGGGTCACTTTCCATGGTTGGGAAGTAGGGCATCGCTTCAAGTGACCAAGACATTCTCTCCATTGTATCCTCATTATTGTCCTTTATCTCTTCGGACAGATCAAAGTCCGCTATGTAGAAACGCGTCTTTTTGGATAGGTGCTCGCGGCCTAGATATACCTCAATATCATAAGCGTCATTTTTACCCACGGTATGAATCAATGCCATTGTCATACCGAGTTCATAACTGGCGATTTTCAAGTCTGCTTCAGGCACGTAGCTCTTAATCTCTTTTAATCCAATAAACTCTCCTCGGGATTTAAAGACCATTTTGCCTGAAGGAATGCCTAGTTGCGCTTGAATCGTATGGGATGGTTTATAGGTCTCCTTACGATGTGTTAGCATGAATCGCCTTACATCGTCTGGGCGATAGATTCTGGGCATTATCATCATACACTTTCCATCGGTTTCTTTAAATTCTACGGGTTTGATAATTCGCACCATCTTAAGGCTCTTGTATTTGGGTTCTGCGCTAATTTTTTCCATAAAGCTGTTTATCTTATGAAATTCGTTGCTCCATTTACGACAACTAGACATCTTCTTGTCACTAACTTTCGCGCATAGCGATGGGTCCTTCTTGATTTCATACACACTTCCATACCCACCACGACCAATCTCTAGTCCTAGAATATCCATCTCCATAGTTGCACTTATATACTAATACTATATGTTTTTCATTTTTTCATCCGTAAAAAAAGTGGATTGAATCAAATGACAGGCCTTGTTAAAGATCTCTTCAACGCGAGGATACGATAACTTTGATAGTATCTTTACAATTTGATACAGCGAACGTCGTTGAATCATCACGATAAAATCCTCTTGTATTTCTTCATTGTCTGGTTCGTCCAATGTTAAATCCAGTAAGGCAAAAATGCTCATATCCGAATCACCCATTTATAGATATATCTTATTTTTCCTTTATTAGGTTTTCTTTATAAAGGCAGTAACATGATTGAATAACCACGAACCCTTTACGTATTTAATTGCTTTAGTTGCAAGTTCCTTTGCTTGCTTTGGTGTTAAATAGGATACAATCTTATCATATGCGAGTTCTTCGTTATGGGTGCATTCCAGAATGATAGATTCATCGCTACATAGAATGGTTCTATGCGGGTCTTCATAGATTTTAAAGTAATGAAAGTTATAGTAGCTATTCTCTTCTTCTGGGTCATGGTCTTCCCCGTCACTCCATGAACGGCAAATGGAATAATACATAGGGTATTCAGTGGGTGTTACTTCGGGTTCGGCATCCGGTTGATCTAAAAGGGCCAGATGTTTCTCTGGCTTGATGGGGTGTATTTTATCAATCAAAGAAATCGCTTCTGTGCGAGATATAGACAATAGTTGTTCAACCACTAATACGGCAACCGCGGCACTTCGGTTATAACCTGCCACACAATGCAAATAGACATTGTGACATTGATAAATGTGAGAGATACATGTAGCTACAGCCTCTTGAATGTTCTTTTTAGAAACGCTGTCCGGTTGTTGAAAAGAGACAGGGTATCGTAGGAATAATATATGTTCATCTTCAATCGTTTCCACTTGGTCTTCGGGAGCCATACATATAGCGACGTGTATTTCTAAATTATATAAATCTAATATCGTATAATCACGAGAACCAAGATATAAATAAGGGATGATCTGGTGAGCGTCCATTATATTTAAAAAGTATATTACGTTTAAACCTGTATCCGATCGGCTTCTTCCATGACCTCTCGGGTGATATTAATGATATGAACCTTTAGCCGGGTGATTGTTTCTTTATAATCGCTACTCTCATAATCTAGTTCATTAAATACCTGAATTTGTTTCTGAAATGCTTTTAAGAAATTGCTATTTGGTTTATTATCAAATTCAATGGTTTTACCAAGGGCGGCAGTAGTCATGTGATGTGTTAATACGGGAAGTGTATCACTGTCGTATGCCATTTCCCATTTACCTTCGCCCCGATGCACCATGCTAAACACATCCTTGGGGTTGGTTTTCTTTATGACTTGATTTACGGGATTCTCTAACAATTTTCTTACAAAAGAATTAAATCGTATATTGGAATCGTCTGTAAAGTTTAGTATCTTCATCAATACTTCATAGGTAATGTTTTCACAGTTAAAATTAAAATTGTGATCACGCGTCGTTGGACATGTTAGGATATTTACATTGACGGTGTTATTATTATTTATAACACAGTTATTATAATTATTAGTATTACCACTTTGGGAAGTGCCTTTGCAATGTTCTTTATGATGGTATAAAGTTGTGCGGCTTGCAAAAATTTTATGACATTCCTTGCATTGTGTTGGTTCGGCTATTTTTTTACATACTGGTTCGTGTCGTTTTAAGTTAAATTTATTGTTAAATTGTTTATAACACGATGAGCAGTTATGTTCCACAGGAGCTACTTTTTGAGAAATTTCTAAAAGTGAAATATTATGCACCGTATTCATGTGGCGTTCGTAGTTATAAGTGCGCATTGTAGTATAGTCGCAATGTGAGCATTTATATTTAGCAGATGAGCATGCAATCATCTTATATATATGGTTCATAAAATAGTTTTAAATAAGAATATTTGCCACCTGGAAAATGAGTGAGCTGGATGAAGAGATGAACTACTTTTTGAAAAATTATGGACTTTTTGAGGAATTTTTTGAAAATGTGAGAAAGATGATATATGTTACCTTTTTGATATAGATGTTTTATATTAAGAGTCTTCTATAGTATCATTGTTGTGAGCAAGGGTATTATAAATTGTGATGATCCTAAAATTTTTCAAGGAACTACATTTTGAGGAATAGGAGCTACATTTTGAGGAATTAGGAACTACATTTTGAGGAATTAGGAACTACATTTTGAGGAAATAGCTACATTTTGAGGAATTGAGAAATGCTACCATTTTTGATATAGGCTCT
>JGI24768J34885_10000035_pt1 | contig 33702 bp, 23 predicted proteins | sample LakOntMetagenome_FD_34885 | JGI IMG/M metagenome (IMG submission 34885) | reverse complement strand
TACTTCAGGGAGACGGGCCGATTTTTGGAAGCCAAGCGTTTGGAGGAGCGGGTAAATTTCGACTTAGAAATGATTCGTGAATTGGGGTATTGCAATGGCATTGAGAACTATTCGCGGTATTTTGATCGCAGAGGTCCGGGCGATAGACCCTTTTGTTTGTTGGACTATTTCCCCAAGGATTTCATGTTGGTGGTAGACGAAAGTCACGTTTCGATTCCTCAAATCCGTGCGATGTATGGGGGGGATAGGAGCCGGAAGATGAATTTGGTGGATTATGGATTTCGACTGCCTGCGGCGATGGACAATCGGCCGTTGAAGTTCGATGAATTTTTTCAGGTGGTGAATCAGGCGGTATATGTGAGTGCGACGCCGGCGGACTTTGAGGTGCAGGAGAGCGAGGGGATTTTGGTGGAGCAGTTGATCCGTCCTACGGGGTTGTTGGATCCACAAATTTTGATTCGACCGTTGGCGAACCAGGTGGATGATTTGATTGAAGAGATCGACAATCGGATCAAAATGAAGGACCGGGTGTTGGTGACAACGTTGACAAAGCGAATGGCGGAGGAGTTAACGAAGTATTTGATGCGATTGGGTGTGAAGGTGGACTACATTCACAGTGAGGTGAAGACTTTGGATCGCGTAGAAATTTTGAGAAATTTAAGGATGGGGGTGATAGATGTGTTGATCGGTGTGAATTTGTTGAGGGAGGGATTGGATTTGCCGGAGGTGAGTTTGGTGGCGATCATGGATGCGGATAAGGAAGGATTTTTGAGAAGTCAGACCGCGTTGGTGCAAACGATTGGTAGGGCGGCGCGAAACGATCGGGGCTTGGTGATTATGTATGCCGACAAGATTACGGAGAGTATGCGAAAAACCATCGAAGAGACAGATCGGAGAAGGGAGAAGCAGGTAAAATACAATTTGGAACATGGCATTACGCCGAAGACGGTGTTGAAGAGTACGGATGAGATATTCAAGCAAACGTCTGTGGCCGATGCGAAGTTTGGGGATGTTGAATTGGGCAGTGGTGCCAATTACAATTTGCCTGAGAGTAGGATCAACATGGCGGCGGATCCGGTGGTTGCCTATATGGACCAGGCGGGCATCGAGAAGATGATTGTTCGCACGGAGAAAGATATGATGCGCGCGGCGAAGGAGATGGAGTTTATGGAAGCGGCGCGGTTGCGCGATGAATTGGAGTTGCTTCGCAATCGCCTCAAAGAATTGGCTGTGGCCAAGTGAAGTGACTTCCCTACTCAAAAGGGTATAACCCGTTGAGGGGTTGTTGTTTACGGGGTGATTTTTAGGGAATGGTGACTGAGGCAGATGTTACTGCACTCACGCAGAAAAATCCACCTACGCCAGGTTTTTTGTTGGGGTTGAAGGATACGATATTGGTAAAAATGTTGGCTGGCGGCGTTGCAAACAGACCCCCATTTTGGTTTTCGCTAACCACCAAGTTGAACCATGCGAAGGCAATTGCATTGATGGAATGGATTTCAATTCTCACGGTTTCTCCTGATTTGAATGAGCGAGAAAAATCGTTCACGCCATTGTATCGCACTGGGTAGATAAACAAATCGCCATCTTGTCCTCTAGAGGTATTTCCCATGTCTGCGGAAATGTTCAATTGGCTGATGTTGTTGAGGAAGGTATCGTTTCGAAAAGTTTTGATCCAATAGAAATCGCCGGGGCCTTTTCGGTCTTTGGCCATGAGCTCTACGTATTTTCCGGTGGTGTTGATGGGCGGGCCATTGCCTTCTACGTCTACCAAAGGCAGGGAATCTATGGTGGTTGTGGGGTTTAGGGTGGAAAAGCTGACCAAGGTATCAGTTCCGATGACTACGAGCAGTGCGTAATCATGTCCGATAGAAAACGTATCACCGGTGGTGGGGTTGGGCANGAATTGGTATTTGCCGTTGGCGGTGTGGTTGAAGACGAAGAGTTTTGGGAAGGAGGTGGATTGGTCTACCACGGCCACTTGTGCTTGTGTGATGGCGGGTTCTGAGCCTGTGGAATCGAAATAACCGATGCTGCGCGTGAGTTTGATGGTTTGGGTATCGAGGGTATTATTGACAAATGCGTCTACCACGATTTTGGGTGATTTGTTCACAACATCCAGTTGGATGACGTCTTCGCAACCGGCCAAAAAGGTGGCAAGTCCTGAAAGAAGGATGAAGAAACTGTTGCGTTGTATTTGATTGAAAAGGGATTTCATGGGGTGGGGGTAATTAGAATTTGAAATTGTAAGAGATGGAAGGAATGGCCGCGCCGATTACGCTGTATCTGATGGCTTCGTTTTGACCTTTGTTTTGGAAGTTGGTGGCGAAGTAGATACTAAATGGGTTGCGTCTGTTATACACGTTATAGCATGAGATCACCCAGTTGCTTTCGAACTTCTTGGTTTTCTTTCTGGTATAGGTGACGCTTAGGTCGAGGCGATGATAATCCGGGTTCCTTACATTGTTTCTTGCATTGGAACCTGCATCGGGTACAACGTACCCTTGTACGGTATATTGACCTGTGTAGAAGGTGGCGGGTGTACCTGTACTGAAGACGAAGTTGGCTGCAAACTCCCATTTATTATTGAGTTTGTATTGCGATACCACGTACAAATTGTGGAGGCGATCGAACCGGTTGGCGTACCAATTTCCATCGTTGATACCAACCACTTGGCGTTCGGAGCGAGAGAGCGTATAACTTACCCAACCTGTTAAGTTGCCGGAAGATTTCTTTACGTAGGCTTCAATTCCGTAGGCTCTTCCGATTCCAGTGAGCAAATCTGCTTCAAGTAACTCATTTAGAAGTAGGCTTGCACCGTCGATGTAATCCACTTGGTTTTGGAGGGTTTTGTAATATCCTTCGATGCTGGTTTCGAATTCGTGTTTTCCGTTGAAATTCTTGAAGTAACCCAGGGCAATTTGGTCGGCAATTTCCGGCTTGATGTTGTTGGTTGTGGGCTGCCAAACGTCGAATGGCACTGATGCGGCGGTGTTCGAAATGAGGTGAAGGTTTTGAACCATTCTGTTGTAACCCCCTTTGATTGAGCTGTTGTTATTGAGTTGGTATTTGAAGCCCAGGCGGGGTTCGGGGTTGATGTAATTGGCAACAATTTGGCCTTTTTCTGTAGAATACATACTATCTAGTATGCCTTGTTTGCCCGGTTCTCTGTTGAACAAATACACTTTTCCTGGTCCCATGTATAAGAACTGACTCACTCGGATGCCGGCTCTAATGGAGAATCTGCCGTTGGCGTTCCAATCATTGGAGATGTAAACAGCATTTTCAAGTGCGTATCTATCGGGCAGACCAAACTTAAGGTTTAGGGTAGCTGATTTGGCTACGGCTTCACCGGGGATGAAGCGGTAATGGGTAGATTGGGCACCGAAGGCGATGGTGTTTTTTGGGTTATAGAAGTAGTTGAAGTCAACTTTGGCACTATTGTTTACAATGTTGCTTTTCCAATTGAAGGTAACGTCGCGATTGGTGAACTCCAGGTTATAGCGGTATCGGGAGTAATAATAGGTGAAGTTGGAGAACAATCTTTTGTTGAACACGTGATTCCAACGGGTGGTAACGGTGGAGTTGCCCCATTTCACGCCAAACAGTCCAGCGGCTTTGAAAACGTCATCGCCGATATAGGTAGAGATAAATATGTTGTCTCTTTTGTAGCTGTAATTGGCTTTGGCGGTGAGGTCGTAGAAATAGAATTGGCTGCCGGCGAGGTTATCGGGCAGAAAGGGTTTTGCCAATACATCGATATAGGATCTTCGTCCCGAGATCATGAAGCTTGATTTTGCGGGGGTGCTGCGGGGTTTCAGCAGTTTTTTGGATTCGGGTTTTGCCAATGGACCTTCGAGGGTAAGGCGGGAGAAAATGGTGCCGATACCGCCGTTGGCTTGGAAAGCCCTTTTGTTTCCATCGCGGGATTTCACATCGAGGGTGGAGCTGAGTCGACCCCCATAATTGGCGGGAATGCCACCTTTCACGAGTTCTACGTCTTTTACGGCATCGGGGTTGAAGATCGAAAAGAAACCAAAGAGGTGAGCGGAATTGAATACGGGTGCTTCGTCCATCAATACCAAATTTTGGTCAATTGAACCGCCTCTTACGTTGAATCCGGAGGCACCTTCGCCCACAGTGGTTACGCCGGGAAGCAGTTGAATGCTTTTGATCACGTCGGCCTCACCCAGGAATGCGGGGATTTTTTTGATGGTTTGGCCGTTGATGCTTTGGGTGGAGATATCGAGTGATTTGACGTTGTTGTTGCGTTTGGAGCGGATGATGACTGTGCCTACGCCTTCCACTTCGGGGATGAGCAAGAAGTTGATTTCTTCATTGGCTTTGGCGGTGATGGTTTGCGCGAAGGGGGGATAAGACGGCGCGATGATTTGGATGGTATACTGGCCTTGGGGAATGGTAATGCTATAAAAACCATACCCGTTGGTGGCGGCACGAAAATCTGGACTGACTTTGGTGTCGCTGGGGCTTGTGGTTGTTTTTACTGGGGTAGCAATGATTTGTGCTTTGCCGATGGTTTCTCTGGTGGTGCTGTCTTTGATGTATCCTGATATGGTAACATTTTGGGCGCTGAGTAATCCGGTGGTGATGATGAAGAATAAGAAGGAAATGATGCGTTGCATTGGTTTTACAAAAGTACTTCTATGAGTAACAAACGAAGTAGTAATTTGTCGAAGAAAGCGTTGAGTTTGTAAAATAACATGGGGCCCAGAGTTTACAGGATCATTCTGATTGCCTTGATGGGTAGGCGTATTGGGGATGTATCAAAGAAAAAGACATCCATGGGATGTCTTTTTCTTTGAATGTATGATTGTTTTCTGGGTGTGATATCACACCTAGAAAGAATGATCAGGTATTAATCGCGGTCTTTCATGTGCACGTAGGCACGGGGTGTTTCGCCGGTATAGATTTGGCGTGGGCGGGCGATGGGTTGTTTTTCTTTGCGCATTTCTTGCCATTGGCTGATCCAACCTGGAAGGCGGCCCATGGAGAAGAGAACGGTAAAGAAATCGGTTGGGAAGCCCATGGCGCGATAGATGATGCCTGAGTAGAAATCCACGTTGGGGAACAATTTGCGTTCAACGAAATAGGGGTCTGTGAGGGCGGCTTCTTCGAGTTGCTTGGCAATTTCCAAAACGGGGTCATTCACACCCAATTTGGCCAATACGTCGTCGCACGCTTTTTTGATGATTTTTGCGCGGGGATCGAAGTTTTTGTAGACGCGGTGACCGAAGCCCATCAAGCGGAAAGGGTCGTTTTTGTCTTTGGCTTTGTTGATCCATTTTTGAACGTCGCCACCATCATTTTGGATTTGCTCAAGCATTTCCAATACTTCTTGGTTGGCACCACCGTGCAAGGGACCCCAAAGGGCTGAGATACCGGCAGAGATGCTGCTATACAAGTTTGACTGAGAACTACCTACAACGCGAACGGTGCTGGCACTGCAGTTTTGTTCGTGATCTGCNTGAAGGATGAGCAATTTGTTCATCGCGCTCACCAAAACGGGATCTGGCTCGTATTCAGGCATGGTAACCTGTCCGAAAGTCATATTCAAATAGTTGGCCACATAATCCAAGCTATTTTTTGGATACACTGTGGGATGACCATTGCGTTTTTTATAGATCATCGCACAGATGGTAGGCATNTTGGCCATCAANCGAATGATGGTTCTGTTGATGGCTTCTTCTGAGCGATGTGGGTTCAATGCTTTGGGATAGTACAAGCCGAGNGCNGCAACCATGCTAGAGAGCTGACCCATGGGGTGCGACCCTGTTGGGAACGCTTTGAACATGGCTTCTAGGCCTTCATTGGCCAGGGTATGCTCACGTATGGCGTTTTCAAATTCCGCATATTCTGTGGCATTGGGTAATTTTCCATAGAGCAACAGATAGGAAACTTCAAGGAAGGATGCGTGTTCGGCAAGGTCTTCGATGGAGTAACCGCGGTGATGCAAAATACCTTCTTCACCATCCAAAAAGGTGATGGCACTTTTGGTAGAACCCGTATTTTTAAATCCAATATCTAGGGTGATGTGACCTGTAAGATCTCTTAACTTACTGATATCGATGGCTTTTTCACCTTCAGTTCCAGTGATGACTGGGAATTCGTACTCTTGACCTTCTACGATGAGTTTTACTGTTTCAGACATGGGTATTTAATAAACGGATTTTGGCTACTGCGAATATAACGAATCGGTACAGAATCCCCAAGCAAAGTGGACAAGTCTACCGATTGATAACAATCTGTAAATAAACACCGGAGTTGAGAAATGGTTTGCTCTAACCGCTGATTTCGTTAAAACCTTTGGCCGTTAGTTGGAATTTGGTTTTCCGAATTTTGTCGATATCGAACGACCCCAAAACCTGGTTGTTTTTGTCGATGGCTTTGATGTAACGATAGTGGTGCAATTGGCGGATNATATCGATGGTTACNTTCACTTGAAGGCCGGTATCCTCCACCACGGTCATGGGTGTTTCTGCGTGGATTAAACACAGAAGCACCTTTTTTTCATCGTCGCCGATTTCAAACATCAGTCGAACTTTTCTGGACGCATTTGCGGGAAGAACAGCACTTCTTGGATGCTTTGTTGATTGGTAAGCATCATGGTAAGGCGATCGATTCCCACGCCGAGGCCTGAGGTGGGGGGCATGGCGTATTCCAAAGATCTCACGAAATCGTGGTCATAGGCCATGGCTTCATCATCGCCGCGGGCTGCCAAAGCGAGTTGGTCTTCGAAGCGTTCTCTTTGGTCGATTGGATCGTTGAGTTCTGTATANGCGTTGGCGATTTCTTTGCCATTGACGAAGAGTTCGAAACGTTCTACCAAGCCGGGTTTAGAGCGGTGTTTCTTGGTGAGCGGACTCATTTCCACTGGGTAATCGGTGATGAAGGTGGGTTGGATGAGGTGTTTTTCTGCGCAGGCACCGAAGATTTCATCGATGAGTTTGGCTACGCCCATTTGNGCGGTGACTTCACAGCCCAATTTTTTNGCTTCAGCGCCCAATTCGGCTTCTGATTTTCCTTCGATATCGATGTTGCCATATTTTTTAATGGCTTCGGCCATGGTGAGGCGTGCGTAGGGTTTGGCGAATGAGATTTGGTGTTCGCCGAGGGTTACCGATGCGCTGCCTGTTACGTCGATGGCGCAAGTTTCGAGCATTTCTTCTACGAAGTCCATCATCCAGTAATAATCTTTATAGGCCACATAGATTTCAAGGGCTGTAAATTCTGGGTTGTGTGTACGGTCTATGCCTTCGTTGCGGAAATTTTTCGCAAATTCATAAACGCCATCGAATCCACCCACGATGAGACGTTTTAGGTATAATTCATTGGCGATGCGCAAGTACAGAGGAATGTCCAATGCGTTGTGGTGCGTCATGAAGGGGCGGGCGGCTGCACCACCGTGTATGGTTTGCAGTATGGGTGTTTCCACTTCCAAATATCCTTTGCTGTTGAAGGTATTGCGGAGGCTTTGAATCACCTTGGTGCGTTTGATGAATGTTTCTTTGAAGTGCGGATTCACGACCAAATCAACGTATCGCATGCGATAGCGTGCCTCGGGATCGGTGAATGCATCGAACACATTGCCATCTGCGTCTTGCTTTGGCAAGGGCAGTGGGTTGAGGCATTTCGATAGCAATTGTAGCTCGGTGACGTGCACAGAGAGTTCACCGGTTTGTGTGGTAAACACGTGGCCTTTCACACCAATGATATCACCGATATCAAGGAGTTTTTTGAAAACGGTGTTGTAGAGGTCTTTGTTTTCGTCTGGACAGATTTCGTCGCGGTTCACGTAGATCTGCATTCTTCCGCTGGAATCTTGCAAATCGGCGAAGGCGGCTTTACCCATGATGCGGCGGGTCATAAGGCGACCTGCGAGCACAACTTCCTTCCATTTGTTATCCTCAGCAGACTGGTTGTATTGTGCGCGAATGTCTGCTGCGAGGCAGTTCACGGGGAAAAGGGCTGCGGGATAGGGATCGATGCCAAGGGCTCTGAGTTGTTCGAGCGATTGACGGCGAAGGAGTTGTTGTTCGTTAAGGGTAGCTTCCATGCGATTTGGCTTGCAAAATTAGCCAAAATTCGCGATATTATTGGGGAGAATCCGTGGGGCTCTGAAAGGCTTTTTCTACCTCTTCTTTTGAGAAGAAGGTATTTTGACCGATCACCATGATTGCCACGCCTACGGTGATGCAGGCATCGGCGAAATTCCAGATGGGAGAGAAGAAGACAAAAAATTGACCACCCCAGATGGGCAACCACTCTGGGAGATGTCCTTCCCACATGGGTGCATAGAACATATCTACCACTTGGCCTTCGAACCAGCTGCCGATGTAATGGTTGGTATCGGCGTAAAGTACTCCGTAGAAAACGGAATCGATGATGTTGCCCAGTGCGCCAGCGAGTACCAGGGCGATGCAAATGAGCAAGCCCCAATTGGCCTCGTTGCGTATGCATTTGATGAGGTACCAAAAGCCGAAGCCAGAGACGATGAGTCGGAAAAACGTAAGCACGAGTTTGCCCACTTTTCCGCCGCCGAAGAGTTTCATGCCATAGGCCATGCCATCGTTTTCGATGAAATAGAGTTTAAACCAATCGCCGAATACGGGTTTGATTTCGCCGAGCATAAAATGCCCTTTGATATAGGTTTTGATCCACTGATCGATGATCAGCAGCAGCACGATGGATGCTATCGGAAAGAGAAATTTCCGGTTGTTGAGCAAAGAATGGGGGTTCGACATTGAAGGTTTAGCGCTTCAGTTTGGCCTCGATGGTTTGTGTGGTATGGGGTACTGCGCGCAATCGCTCCTTGGGAATCAATTTGCCTGAGGTTTTGCAGATGCCATAGGTTTTGTTTTCGATGCGAACCAAAGCGGCTTCAAGGTTTTTGATGAATTTGAGTTGGTGTGCGGCCAATTGGTTGAGATTTTCTTTCTCAAAAGTATCGGCACCATCGTCTAAGGTGAGGTAATTGTTGTTCGTGCCTTCGCCACCACCTTCACTGTTTTTGAGGTTGGTTTGGATGGTTTTGAATTCGTCTTTGGCGATTTCCATTTTTTTCAAAATGATGTCCTTGAACTCTTGGAGCTCATCGTCGTTGTAACGGGTCTTTTCTTTTTCCATGACTTAAACTTTCATTAATTGGATGTGCACGGGGTATTCGTAAACATCGAGTACATGTTCACTGTCGTCTTCGGTTTCTTGGATCGACAGGGCCAATACTTCGCCACAAATATAAGTGTTAAAATGGTTTACGCTCTTTTTGATGGCAGGATCTGCTTTGTAAAGTACATGGATTCTGTCTGTTAAGTCCAGGCCAATGTCTTTCCGCAGGTTCTGTACGCGGTTTACAAATTCTCTGGCGATGCCTTCTTGGTGTAGGTCTTCGGAGATGGTGATATCCAGGGCCACGGTTACGCCATTTTCGGAAGCTACTAGCCATCCGGGCATGTCTTGGGTGGCGATATCCACGTCTTCGATGAGCAAATCTGTGGGGTTGCCATTGAGAGAAACGCTGATGGCACCGTTGTTTTCAAGCTCTCTGATTTGTTCTTGCGAGAAGCTTTGTACGATGGCGGCCATGGCTTTCATTTCGCCGCCCAATTTTTTACCAAGGGTTTTGAAATTGGGTTTGATGCTTTTGACCAGGCTGGGGTGATTGGCCGATACAAATTCGATTTCTTTCACGTTTACTTCTGAGCAAATGAGTTCGCTCATGTGTTGAACGGCTTCTTTGAAATCGGGCTTATCGGCTGGGAATAGGATTTTTTGTAGGGGCTGACGCACCTTGATTTTCTCTTTTTTCCGCAAGCTCAACACCAGGCTGCAGACTTGTTGCGCCAGGGCCATGGATTGTTCCAGTTTGGGGTTAACCGCCGCTTCATCGGCTTTGGGCCAGGTGGTCAGGTGCACACTGCTTGGCACGGTGTTTTGTGCGATGCCGGCGGTGTTCAACGCTCTGTACAACCAATCGCTAAAGAACGGGGCGATGGGTGCGGTGAGCTGGGTAACGGTATTTAAGCAGCGATAGAGTGTTTCGTAGGCCGCCTTTTTATCATCGTTGAGTTCCCCTTTCCAGAATCTGCGTCTTGAAAGTCGCACGTACCAGTTGGAGAGTTGTTCACCCACGAAATCTTCGATGGCTCGGCCAGCGCGGGTGGGATCGTAATCGTTGAGGGCGGTTTCCACCTCCAAGATAAGGGAGTTGAGTTTGCTCAAAATCCATCGGTCCATTTCACTGAAGTGAACGGGATCCACGGGGTTGTTGGCATCGAAGTTATACTGGTCGAGGTTGGCGTAAATGGCGAAGAATCCGTAGGTATTGTAAAGGGTACCCAAGAATTTTCTTTGCGATTCAACCACACCATCCATATCAAATTTGAGGTTGTCCCAGGGTTGTGCGTTGGTGACCATATACCATCGAACGGCATCGGCGCCATATTTGGCCACGGTTTCGAACGGATCGATGGCGTTGCCGAGGCGTTTGCTCATCTTGTTGCCGTTTTTATCGAGAACGAGTCCGTTGGCGATCACGTTTTTGAAGGCCACTTCATCGAACAACAGGGTGCTGATGGCGTGGAGGGTAAAGAACCAGCCGCGGGTTTGGTCTACGCCTTCTGCGATGAAATCTGCGGGGAAGTTTTGCTTGAAAACGTCTTGATTTTCGAAGGGATAGTGCCATTGGGCATAGGGCATCGCCCCGCTATCGAACCACACATCGATGAGGTCGAGTTCGCGCGTCATGGCTTTGCCGGAGGGGCTCACCAGGGTAATGCGATCCACGTAGGGGCGGTGCAAATCTTGGGTGAGGTCTTCTGCCGATTGGTTGAGGCCAAGGATTTGGTTGGCTTTTTCGATTTCTTGGTTGAGTTCATCGATGCTGCCGATGCAGATTTCTTCGGTACCGTCTTCTGTGCGCCAGATGGGCAGGGGCGTTCCCCAGAATCTGGAGCGGGAGAGGTTCCAATCTACGAGGTTTTCGAGCCAGTTGCCGAATCTGCCTTCGCCGGTGGAAGCGGGTTTCCAGTTGATGGTTTTGTTGAGTTCTACCAAGCGATCTTTCACGGCTGTGGTGCGCACGAACCAGCTCTCGAGGGGGTAGTAGAGGATGGGTTTATCGGTACGCCAGCAGTGGGGGTAGGTGTGCTCGTATTTTTCTACCTTGAAGGCTTTGTTTTCTTGTTTGAGTTTGATGGAGATGCGTTCATCCACGCCCAGGTATTTGTCGCGACCCTGTTTTTGTGCTTCTTCGGCTTTTTCATCATCGGATAGGTAGGCCTCTTTCACGTATTCTCCGGCGAAATCGGTTACACAATCCAGGAATTTCCCTTTTTTATCGACCAGGGTGAGGGCGCCGATGCCATTTTCGCGGGCGGTTTTAAAATCGTCTGCTCCGAAGCTGGGTGCGATGTGCACGATACCGGTACCGTCTTCGGTGGATACGAAGTCGCCGATGATCACTCGGAAGGCGTCGCCTTCCTCGGGTTGGGCATAGGGTAGGAGTTGGTGGTAGCGGGTACCGGCCAAATCACTGCCTTTTTGGGTATTAAGTTTTCTCCAGGGGAGGACTTTTTGTTGTGGGGCATAATCTTCGAGGGGGGCTTCAGCGCCTTCGGCGCTGAAATACTTACCAACCAGGGCCGAGGCCAAGGTGACTTTGATTTTTGCACCGGTGTAGGGGTTGAAAGTCTCAATTTGGTCGTAGTCGATGTCTTTTCCTACCGCCAAGGCCGTGTTGCTGGGCAATGTCCAGGGGGTGGTTGTCCATGCGAGAAAGTATTCATCCTCCGTGCCTTGCACTTGAAACTGCGCCACGATGGTGGTGTCTTTCACATTTTGATAGGTGCCGGGTTGGTTGAGTTCATGGCTCGATAGGCCGGTTCCTGCTGCTGGTGAAAAGGGTTGGATNGTATAACCTTTATACAAAAAGCCTTTTTCGTGGAGTTGTTTGAGCAGGTGCCACAGGCTTTCNATGTAGTTGTTTTCGTAGGTTACATAGGGGTTATCGAGGTCTACCCAATAGCCAATTTGTTTGGTGAGGTCGTCCCAACGGTCTTTGAACATGAGTACATCGGCTCTGCACTCTTTGTTGTAATCTTCCATAGAGATTTTGGTGCCGATGTCTTCTTTTTTGATGCCCAAGCGCTTTTCTACTTGCAATTCGATGGGCAGGCCGTGGGTGTCCCAGCCACCTTTTCGGGCTACGCGGAATCCTTGTTGGGTTTTGTACCTACAGAAAATATCCTTGATGGCGCGGGCCATCACGTGGTGGATGCCGGGCATGCCGTTGGCGCTCGGAGGTCCTTCAAAAAAGGTAAAACTCGGCGCATCGTGGCGTTGGTCAACGCTTTGTTGGAACACAGATTCTTGCTCCCAAAAAGCGAGGATTTCCGCTTCAATTTGCGGCCAATTCAATTGTTTGAGTGTAGGGTACATTCGCGGGTAAACAGTAAAAGTACAAATTTACTGAATTCTGCGGGAAAGTGATGCCGGCAAGTCAAAGGCCGCCCATGAATCAGAAACGGATGGTCTCGATGAAATTGTTTTGCATTTGCCGGTGGTTGCGGATGTACATTCTGGGGAACTTTTGGTTCCACTGTTGCGCATCGCTCAGTTCAAGGTGCACCATCACGGTGTCTACGTTGTAGAATCTCGACTGATATAAATCTTTTACTTCTATATGGGCTGTATCCCCAGGTTTTATGGTTTTTTCAAAGTACAGTGTATCAAATTCTATGATACCATTGGGGTTGAGGCCGCTGTAGGTTACCATGGTTTTGTTGTACACGGTGTTGGGCTGGTTGTTTTGCAAAATTTGCAAGATGCTGTAGCTGGGTTGTTCCCAATACCAAGGTTCGCAGCTCGATACAGACAGGGCTATCAGGGCGGTGAGGGTGAGTTTGATCAGGGCTTTCATGTTATTGGCTGATGAGGAAATTTAGGCCGATTTGGCATTGGAACGATAGGTTTTGGGATTCGTGGGTCACCGATTTGGGGTAGTTGATATTTTGCCATCGCTCGGCGGTGATCCCGGGAGCGATGGTTTCGGTGGTTTTTAAAAATTCTTTGCTCGAATAGGTTGAGAACGACGACATGGAGCAAATGCGAACGCCCAGGGTAAGGCTCACGTCTTTGGCCAACANACTTTCATACTGGATGAAGGCAGATAGGGGCAGGTAGTAATTGGATTGGTTGGGTACGAACTCATTTCGGGTAATCACAAAACTGTCTGCACCGAGTTTGCGGTTGAGCAGAATGTTACTAGATAAGACAAAGTCATTGCCCAAGTGGCGGGTAAACCTACCAACACCAGCACNNACNCCGCANATGAGGTTGGCGTTTTTGAGGTGGGTATTGACATAGGCCAATTGGAGTGCGGCCATGTTGCTGAAGAAGGCATTGGTTTTGGACCAATCGTAGCGGAGCCCCCAGCGCAGTGAGGGCTGACCTTGGAAGTTGAGTTCTACATTGAACCAGGGTGAGGGAGGGAGTTTTTCGGTATACGAGGTTCGGGATGAGCGATGTACGAAGCCATACCCTGCATTGGCTGCGAGGAATACCTGAGTATGTTTCTGGAAATCGGCATCGAGGTATGGGGTGATGTGAGGATTTACGGGTTGGGTGATGGTATAAATTTGGTTCGGGTTGTTGGTGTCTAGGGTTTGAACTTGGGATAGATCGTTCAAGACAAAGGTTTTTGGTACGGTGAACTGTCGGTTTCTTGCACTGATTTGTAGAACGGGATAGAAGATGGCATCGTTGAGGACAGACAAAATGGCGATGCCAGAGGCAATTTCACCGGAATAGTCGTAGTAACTATCGGGGTTGTGCTGTTTCATTATTTGGGCCACGATGATGGGTGTGGTGGTGGTGGTGGTACCGATGGGGTATGCGCGCAATTTGGTTTGTGGGATGGCCACATTTCTTATTTTTCCGGTGGAATCGCTGATTTCAAGGATGACGGTGGTGGCGGCCATTTTTTTGAAATGCAGTTTGTACAAAGTATCGGTATAAGACGATTGTATTTGAACTTTTCGGGTCTTTGTGTTGGGTTTGTTGTTGTGGATGGTGAGTGTTTGATTTGATAAATAATCGGCAACGGGTTTGGTTACAGAAATACTGGTATAGTTGGCTCGATAGGCATTGTTGCAGCCAAGGAATAGAAGGCAAGCCAAAATCGGGTAGATATGCTTTGGGAACATACATACAATTATACTCATTAACCTTGACATTGCTTGTGGGGTTGAGATTGGTGTTTATTGGCGAATTGGTCAATCAGCAACTTTAGTCTGTAATTACGATGGTTTCTGATATTTTGGTATCCTTGTAAGAATTTTTTGATTCAATCCTACGTTGGAATGAATCTTTATGACCTTTGGAATCGGTGATTTCGAAATGATATACCAGCAAGTTATATCTGAAATTTGTTGTTTTAAGTAGTGTGCCTGTTTGAGTTTGTTTAAACGCAAAAGTTCTTTTTTCCCCGGATGCGAGTGAGTAGTTGTAGGTTTGGGTATCACTAGGGAATCGCATAATGATGGTTTTTACTTCTATCGCATCGGCTTTATTGTTCTGGATGGTTTGCGATATTTCATCGTTCACAATAATCGTATTATCAGGTTCACATGAAGCAAAGAAAATTGTTGTGGTGATTGCTGAAATAGCGAATAGGATTTTTGTTGTTTTCATGGGGTTAGATTTTAACTCTAATCGATAAGCCAAGGGTATAAATTTGGTTTACGGTTTTGACTGTAATTTGCTGGTATGATAATTCATCACGTTTGTAACTCGTAATGGTGGGAGTAATTTTTTGAGTGATGAGCAATGTTTCTGTTTTTATGAAATCGGAATAACTTGGAATTCTTGAATAGCTTGCGGATGCTGTGATTTCGATATTTTTTTTGATGGGGTAAATAAATTGTACATGACCATTGATGGGTAGAAAGGCATGGCTCACATTGGGTATAAATTTATAATCTTCTTCCAGCAAACGGCCGTTGCCAACGGGTTTATTTTGAAAGGTTGTGAAACTATCCACATAGTTATTTCCGATAGTATGATTTGTCATCCCCCAACCGAGGCCACCCCCGATTTCGAAATGGCTTTTTTTGAAAGGAATTAGGAATCCAATTTCATTGAGAAGATAATCGCACGACAAATTTGGGTCTGCTTTGTTGTGGTAGCTAAATCCCCATTGGTAATTTGCACGCGGTTGAATTAGAAGTCCAAAGGATGTCCACATTCCATTGGTCAATTTGTTTGGAAGGGGTACTCGGGATGTTTGATTATCAATGAGTTTTGTTGAATGGGCTTGATTGATCCCATATCCGCTGTTCACAGTAAAAATGCATTGGTATTTTTTTTGATAATCTGCAGTTAAAAAAGGTGTTGGATTTGGATTGATGGGCAAGGGTATATTGAGCAATTCGGCCGGGTCTCCTTCTTTTTGTAGAAAATTAGGATTCACCGAATCAAGGGTTGCAACTTCGGATAGTTGGTTGATGGAAAACGATTTTGGAACAGCGTATCGTGCATTTGGGTTTGCGAACATACTGGTTGCACCTATCCATACATCCATGTTTATGGCTAAGGCATGATAGAATAGTGTCACCAGGATATTCCGTTGTTGATTTTTCTTGGATGTCAATAAAAAATAGGTAATGGAAGGGGAGGCTGTGGTGCTCAGTAATAATGGGTATGCTTTCAATTCAACTTGCGGAATGGCAACGTGTCTCTGGTGTCCCACTGAATCTTTGATTTGCAGAACTACTACGTTCCCTTTTACTCTTTTGTAGCTTAACCGCGGCTGCTGGGTGTCGTTTTTAAGATATTGGATTTTAACAGGCCTGATTATTTGTTTGTTAATGTTGTTATTGTTGATGATCATTTCCGTTTTAGCCAAGTATTTTGCTACGTCGTGGGAAATTTTTATTTGCGTTTTATTGGATCGAAAAACCGAATTACATCCGCAGAAGGGCAGTGCAAAAGTTACGACGGCAAACAATAAAATGCGGTTCATGAAGGGTAAAAATAAACAGTAAATAGTTGTAATAAAAGCGTTTTGATTGATAACGGGTGTGAAACATAGGAAATAAATCTCTGAATTTCAGTTAAAAGTTCGTTGTAAATAAAAAGAGAGGGGCGGCCATTGGCCGCCCCTCTCTTTTTATTTACTTTGGGAATTAACCTTTAAGATTGAAATCCGGTAGTAAAATTTATTTTTTATTTGGTTTAGTCAACCATCAACTTGCGGCTACCAACACCGTCGTTGAATTGCATTTGCACTACATAAATACCTGCAGGCACGTTCAATTCATATACGTTGTGGATACCATTCACGTTGAACTCACGTACAACGCGACCGTTCAAATCAACCAAAGTAGCACCAGTCAACACACGGTTTTCCCAGTTGTTGTGGATGATCAATTGGTTTTTAGCAGGGTTTGGAGCCAAAGTAACGTTAGAACCCAAGTTGGCTTCTTCGATACCTACAGAAGCAACCAATCCCAAAGTTACGGCAATACGAGGTGCCATGTAGCCCATCACTGAATCTACATATTTCATCGATTTGGTTTTGCTGTGCATGGGGTTAGAAGCTTTAATACCAGCCAAAATCACGGGAGGATTGTAAGGAGGGTTTGGCAACATTTTGATTTTGGCGGTATCGTACCACTCATACGGACCAGAAGCGTTGGCCATACCGGCGATTGGGAATAAACCGTCTACGCCTTTGTTCAATTTGTTGGCTTCGCGGGTGTAATCGTCCATTACTTTGCCTTTGTAAGGCGCGGTGTTACCCAAGCGCTGACAGCGAGACATGGCATCGAAGCCACCGCTTACTTCAACCACTTGAAGGGTAGTACCTGGTACGTTTACCATACCGGTGGTGTAAGGAGCAAAAGGATCGCTCACAGAGTGGCTCCAAATCAAAGGAATTTCACCGGCTTCCATCCAAGCAGAGTCACCAATTGCACCACCTACGGCAAAAGCCAAACGGGCGTTAGAGGTGTAACCTACGTGATTGGATTTGCAAAACATACCCATGGCAGGGTTGTTCACACCGATACCGAAGCGGTCACCCCACATGGTATCGTTTACCATTACTTTTCCAGTAGAAGCATCGCGGAATTTGATGCTTTTGATTTCGGCCTGACGGTCAATCGCAGAGTATGCGCTGGTGATGTAACCACCTGTACCGTTTCCACCCACAGCAATTTTGGTGGTATCGATGTTGTAAGGGTTACCGCCTTCTTTCACGCTCTTTTTCATGAAACGAACGCAAGTAGCCAAATCTTGAACACCTTTGTAAGCCGCGTTGATGATACCTTGTTTACGCGCATCAACAGTAGCAGCAGCAGGGTTCCAACCCATGCGATAAGTCATAGAAGCAACTACATAACCACGTTTTGCCAACGACATACAGAAAGCCACAGTGGCACTGTCGTCTTTGTAACCAACGGGGCTGTTGTTAGAGTAACGGGGCAAGAAAGAACCGGTGTGAGTAAAGATGATCAAAGGACGGTTGCTTGCGCCATCTTGGGGTTCGTAGATGTCTGCTGTTAGTGCTACAAATCCATAGCCTGGGGCCATAGATACAGTACTAGTAAGCGTTGGGGTTCCTGTAAGAACGGTGTAGTTGTCACCGTAAGTTACGTTTTTGGTAACCGTGATCTTGTCGGCAGTCAATACTTCATCCACATATTTGATTTGGGAGAAAGCATTTGAAACCAACACAACTGACAAAGCAGCAAGTAATGTTTTTTTCATATTGTTTATTTTTTGGTTTTTACAAATTTAATGAATTGGAATTAACTAATTGTATTTCAATTATAAATCAAAATATACAGAAAAGTAAGCCATCCTGCCAATTCGGGGTCCGCCATACACTTGCATCACTTTGTTGTTTGTGAGATTGCTGGCGCCCATTTTGATCATGGCTTTGTATTTGGGAACCACCTTTGAAATCATGCAATCGAGCAAGAAGTAGGTGGGCACATCTCCCGTAAACTGTGGACTTCCTTCGAATCGAAAGCCTTGAACCCATTTGTAGTTGATGTTGAAACCCAGGTTCTGAATTTTGAATTTTTTGATCTCCAAATTTTGACCCCCAATGGAAACATTGTATTTGTGTTTGGGTGTATTGAAGGCTGGGATGATGGGGTCCAAGGTATTGGTTTTATTCAATTGATTGAATGAGTAATTTACCCCAGCGGTATAATTCTTTGCGAAGAAATAGTTGGTTCCTACGCTGATGCCGGTGGTGGTCACTGTGCTTTCGGCGTTGGTTGCGATGCGATATACTTGTCCGCCACTGATGTAGTTAATGGTGTAATCAATGGTTGGGTCGATACCAATGGTGTAGCCAATGAAGTCTTCGTAATAGCTGTAATAGGCCGAGGCATCGATGTTGAGTTTGTTCGCAAGTAGGAAGGATTTGTAACCAACCTCTATGCTCTTTACTTTTTCGGGGCGAACGGGGTCTACACCAAACCACTGCAGTTTTTTCAAATCAGTGGTTAATCCACTCAACGCATCGTACAGAGAAGGCAATGTAACCATGCTGTCGTAGCCGGTGATATTTCCCAACAAAATGGCTCTACCTACGTTGTAATAGAGGTATTGATCGGCCAGTGTGGGGTTTCTCACGCCGGCAGACAAACTCACGCGGTAGTAGGTGATTTTATTGGGGGTGTATACCATGGATGCGGCGGGAGAGAAGATGTAGTTGAAGTTTTGGTTTTTATCAACCCTGGCGGTGGCATTGATTTTCAGTTTGTTGTTGCTTGAGCGTTGTTCGATGCCTGCATAAGCGCCAAATTCGTGGTTGCGGATCACGCGGCCGTTGGTATCTGAAAAGATGGTTCCCAAGGAGTTGGGGCGATACAATCTGCCAGAAAATCCTGTGGTGAGGTTGGTTTTGTCGGCCAATTTGAACTTGTGTTCCCCTTGGATGTGGTACAGCGCGCTCTTATCGAAGAAACCACTGCCGCCTTCGCCAAAGCTCTTCAGCGAGGTGATGGCATTTTTGAGGGAATCGTAGCGATCTGTGCCTGGTTGGAATCGATCGTAGGTATTGGGTTGTTCAAAATGCGGTCTGCCTTGCCAGTCATTTTTTCTATCGGCAAGTCCAGCACACTCTTGGTGCCATTGGGTGAGCAAATCTTGGTTTTTGGCCATAGGGCATCGAGTTCAGTGAACCAATTTGGGTTTGAAAACCAATCTCCGGTTGGGTAGCCGGGGAGTTTTTTCATTTTGGGCACGAACTGACTTTTCCAAAGGAGTAGTAGTCACCGCCCCACAAATCGTCGCGTTTGGCCGCTTTTTGCATGAGCAAGGCGGTGAAAACAGCGTCGTAGGTTCTACCCGCGTCTTCGTGGGTGGCGTATACGCGCAGGAATCCATTTTTGTCTTTGTACTCCAATCGATTTTGTAAAAACTTGATATCGCGCAGGCTGTAGCGGTTATCGCCTTGATACACCGTGGTGCCCATGCCGTAATTGACTTGGTATTCGAACTGACGCATCCCGGTGGGCTTGGGCCTGTAGGCGGTCATGAAGGACGTTTTGAAGTTGTAGGTATTGTAATCTACGATGTCTTTTTCTTCATAGCCTTGTCGGTGGAATCGCATCAAACCGGGGTAATCCCATTTTTGAGAACGGGCGGTGGCATCGTTTTCGCCGGGTCTGAGAATTTCATCGCCGTAGCGATTCACGGCATCGTAGCCGCCGGGGTTGAAGAAGTTGTTGACGCTGTCTAGGGCTGAGCCTGATTTCACGGCATCCATGTTATCGGCTTCCCAATCGTAGGCTTGCATGTAAAATAGGTTGGCTTTCATCGCCCACTTTTCTTGTCCGGCTTTTCCAAAGGCTTTGGCAAATCTCACAGCGGTTTCGGTGAGTCGGCGCTCGCCCACTTTTTGTTTTACTTGCAGTCCTTGGTATTTGAAGGGGTCTTTGGTGGTCATGGAGATCACACCGTTGAAGGCACCTGGGCCGTAATAGGCACTGGAGGCACCCACTACGATTTCTTGGTTGATAACGTCGAGTTCGCTGGCGCCGAGGAAGTTGCCAAGGGAGAAGTTGAGACCGGGCGATTGGTTGTCCACCCCATCGATGACTTGCAGCGTTCTTACTGGGCTTGTACTATTGAAACCGCGGGTGTTTACAATTCTGAAACCGAGGCTGGCGCTGGTCACGTCAACCCCTTTTAGGTGGCCGAGGGCTTCATAAAAATCGGAGGCTGGTGTTTCGCGAATGCTCTGTGCGCCCATACTTTCCACGGTGAGGGGCGATTCTTTGAGCTTCTCTTTGAGGCGATTTTGTTTGATGGTAACTTCACCTATTTTCTCGGTGTTATTGGGTGCGGTGGTGTCTTTGGTTACCCCCTGTGCACTCAGTTGAATATACGAAAAAAAGAGGACAATTCCAAGTAGTAAGCGTGATTTCATAGGCAATAATTGCTTGTCAATGGGTTGCAAGATAGGAAAGTTTTCAAAATCTCAATACAAATTGCGTGAANCTACCAATAACTAGCGGTGAATTTTGCGTAAACTTGCACCATTATTATGGTAGGTAAGGAAACACTGCTGAAGGCTTGGGAGTTGATTGGAACAGCCCGTGCGATGGCCAGCATTTACGAGGAAAATCGTTCAATTACGAAGTACGTTCACAGCACTTCCAAAGGACATGAGGCGATACAGATTGCCACCTCAATGCACTTAAAAACCATTGATTATGCATATCCCTATTATCGCGACGAATCAATGTTGTTGGCGATGGGCATGCAGCCTTATGAGTTGATGTTGCAGTTGTTGGCGAAGGCGGAGGATCCGTTCAGTGGTGGAAGGACTTACTATTCACACCCTTCGTTGAACCGCGCGGATGTGGTAAAAATGCCCCACCAAAGTTCTGCTACTGGGATGCAAACCATTCCGGCTACAGGTGCGGCGCATGGCATCAAATATTTGGAAAGTCAGGATTTGATTACCAGCGCTGAAAAACCCATTGTGTTGTGTTCTTTGGGCGATGGTTCTGTGACTGAGGGGGAGGTTGCCGAGGCCTTTCAGATGGCGGTATTGCACAAGTTGCCCATTTTGTATTTGATACAGGACAACGATTGGGGTATATCGGCCAGTGGCGATGAGATGCGAGCGATGGATGCGTTTGATTATGCTTTGGGATTCAAGGGCATGCGCAGGGTGAGAATCAACGGCAGTGATTTTGTACAATGTTACGATGAAATGGCCAAGGCCATTGAATATGTGAGAAATGAGCGGGCTCCGATGTTGGTGCATGTGAAGGTGCCTTTGTTGGGCCATCACACCAGCGGTGTTCGCAGTGAGTGGTATAGAGACGATTTGGAGAAGCAAATGCGTTTGGATCCATTGCCGCGGATGAAGGAGTTGTTGTTAACCTTGGGAGAAACTGAGGNNTCTTTGGAAGTGNTTCGTTTGGCGGCNGAGCAAAGGGTTTTTAACGATTTCGAAAAGGCAAAAGCAGCGGAAGATCCAAAGCCAGAAACCTTGATGGATCATATTTTGGCCCCATCGGCTGTGGTTGATGAGACCGGCGAGCGATCGCCCGAAGGCGCTGAAGTGGTGATGATGGTGGATGCGGCATTGCATGCGGTGGATGAGATTTTGAGAAAGCATCCTGAGGCGTTGTTATACGGACAAGACGTTGGGCATCGACTGGGTGGTGTGTTCAGGGAAGCGGCTACTTTGGCGGATAAATACGGGAAGAATCGGGTGTTTAATACGCCCATTCAAGAGGCATACATCGTAGGAAGTACAGCGGGAATGAGCGCGGTGGGTGCAAAACCGATTGTAGAAATTCAATTTGCTGATTATATCTGGCCCGGCGTAAATCAGTTGGTGACGGAGCTGAGCAAGAGTACTTATTTGAGTATGGGGAAATTCCCAGTTGCCAGCGTGATTCGNGTNCCAACGGGCGCTTATGGTGGGGGTGGACCATACCACAGTGGTACGGTGGAGAGTTCGTTGTTGCCCATCAAGGGAATCAAAATCGCGTATCCGAGCAATGCGGCGGACATGAAAGGTTTGATGAAATCGGCCTATTACGACCCCAATCCGGTGGTGATGTTTGAGCACAAGGGCCTTTACTGGAGCAAGGTTCCGGGAACAGATGCCGCCAAAACGTTGGAGCCCGATGAGGATTATTTGGTGCCTTTTGGTAAAGCCAGGGTGGCGTTGCAATCTAGCGAAGAGGCGGTAGATCGCGGGGAATCTGTGGGTGTTGTTACTTATGGTATGGGTGTTTACTGGGCGATGAATGCCGCAAAAAATCTTCCCGGACAGGTGGAGGTGTTGGATTTGCGGACGTTGGCGCCTTACGACGAAGAAGCCATCGTATCGTTAACCAAAAAGCACGGAAAGGTGTTGATTTTAACGGAGGAAACGCTGAGAAATAGTTTTGCTGAGGCTTTGGCGGGCAGAATATCGCAAGTGTGTTTCAGGTATTTGGATGCGCCCATCAAAACCATGGGAAGTGCCGATGTGCCTGCGGTGCCTTTGAATGCTGCTATGGAAGCGGTGATGTTGCCGAATGCCGATAAAGTAGAGGCGGCACTGCGCGATTTACTGGAATCTTAATTGAAACGGATTGGCGATTAGGCCAGCTCCGTGATGGTGTATTTCTTCTGATTGAAGGTGATGCTGTCGCCCGTTTTGTGTCCGCGCAACGCGGCGCCCAGTGGTGATTGGATGCTAATCACTTGAAAGGGCATGTTGTTGTATTTCATGACGCCCAAAGCTGCTGCGATGTAGATGTTCAACGGATTTGCGTTCACGGTTACTGACAGCAGAGACCCTTCGCCCACTGTAATGGAGGGGGTATTGTTGAGCGATAGCAATATGGCTTTGGTGGTATTGACTTGTGAAATTTGGGTTTTGAGGCGTTCGATTTCTCTTTGAAATTGGGTTCGAGATGTTTCGTATTTGTCGCCGGCAGAACTTTTGGTTTCTTCAAACATGCCTTTTTGGAGTTCCGATACGGTGCTTTCGTACTCGTGAATCATCGCATCAACATGAGACAAGCATAGGTTTTTGATATCGTTTTTGAGGGGCAGCATGAATGTTAATTCAATATTAAAATAACATTCACAGATTCTAATTGTTTTGAAGACACAATCCTCCATAAATTTGTAAACGCATGTTGAATCCCAATGAAAGTACCCCAGAAAAGATGTCGGTTAGCCTAAATACAATCGAAGAAGCCATTGCTGAAATCAAGGCGGGAAGGGTTGTGGTAGTTGTTGACGATGAAAATCGGGAGAACGAGGGCGATTTTCTCACGGCTGCACGAAACATGACGCCCGAATTGGTGAATTTCATGGCAACGAAAGGCCGCGGATTGATTTGTGTTCCGATGTTGGAGGAACGCTGTCAGGCCTTGGGCATTGAGATGATGGTGAACAAGAACACGGCCACCCATGAAACGGCGTTTACGGTGAGTGTGGATCTGTTGGGGCATGGTTGCACAACGGGGATTAGCGCATCGGACAGAAGCAAAACCATTCAGGCTTTGATTGATCCCAATATTCGGGCGGAGGAGTTGGGTAAGCCGGGTCATATTTTTCCTTTGATTGCAAAGAGTGGCGGGGTGTTGCGCAGGGCGGGTCATACCGAAGCGGCGGTGGATTTGGCGGTGATGGCGGGTTTTGAGCCGGCGGGTTGCATCGTAGAGATATTGAAAGAGGATGGGGAGATGGCGAGGTTGCCAGATTTGATGGTGATTGCCAAAGAGTTGGGTTTGAAAATCATATCGATTGAGGATTTGATTGCCTATCGNTTGAAGCATGAATCGNTGATACAGCGTGAAATATCGGTTCAGATGCCAACGAAGTGGGGCGATTTTGATTTGATTGCTTNCCGTCAGAAAGACAGTGGGCAGGAGCATTTGGCGTTGATCAAGGGCCAGTGGACGGAGGAGGATGCCGTGATGGTGAGGGTTCACAGCAGTTGTTTAACGGGCGATATTTTTGGCAGTTGCAGGTGTGATTGTGGTGAGCAATTGCAGAAGGCGATGCAACTGATTGAATCGGAAGGAAAAGGCGTGATTGTGTATATGAATCAGGAGGGCAGGGGCATTGGATTGTTGAATAAATTGAGGGCTTATAAGTTGCAGGAGCAGGGTTTGGATACGGTGGAAGCGAATTTGCAATTGGGCTTCAACATGGACGAAAGGGATTACGGTGTGGGCGCTCAGATCATTCGTGATTTGGGGATCAAGAAGATGCGATTGATTAGCAACAATCCCAAAAAGCGTACGGGTTTGATTGGCTATGGATTGGAGATTGTGGAGAATGTGCCATTGCAAACGGAGCCAAATCCCCACAACGCGAAGTACTTAGATACCAAAAAAATNAAGATGGGTCACGCTTTGTGATCAATTTGAATACATACACATTGACCATTACTGAAAACCATGACTGAAACCGAGTACATTGAGATTGATCCGGCGAATACCCCTTTGCCGCAGTTGCATCAGTTTTTACTGGGTAGCGTGAGTCCGAGGCCCATTTGTTTTGCCAGTACCATTGATCTTGAAGGCCGTCCTAATTTGGCACCTTTCAGTTTTTTCAATGTGGTGAGTGCGAATCCGCCGGTGGTGGTATTTTCGCCCAACAACAGTGGGAGGGATGGCAATCCGAAGCAAACGTATTTGAATGCGAAGGCGGTTCCGGAGGTGGTGGTGAACGTGGTGAGTTATTCCATGGTGGAGCAGATGAATGTTGCAGCGGCGCCATGGGAGCATGGGGTGAGTGAATTTGAAAAGGCGGGTTTTACGCCGGTGGCATCGGAGTTGGTGAAGCCTTTCAGGGTGGCCGAATCGCCGGTACAAATTGAGTGTAAGGTGATTGATATCAAGGAGTTTGGCGATGGGGGTGGATCAGGAAAACTGATTATGGCCCAGGTGTTGAAAATGCATGTGAAGGCCTCGGTTTTGGGTGAAGATGGCAAAATCGATCCGTTTAAAATGAATTTGGTGGGCAGAATGGGTGGTTCGTGGTATTGTTTGCCTGATCGCGACAGTATGTTTGAATTGTCGCAACCCATGCAGCACACCATTGGTTACGACGCATTGCCTTTGAGTGTNCGGGAGAGTGAAATTCTCACTGCCAATCAGTTGGGACAGTTATCGGGGTTGTTGGGATGGCCCACGGAGGGTGAAAAGTTGGCAGCCATAGACTTTTTGGAAGCGCATCATTTGATCGATGGCAAAGACGTTCATGATATGAATGAGTCTGCCAAGCAAACGGCCGCGGTTGCGCTGATGTTGCACAATCGGGTGAGGGAAGCAGCGGCTTTGTTGCTGCTGTGATGGGGATTTTGGGCTAAAATCGCCCGGAGAAATAATTTACGCCAACAGTTTTTTTACTGCTTCGCTGATGAGTTTACCATCGGCAACGCCACCCATGGCTTTCATGGCAGCGGGCATCACTTTGCCTAGGTCTTTCATGCCGGCGGCGCCTGTTTCTGCGATGATGGCTTTNACTTGNGCTTCGATNTCTTCGGCACTCATTTGTGCGGGCAAGAAACTTTCGATCACGGCCAATTCTGCGCGTTCGATCACGGCCAGGTCTTCACGGCCTTGTTGCACAAAAATATCGAGGCTGTCTTTGCGTTGTTTGGCCATTTTTTGAAGGGCTTTGATGCACATATCATCGGTAACTTCACTCACACCTTCGGCGGTTTTTAACAACAAAAATGCGCTTTTAATTCCTCTCAAGGCGCGCAAACGATCTTGTTCTTTGGCCTTCATGGCCGTCATGATTCCCGCATTAATTTGTTCTATCAAAGACATACGGCAAAGATAGTTAACTTTGCAGTGATTTTATGAGTACCGAAAGACCTGTCCGCGTTCGTTTTGCACCTAGTCCTACCGGCCCCCTACACATTGGTGGTGTTCGTACGGCATTGTACAACTATTTATTGGCCCGCAAGCATGGGGGGACCATGATACTTCGCATCGAAGACACAGACCAAAATCGTTTTGTGCCTGGTGCTGAGCAATACATCATGGAAAGTTTGAAGTGGGTGGGCATTGAAATTGATGAGGGCATTGAGCAGGGCGGACCGCACGCGCCTTACCGTCAGAGCGAGCGCAAGCCAATGTATGCGCAGTANGCGTACGACATGATTGAAAAGGGGTATGCGTATTANGCGTTTGATACGGAGGAGGACATCGAACAGATGCGTAAGCGATTGGAAGCCAGCAAGATGCAGCCTGCATATGATTCGGTGAGTAGGATGAGCATGAAAAACTCTCTCACTTTGCCAGCCGATGAGGTGAAGGCCAGGTTGGAGCGGGGCGATAACTATGTGATTCGCATCAAGTTGCCTCGAAAAGAAGAGGTNAGNTTTCACGATGTGATTCGCGGTTGGGTGGTTGTGAACACGTCTACGATGGACGATAAAGTTTTGTTGAAGGGCGATGGCATGCCCACATATCATTTGGCCAATGTGGTGGATGATTATTTGATGGGTATCAGCCATGTGATTCGCGGTGAGGAGTGGTTGCCGAGTGCGCCATTGCACGTGATGTTATATCGTTATTTGGGTTGGGAAGAGGTGATGCCACAGTTTGCGCATTTGCCTTTGTTGTTGAAGCCTGAAGGCAATGGAAAGTTGAGTAAGCGCGATGGTGATCGTTTGGGATTCCCGGTGTTCCCATTGCAGTGGACGGATCCAAAAACGAATGAGGTGAGCAGTGGATATAAGGAGAGTGGCTATTATCCTGAGGCGGTGACGAATATGTTGGCGTTGTTGGGATGGCACCCGAGTGGAAACCAGGAAATGTTCTCCATGGAGGATCTCATTGCCGAATTTAGTTTGGAGCGAGTGAGCAAGAGCGGGGCGAAGTTTGATTTGCAAAAGGCTTTGTGGTTCAATCAGCAATATTTGCAACAGAAACCGTTGAATGAGCAATACGAAATATTGAAGCCCATGATTGAAGCGAAGGGCTACGATGTTTGTCAGGAATACGTGGAACAGGTGGTTGTGTTGATGCGCGAGAAGGTGCAATTTGCCAAGGACGTGGTGGAAGAGGGGTATTATTTCTTTGAAGCACCCAAGGAATACGACCAAGAGGTGGTTCGCAAGAAGTGGAAAGCGGAAACGAACACGCACATTTTGGGTTTGGCACAGGCGTTTGAGGGATTGGCAGCGGATGCAACGGCGGAATTGTATGAAAATGCATTCAAACAGTATTGTGAAACGGCGGGTATCAAAACGGGTGAGGTTTTACAGCCTTTGCGTGTGGCGGTGAGCGGCGCGCCCATGGGTCCGCCCATTTGGGACATGATTGCCTTGATTGGCAGGGATTATGTGCTGCCACGTTTGCGTGAAGCGGCCGCGAAGATTCAGCCTGCTGTCGCTTAATTTATTGTTTATTATCCCTATTTTCGCCTTTAAATCAAATTGTAACTAACTAGTTGAATCGATAATGAATTCTTTTTCTCGTTTAAATCGCATCATGGGATGGGTGATGTTTGTCATCGCCTTGGCCGTGTACACCCTTACATTGGAGCAAAGTGTAAGTCTTTGGGACTGTGGTGAATTTGCCAGTGCGGCCTACAAACTGCAAGTGGTTCACCCGCCTGGGGCGCCTTTGTTTTTGATGATAGGCAGGTTGTTTTCACTGATGGCGTCATCGCCGGAAATGGTGGGATTTTGGATCAATATGTTGAGTGCTGTGGCCAGTGCGGGCACGGTGATGTTCACGTTTTGGATCACCACGTATTTCGCGGAGCGCATGGTAGACGAAGACAATCAGCACAAGTTGTTGTTGGTGTTGGGTGCGGGCACTGTTGCTGCTTTAACCAATACGTTCATCGATAGCTTTTGGTTCAGCGCCGTTGAATCGGAAGTATACGCATTGAGCTCGTTCTTTACGGCTTTGTCGTTCTGGGCTGTATTGCGTTGGTGGAAGTCTGCAGACGATATTGGTGCCGACCGTTGGATGGTTTTCATTGCCTTCTTGATTGGATTGGCATTGGGTACGCACATGTTGAACTTGTTGGTGATACCAACGGTTTGCTTGGCGTATTATTTCAGAAAGTACAGTGTAACGCGCAATGGAATTATCATGGCATTGGGCGCATCGGTATTGGCATTGGGCTTTGTAATGAAGATTGTTTACCCAGGTATTCCCTGGTTGTTGGCCACGATGGATCGCATGTTTGTGAACGACTTTGGTCAGGCCTTCTATAGCGGATCAGTGGCTGCGGTGATATTGATATTGGGATTGGCGGGTTACTTGTTGTATTTCACGCACAAAACCGGCCGCAGAAATTGGAATGTGATTGTGATGGCTGCTTCGTTTGTGGTGTTGGGCTATTCATCCTATGCGATGGTGATTGTTCGTTCTATGGCGAATCCATCGATCGACATGAACAACCCTGAGGACCCTTACAAGTTTTACGGATACATCACCCGTGAGCAATATGGCGACCGTCCATTGATGTATGGTCCGTATTTCAACGCACCGGAGAGTGGTTACAAGGTGATAGGCAAGAAGCGTTTCAAGGGCAAAGATCGTTACGAAGAAGGTGGCGACAATTTTGATTACACGTATCCTGAAGAGTACATGACGTTGTTCCCTCGCATGGGTAAGAGCAACAAGCCCAACGACGCCCGTGGATTTAGGGATTATGGTGGCATGACGGACGTACAAAATCGCATCGATGAGCTGCAGGGTATGAGTCAGCAACGCACGTTAACCGAGGAGGAGCAGCAGGAGTTGCAGTATTTGAATTATCAGAAGCCATCGTTTGGCAACAATTTGCAATATTTCTTTGGCTATCAGTTGAGGTACATGTATTTGCGATATTTCATGTGGAATTTCGTGGGTAGGTTCAACGACCAGCAGGCGGTGATGGGGAATACCCGATTCGATGGAAACTGGTACAGTGGGATTCCTTTTGTGGATCGCTTTGTGGTGGGCCCATCAGATGGTATGCCTGATTATTACAAGAACCAAAAGGCGAAGAATGCCTATTTCTTCTTGCCATTGTTGTTGGGGATTTTGGGATTGTTGATGCACTTAAAAAAGCGCAAATACGATTTTTGGTTGGTTATGACATTGTTTTTGTTCACGGGGATATTGATCAACGTGTACATGAACCAGCCGCCTTACGAGCCACGTGAGCGTGACTATGCGTTGGTGGGTTCGTTCCAAACGTTCTGTATTTGGGTGGGCTTGGGAGTATTGGCTTTGGCCGATATGCTTCAGAAGCGATTGGGTGGCAAGAGTGCGATGGTGGCTACTGCTGCTGCGGTGCTTTTGGTGCCTGTAAATATGGGTTATCAAAACTGGGACGATCACGATCGTAGCGGTAGAACCATTGGTATTGATATGGCTAAGAATTTCCTAGAAAATTTGGAGCCCAATGCGGTGTTGTTCTGTAATGGCGACAACGATACTTATCCTTTGTGGTATGCGCAGAACGTGGAAGGCATTCGTACGGATGTTCGTATCATCAACCAGAGTTTGTTGCCTACCGATTGGTATAGCAGTGTGTTGTTGGATAAGGTGTACGAATCTGAGCCATTGCCATTGAGCTTAACGAAGGAAGATTTGCAAACGGGTAGCTTCGAGGGCGTATAGAAATACAATCAGAAGAAGGCAGTATCACTCGTTTGGATGATGCCATCAAGCAGGTATTGGCTGAAAACAAAAAGGGTGTGGATCGCAACTATTTCCGTGCGAGAAAAGTGTGGTTCCCTGTGGATCGCAAATCGGTGATTGCCTCTGGTTTGGTGGCTCCGAAGGATACGGCTTCAGTGGTGGATCGCATCGAATATTCATTGGGTGGTTCTTACATTTCAAAAGGCGACTTGTTGTTCATGGATTTGCTTACTCAAAACGCGAAAACGGGTTGGAAACGTCCGATCTATTTCACCAGCGTGAGTGGTTATGATTTCTTCGACATGAACGATTACTTGCAGTTGGAGGGTTTGGTGTACAAGTTGGTGCCGATCAAAGGTGGCTCTAGCAGCCGTCAGCCCCAGCGCGTTGCGGATTATAAAATGTATTCTAATTTGGTGAAGAACTTCAAGTACTATGGCATGAAGGAAAAGAAGAATTTCTTCTTGGATGACAAGGCGGCCTATGTACCTGGTGATTTGCAGCAGATGAGTATGTTGTTGGCGAGGACGTATTTGAGCAAAATCAAGACTTACGAGCAATACAAAGAACAAATTGCTAAGGTGGGTGCTGCGGGTGCTCCGGTGCCGGAAGGGTATCGCTCTGTGGATGATTACATGTTGAGGGAGAAGGATTCTTTGGCGGTGTACCGCAAGCGTGCGATTGAGGTGTTGAATCACATTTTGATCGAGATACCAGAGCATGTGATGCCTATGCGCAAAGAGTATAAAGCGGATTTCGGTATTATTTTGTTGGAATTGGGCGATGAGGCAAATGCGAAAAAGGTGCTCGACATGGCCGTGAAAGATTGCGTACAATACGGAACCTATTTTGTGAAGTGGGAGGATCAGATGTTTGGTGCTCGCGAGGTACAAATGAGCGGTGAAATTTTGAAAAACATCGCTGCGGAATGTGAGCGATTGGGTAAGAAGGACTGGGCGGCTGAATACAAACAGCGGGGTTCAGGGATTTAACAAAACAATGAAAAGAGGTCCCGCCGCTAGGCGGGACACTTGTTTATATGGAATTCAGACAAAAAGAAAAAGACGCTTTTGTGTACGGGATACATCCCGTATTGGAGGCATTGCAATCGGGTAGAACGGTTGACAAAGTATGGTTGCAAGAGGGTGTGTTGCAAGGTCAGTTGAAAGATTTGCTGCCTTTGTTGCGCGCCAAGAACTTGATTTGGAAGCAAGTGCCCACGGCCAAATTGAATGCTTTGGTGAAAGGAAACCACCAAGGTGTGGTGATTTCGGTGAGTTCAGTGGATTTCGCCGATTTGGACACTGTGGTAGCCAACGCTTTTGAAGCGGGTGAGGATCCCTTTATTTTGATTTTGGATGGGGTTACCGATGTGAGAAATTTTGGCGCGATCGCCAGAACCGCCGCATGTGCCGGTGTGCATGGTATTTTGGTGCCCGAGAAAGGATCTGCGCCTTTGAGTGCCGATGCCGTGAGAACTTCGGCGGGTGCTTTGATGAAGATCCCCGTTTGCAGAACGCAATCGCTCTATGGAAGCATCAAAATGTTGAAGAACAGCGGTTTGAAAATTGTGGGTGCCACGGAAAAAACGTCGGAGGCTTTGTTTGATGCAGATTTAAGCGGTCCGGTGGCGGTGGTGATGGGTGATGAAGAAACCGGTTTGAGTAACGATACTTGGAAGTTGTGCGACGCCCATGTGAAAATCCCTCTTTCAGCCAAAGGGGTGGGTTCGTTGAACGTATCTGTGGCGGCCGGGGTAATCACTTACGAAGTGGTTCGTCAGCGTGCCAAATAATTGGCTATTGGATATTCTAATCCATTAATTTTGCGGTAGTTATGCGCAGCATAAAAATGGTTGACCTCCAGGCGCAATATGCCCGTTTGTCGTTTGACATTGATCAAGCGATGAAACAGGTATTGTTGGATGGCGATTTCATTCAGGGTGCTGCCGTGAAGCAATTTGAAATGGCTTTGGCCGAGAAGTACGCGGTAAAACACGTGATATCTTGCGCCAACGGCACCGATGCATTGCAGTTGGCTTTCATGTCGTTGGGATTGCCCAAAGGCAGTGAGGTNATCACGCCGGCGTTTTCCTATGCCGCNTTGGCCGAAGTGTTGCATTTGNTGGAACTCAAGCCAGTATTTGTGGATGTGGATCCTTCCACTTTTTTGATGGATGTTTCTGCGGTTGAGGCGTTGATTTCGGAAAATACGCGGGCGATTGCACCGGTTCATTTGTACGGACAGATGGTGTCGATGGAGCCGTTGATGGCTTTGGCCAAAAAACACAACTTGTTTGTGGTTGAGGATGCGGCGCAGGCCATCGGATCGCAGTATTGCACACCGAATGAACATGGGTTTGCGGGTACGATGGGACATATAGGCACCACTTCATTTTTCCCGAGCAAGAATTTGGGTTGTTTTGGCGATGGCGGGGCGATTTTTACCAATGACGATGATTTAGCTAAACGATTGCGGAGTATGGCCAATCACGGTCAAACCGTGAAATATCAGCACGATTTTGTGGGCATGAATTCCCGGTTGGATACTTTGCAAGCGGCCATTTTGTTGGTGAAGTTTCCATATTTGTTGGATTTTGAACAATGCAGGCGGTCGGTGGCTGCTCGCTACGATTCTGGGTTGCTTGANTTGCCGGGTATNACGATTCCACGGAGAACGGTCGATAGCTCTCACGTTTTTCATCAATATACCATCGTTTTGGCATCTCAGGCGATGCGTGATGCCTTGAAATTGTATCTCTTTGAACGGGGTATTCCAACAATGATTTATTATCCGACCCCATTACATTTGCAAACGGCCTATCAACAGGTTGTTAATCTGCCCATTTCGGAAGACCTTTGCAAGCGTGTTTTGAGCTTGCCCATCTGTCCGGAATTGGACGTTGAGCAGCAAGATTACATCATCAATAATATACAAAATTTTATCCAAAAATCCCAATAAATCGAATGAAAGTAGCAGTAGTAGGTACCGGTTATGTAGGTTTGGTCAGCGGAACTTGTTTCGCAGAAACCGGCAACGATGTAATTTGTGTTGACATTGATCAGCGCAAGGTTGACATGTTGACGGGCGGACAGATCACCATTTTTGANCCTGGGTTGGAGATACTTTTCAAGCGCAACCTGAAGGAAGGTCGTTTGAGCTTCACCAANANTTTGGAGGATGCGATTAAGGATGCACAAGTGATCTTCTTGGCTTTGCCAACCCCTCCGGGTGAAGGTGGTGCGGCTGATTTGAAATATGTTTTGGGCGTGGCAGACCACTTGGGTAAAATCATGACGGGCTACAAAGTGATTGTAGACAAAAGCACGGTTCCTGTGGGTACTGCCGATAAGGTGGAAGCGGCCATTCGTGCCAACTACAGCGGAGAGTTTGATGTAGTGAGTAACCCAGAATTTTTGCGCGAGGGTGTGGCTGTGGACGACTTCATGAAGCCAGATCGCGTGGTGATTGGTGCCAAAAGTGAGCGCGCTTTTGAAGTGATGGATGAATTGTATGCACCTTATGTACGTCAGGGCAACCCGGTGATGCACATGGATACCCGCAGTGCGGAGTTGACAAAATACGCGGCGAATAGTTTCTTGGCGACCAAGATTTCTTTCATGAACGAGATTGCTCGTTTGTGTGAGTTGTTGGGTGCGGATGTGGATATGGTTCGCAAGGGTGTGGGCAGCGATGATCGCATCGGAAAGCGCTTTTTGTTCCCTGGTATTGGTTACGGCGGAAGCTGTTTCCCGAAGGATGTTCAAGCGTTGGTACACAGTGCTTCTGAAGTGAACTACGATTTCAAAATTTTGAAGGCGGTAGAGGATGTGAATTACGATCAAAAGAAGGCTTTGTTGCCTAAGATCGATGCGCATTACGGCGATATCAAGGGTAAAACCGTTGCGATGTGGGGATTGGCTTTCAAACCCAATACAGATGATATTCGTGAAGCACCGGCATTGGAAATGATCGATGCGTTGTTGCAAAGAGGTGCCAAAGTGCAGTGCTATGATCCAGAAGCGATGCCAAA
>JGI24768J34885_10000033_pt1 | contig 34397 bp, 48 predicted proteins | sample LakOntMetagenome_FD_34885 | JGI IMG/M metagenome (IMG submission 34885) | reverse complement strand
ATCATAATTTGCAAAATTTAGGCGATTTTAATTGGAATATAATTGTGATTTATGGTGGGAGTGGTAGTGGTAAAAGCACTATTTTAAAATCATTAGGCGATGTATCAGATCCAATATTTGACAATTCAAAAGCACTAATTTCAAATTTTGATTGGTTAGAACCAAAAGAGGCAACAAAAATTTTGTCATCAGTTGGATTATCAAGTGTTCCATCTTGGTTGCGACCATTTGACAAATTATCAAATGGCGAACAATATAGGGCATTAATTGCATATAAATTGGCAAAATCATTAGATCAGGATATTGTGCTAATTGATGAATTTACATCGGTTGTAAATAGAGATGTGGCAAAATCAATGAGTTTTGCAATTCAAAAATTTATAAGAAAGCACAATAAAAGGGTTGTTTTTGCATCGTGTCATTACGATATTTTTGAATGGTTAATGCCCGATTATATTTTGTCACCTGAAAAAGGAGGCGCACTCGAAAAGTGCGAATATCTTAGGCAAGGGAAACCAAAAATTGAATTATCAGTTTACAGATGCAAATCTAAAATTTGGGATTTATTCAAAAAGCATCATTATTTGACACAAGAAGCAAATCCGGCATATATTTACTTATTATTTGAATTAAACAATAAACCAATTGCAATAAATGTATTAGGTATTCAAGTTGGCAAAACTGATTGTTTTAAAAGTTATCGTGAAAGCAGAATTGTTGTTTTACCTGATTATCAAGGAATGGGAATTGGTAGTGCAATAAGTGAGTTTTGCGCAGGAATTTCAAAAAATACAAATTGTAACTATTACACAAAAACATCAAATCCTGCATTGGGAGAATATAGGAATTTGTATTTTAATAAATGGAAACCAACAGGCCACAATGGAAAAATAAGAAATGACAAAGTTGATCCATTGAATAAATACAATAATTTAAGAAAATCTATTCATTATTGTCATAAATACATTGGAAAATCAATTAATGGTTTTAATGACCTATTATTACCCATAGATAAATTAAGGTATTTGGACGAACATAAACATCAATTAACATTATTTTAACCTATAAAAATGAAAGCAATCGAAACAGAATTTGGCACATTGGTGCTAAAAGGATTAGAAAAAAAAGGAATAAGCAGGCACGAATTGGCCGATGAATTGAACACAACGCATTCATCCGTGTGCAATTGGATTTCAGGCAAAATGTGTCCGAATTTAATCACAGCATTAAGAGTGTGCAAAATGCTAGATATTGATGCAAATCAGATTTTGCCATAAATGGGCATAAATTCCGACTTTAAATAAACACAGAATCTTTACCCAATAACCGACATATGAAAAAGAATTTGATTTTAACAGCAGTTTTTATCACGATTGGATCAATTGTATGTATTGCAATTAATCAGGTCAGAAAGCAAAGGAATGGTGGCAAAAAACAAATGATTGTCCACATTAAACACAATGCAAAATGAGAAACGAACACGAACACAGATTGCAAACGGTTTTGGCCAAATATCTTGATTTGAACAATTACACGTTTTTTGCCATTCCAAACGGTGGATGGAGAAACAAAGCAGTTGCGGCCAAATTAAAGGCGGAAGGTGTGAAAGCCGGTGTGGCTGATTTATTGATCCTATTGCCAAACCAAACGTTTCACGGTCTATTTGTTGAAGTTAAGATTGCAGGCAATTATCAACAGCCAAACCAAAAGGAATTCGAGCAGAAAGCAAGGGATTGCGGATATGAATACATAATTGTGCGATCATTGGATGAATTGATTGAAAAGCTAAAATATTATGAGGCGCAACGATTTGTCGTGCAGGATAAAATTATGGATGCATACCGGTCAGGCTATACAGATGGGAAATTGGAAAATCAAATGACAATACGATGAATATTAACAGACAAAAGGCCATTGATTGGGCCAATGAAAAAATTGCTGATCCTGATTTCACAGAACAGCCAATCAAGGTGAATGCGTGGGAAACAATCCACAATCCAAAATTATTTCTTGAAACCTGTGTGGCCCGGCTGATGCACGGATCAGAAATGGAAAAACGTGTGGTTTACAATCGTGTGCGCAATTTTAAAATTTACTACAATGAAATTTCACGATGAAGATATATTTGTACACGGTGACATCAAATGTTCCGATGGCATAACACGTGAGGAGGCAATTGAAATCATTGAGGAAATACAGGAATTGATGATATTCCACAAAATCATCAAACTTGATTTGTGCATTGATCCCTATAAATTCCCAACCGATTTGCTGAATATTGGTAAATGATAAAATTACAAGGCAATAAACGGCCGTAAATGCTAAAAATACAAACCGATGAAAACTACAAAAGACAAAATTAGACTATTGACATTTTTTGCCCTGTGCCAAAATATGTTGGATTTCATTGATGGATCGTGGCACGGTCATCCGGCAAACAAACAGGCCGTGAAAATGGTCACAAAGCAAATGATCAGGGAATTGGAAAAAACAATGGCCGTATTGTTTCCGCAGAACAGAAACGATGATCCCGAATTGCCTGATGCGTTGGATACATTCCAAAATGCTTGCACAGCAATGGAGGCATTTTTTATGCTTGGAATGGAAATGGATCAGATGGATGACACAAAGAAAGATTCATTGAATACACAGATTAATATTTTGTTGAAATCTTATGGGATTGATTGTTGGGAAAAACCAATGTCAAACCTATGGAAAAATTAAATAAATTTGTGGAGCAGTTGGGTGATGAATAACTGCCGGAAACAAAAGCACATATTTACCTAATCAATACAGAATGACAAATGACAGCCGTGAAATGGTGGATCATCCGCAACATTATCAATCTAATGGAGGCATTGAGGCAATTGATGTGATCGAGGGATTCAGCCTAAATTTTAATTTGGGAAACGCAATCAAATATATTTTGAGGGCCGACAAAAAGGGCAACAAGAAACAGGATTTGGAAAAATCCCTGTGGTATATCAAACGAGAATTAGACAAATTTCAGGGATGAAACTAATCATAAAAGGTGTTGGCAGCTATGAAGCGGACACATTATTTCAATTAATTATTGAAGTTTTAAAGCACAGAACGTGGCATTTAATTAATCACGGCAAATGGATGGATTAAACAATAATATTATGATTGATGATTTAGTCACATTAGCGTGGTGGGTTGGTGCAGTTGAAATTGCATACATTTGTGTGATGGCATACATCATTTGGAATAAAAGCGAAAAATAATGATTGAGGAAATAAATATCAAATTGGTAATTCCGCATCCCAATAATCCCCGATTGATTAAGGATGACAAATTCAAAAAATTGGTCAAGTCCATTAAGGAGTTCCCGGAAATGCTACAATTGCGCCCAATCATCGTGGATGATAATTGTGTGGTGTTGGGTGGGAATATGCGATTGCGTGCCTGTATTGAAGCCGGATTGAAGCGTGTGCCGATTATTAAGGCATCCGCATTGACAGCCGAGCAACAGAAACGGTTTATTATTACAGATAATGTGGGATTTGGTGAGTGGGATTGGGATTTGTTGGCTAATGATTGGGAAATGGCTGATTTAGAGGATTGGGGATTGGATTTGCCGATTTATAAGGAATTAGGTGAGGAATTACCGGTGGACAATGAGAATGAGGCGAAAGATAAATTTGTCATTGAGGTGTCGTTTGAATCTGAGGAACAAAGACAAATGGCATACAAACATTTCATTGAAAATGGACTAAATTGCTATTGCAAAAAATAAAATATGGCAGTACCTAAGAGTGTAACGAAACTAAATAAAAAACGGATGTTGGAGGCCCTTGAAAAGTCATTGGGCATTGTCACATCCGCAGCAAAGATTGCAGGGATACACAGGGCGCAGCATTACGAATGGATCAACATTGATCCGGAATACAAAAAGGCAGTTGATGATTTGGCCGATATGACATTGGATTTTGCGGAATCGCAATTGCATAAGCAGATCAAAGATGGCAACACAACAGCCACCATTTTTTATTTAAAGACCAAAGGCAAAAAGCGTGGATACATTGAGCGCACGGAGGTTGTACACGAAACCGGCATAGAATCTGCCATAATAGAATGGACACCGGCACAAATAGAAAACGAATAGCGCAGAAATGCAACATTCAGTTTTATCAGACATTAAACAGCACCAAAAGAATCAAAGTTCATCAGGGCGGTACACGTTCGGGAAAAACTTATGCCCTGTGCCAATATCTGATCTACAAATTGACATCATCCAAAAAACCATTGGTGATTTCGATTGTGCGTAAAACATTGCCGGCCTTGAAAGGATCGGTGATGCGTGATTTTCTCGAAATATTGGACATATTGGGCATTCTGTATGTGGGCCAACACAACAAATCTGAAAACACATACACGTTTGGCAATCACGTTGTGGAATTTTTATCAGTTGATGAACCACAGAAAATCAGGGGTAGGAAACGAAATATTTGCTATTGCAACGAAGTCAATGAATTAGATCACGAAGATTTCCGGCAGTTGCTGATGCGAACAACGGATGAAATGATTTGTGATTTCAATCCATCTGATCCGGTGCATTGGATTTATGATGAAGTGATCACACGTGATGATTGTGATACGTGGATCACAACGTACAAAGATAATCAGTTCCTGCCGGCTGAATTGGTAAAAGAAATTGAACGGTTAAAAGCGAAAGATCCGGATTATTGGAGGGTTTACGGTGAGGGAAAACGTGCGGTGTTTAGTGATCGCCAAATATTTCCTAATTGGCAATTCATTCCAAAGGTTGATTTCCCTGAATTTGATGATGTGTTTTATGGCCTTGATTTTGGATTCAGTCACGATCCAACGGCCATTGTGCAGTTGGCAAAGGTTGGTGATAAATTGTACATTCACGAAATTATGTACAAAAAGGGAATGACAAACCGTGACATTGCCGATTTCCTAAAAGAAAAAAAACTAAATGAACACATAATTTATTGTGAATCAGCCGAACCCAAATCAATTGAGGAATTAAGACAGATGGATATTTTGGCCGTTCCTGCAATAAAAGGTGAGGGATCAATAAAAGCCGGGATTAGTTTATTAAAGGAACACGAGGTGATTTGTTCATCTGAATCGCAGAATTTGCACAATGAATTTCAGTTTTATTTTTGGGAGCAATTGAAAGATGGAACGATTATAAATAAGCCAATAGACAAACACAATCACCTGATGGATGCAATCCGGTATGGGGTTTATACCAAATACAAAAATCGTTCTGATTTTTTTGTGGTTTAATTATGTATTTTTGAGAAAAAAAAGCAATACAAATGGCATCAATCATTGATACATTCAAACAATCCATTGCCAAAGCATTATCGAGCGGCACAAACGAGGCATATAATAAACTGATATACACGTGGCTTGGCACGAATATCATAATGAATGAGGATAACGATTCCACATACATTCGTGATGGTTATCAACGCAATGCCACCATTTATTCAATCATTAACCTGATTGTTAAGGCAGCAACCACAATCCCTATTTCTGTTTACCGTGTCACAAACGAAGGCACAGCAAAGCAATACAAGGCAATGACATCAGGTGTGATGGATGGCCCTGCAATATACAAGGCCAACATATTACGCAAAAGAGCATTTGAAGAAATAAAGGATTCGGATTTGGAGGCATTATTGATGCGACCAAACCCGGCACAATCATTTTCAGCGTGGTTGGGTGAAATAGTTGCATTCGGTAAACTAACAGGAAACCGTTACATCTACGGCATCGGGCCGGATTCAGGGCCAAATCAAGGTAAATTCACAGAGTTGTACAATTTACCATCACAATTGGTTGAAATCGTTTCAAATGGTGTGATGCAACCGGTGGCAGGGTACAAAATCCAATATAATTCAATGATTGAGGTTGCACCCGAATATATTTGCCACATCAAAGATTTTAATCCGGATTACGACAGCAGCGGTTCAAACCTATATGGCCAATCACCTTTGCGTGCCGGCCTGCGTGTTTTATCGGCCAACAATGAAGCCGTAACCACCGGATTAAAATATTTACAGAATCAAACATCACGTGGTATGTTGATTTCTAAGGATGGCAATTTGACTGAGGTTCAGGCGCAGGCATTAAAAGACAAATTCAGAAAAAATTATCAGGGCGCAACAAACGCAGGTGATGTAATCATCACACCAAAGGATTTGAGTTGGGTGAATTTTGGTTTGTCAGCATCTGATTTGTCATTGATTGAGCAATACAATGGAACGGTGAAGGATTTGTGTAATTTATACAACATCCCTGTGCAGTTGCTAAACAATACAGATGCATCCACATACAACAATATGAAGGAGGCCAAAAAGGCATTGTACCAAAATGCGGTGATCCCTGAATTGATCAAAATTCGTGATGAATTAAACCGTTGGTTGGCACCGAAATTTGGCAAAGAATATTTCATTGATTTTGATTTCACGGTAATAAGTGAAATGCAGGAGGAAGTGGACAAATTGGTGTCACAATTAGCATCAGCGTGGTGGGTTACACCAAACGAGAAACGTGATGCAATGAATTACGCTACGGACAAAGAAAATCCCTTTATGGATGATTATTTCATCCCTGCTAATTTAATGCAACAGAATCCAACAATGCCGGCATTGGAAAACCCGAAGCCATTAAACGTTTAGTTTATGCCGTTGCCAAATCCACAGGAAGGTGAAAGCCGGAATGATTTTATGGGCCGTTGTGTCATTGATCCTAATATTATCAATGATTTTGATACCATTGAACAGCGTGTTGCGGTTTGTAGCACATTGTTTGATCCACAGAAAGAAACAAAGGCGCAGAAAGATTGGGAGAATGATTTTGAAAACCAATTAGAGAAAGCGGAACGCACATCCGTTCGTGATTTTACAGAGTTTTACAAGGCCGAATACAATGATGCCATTGACCTTTATTTGAGGGTTGGGCAAATGACACAAGCCACAGCACAGGGATTTTTTCAGGATGCCAAATACATTGATATGTATGAGGGGATGTATTCCAAAATCGGTTTGCAATTCGCCAATTGGTATTCGAAAAACGTTCAGAAATATATGCCAAAAGCCGATCCGGCCAATATGCAATCTATTTGGCGCAATGCATTTGCGTTTATGGGCCGACAGGTAGCAGGACAAAGGGTGACAATGGTTTCATCCACAGCACAGGCAACATTGACAAATACAATTCGCCAATTTATGTCCGATCCTATTTTCCAATCAGCCGGTGAAAAGGTGCAATCAAAGATGTTGCGCCAAAAATTTGATGGTTTAGCAGATTATCAGGCACGCAGGATTGTTAGAACGGAGGCAACAAACGCAGCCAATTATGCAACAGAACAGGCAGCGGTCAATTTGTTTGCCGGTCAGGATTTAACAAAAACGTGGAGATCAGGATTTGATGCACGTGTTCGTGATGCACATCGTGAAGCCAATGGACAGGTTGTGCCATTTAATAGTAAATTTTCGGTTGGTGGTGAGTCATTACAAAGGCCGGGCGATCCTAATGGATCAGCATCTAACGTAATCAATTGCCGTTGTTCAATGATTGTATTGCCAAAAGAAGGCGCAAACACAATTGGTGCGCCAATCACAGACATTGGATTTGGTATTGCACAGGCAACCGTAATTGATGCCATTATTGGTGCAGATGTAATTACAGGAACAACAGGTGCAATTGTGGCAGGGGAAAACATTGACGGATAAAATTAATTTTTACGTTCGGTTTTCTAATTAGCTATTTGACTAATTTTGAGCAAAAGAAAGGTTATGATTTACAAACAAACATCCATTGGGATTGATGACATAGATGATGTAAACGGCATCGTGTCCGGTTACGGTTCAATATTTGGCAACATTGATTCAGACAATGACATCATTTTGCCGGGTGCATATACCAAAACATTATCTGAAAACGGATCACGTGTAAGGTATTGCAACCAACACAGAATTGATCAGCCATTAGGTAAATTCAATGAATTACGTGAAGATGCAAAAGGATTGTATTTTGTTGCGGAAGTTCCGAAAACAAGAATGGGTGAAGATATTTTGTTGTTGATGAAAAACGGTGTGATTACGGAAAATTCCGTTGGTATTATGCCAATTGTAAAGAATTACAGACAGGATGGTGTGCGTGAATTAAAAGAGGTGAAGTTATACGAAATTTCGTGTGTTACATTAGCCGCAAACCCAATGGCATTGATTACAGATGCAAAGGGTGAAATAGATCAGGAATTATTGGCAAAACGTTTCGATGTGTTGGCAAAAATGATCAAAAAAGAAAACGTATCTGATGAATTGGGATACGCAATTGAGAGTGAGTTGATGAAATTGAAATCATTGTTTATTGATGTTACCACACGGCCGGCAGAAATTGTCACCGTGCCGGAAGTTAAACAGATGGAGATTTCCGAAATATTTTCATATTTAAACAAACAAATTAAGTCAAAATAAGATGACAGAAGAAATCAAAAATCAATTAGATGAATTAAATTCAGCTATTGACAGCCGTATCGCAAAAGCGGAAGGCCAAGCAGTTGCATCAGCAACAGGNAAAGCGGATGAATTATTAAANTCCGAAATCAAGAATTTAGAAACTAAATTCACAGAAATCCACAGCCGTATTGATGCAGCGGAAGTTGCAGCAAAGAAAACAGCATCAGGAGCAAACGCACAATCATTCAAACAATCTTTGATTGATGGTATCACAAAGGGTGCATTAGATGGTTTGGTAAATGGCAACAGCCGTTCAGCTAAATTTGAGATCAAGGCAGGCGATATGACTGTGGCGAACAATTTCACAGGTGAGGTTATTCCGGCACAATACGTTCCGGGTATCAAGTACGATCCAACACGTCCTGTTCACGTTCGTCAATTATTGGCACAGGGTTCAACAAATTCTGATGTTGTTCGTTATGTACGTGAAACAGCGTATGACAACGGTGCAGCAGCAACAGCACAGGGCGCAACATTTACTGAATCAGATTTCGATTTGACAGCATTTGATGCAAACGTTCAGAAAATCGGTACTTATTTCCGTATTTCTGAGGAAATGTTAGCAGACACCCCACAATTAACATCATATTTGGCGGCACGTGCTCCTGAGAAATTGTTAACTGTTGAAGATGCACAATTATTATATGGTAACGGTACAGCACCGAACATCAGCGGTATTTCAACATCAGGTGCAACAGCGTTTGCAGCAGGTGCATTTGCAGATGCAATCACAGCAGCAAATCAATTTGATGTTTTGACAGTAGCAATCAACCAATTGGCATTGGTTAATTACCGTCCTGATTACATTATGTTAAACCCAACAGATTTTGCAAAAATCTTATTGTTGAAGTCAACAACAAATGAGTATTTGAAAGATCAGGTTTACGCAGGTTTACAACCACAATTCCAAGGGATTCCGGTTGTTCAAAACACAGCGATCACAGCAGGAACGTATATGGTTGGTAATTTCGCAATGGCTACTCAATTATGGGTACGTGAAAACCTTTCATTAGAGTTTTTCCGTGAGGATGGAACAAACGTTCGTGATGGTTTCGTGACCGTTCGTTTGGTTGAGCGTATTGCATTAACTAACTACGCACCATTAGCAATCGTTAAGGGTGTATTTGCAACGGACATCGCTGCAATCGGAGTTTAATTTTAATACAATTCCAAATTAAGAAAAGCCACCTAAATTTTGGGTGGCTTTTCTTTTTATATTTGTTCAAAAAATAGCACAATAATGGGCAAAGTTTTAATGAGAAAAACGGTATTCGATAATAAAACAGGATACCACAAAGCCGGTGAAATCGTTACGGTTTCGGCTGATGTTGAAAGACATTATTTAGCACACAATTATGCAATCAAAGCAGAGGCAGAGATTGCTGAAACAATTGTGGAGGCTATTGAAATTGAAACCAAAGTGGAGGCCGTAGAGGTTGAAACAAAGGAACAAAAAATGATCTACGGACACATAGGACACAAACCAAAAAAGAATGCGGCAAATAAAAATTAATGATGTGATTGGGGTTCCAATCATTTCACGTACAGATGCAAAGAATTACATCCGTATTGATACAAATGCTGATGATACATTGATTGATTTGATGATTGAAGCGGCACACACAGCGGCTGAAAACTACATGAGTCGTGATATAATTGCAAAGGATCGCACCTATTATTTGGATTTTTCAAATGATGGGTTTATTGATGTGCCATTTGGCCCTGTGGCATCTGTTGATGCAGTTACGGTCAAAAATATTTCGGTGCCATTTACCGTGTATGGTTTAGGTGATCCGATTGTTGAAATTGGGCCATTAGGATCAAACATTAAAATCGATTTTATTACATCCGGAATGAATGATGGCATTTTAAAGCAGGCATTATTGATGATGGTTTCGACATATTACGATAATAGAACGGATTTCGTTACCGGCATGACCGTGAATGATGTTCCAAGTGCATCGGCAAAATTATTGGATGGATTAAAATCAGTATTTATATAATGGCATCAGGGAACACGGCATCTTTATTGAAACAACGTATTTTGATCAAACGTTTGGCACGCACATCAGATGGATTTGGTGGCACAACACCGGGCGGTTACATTACAATCGACACTGTATGGTGCCGTGTTCAGGAAACAAAGGGTGCCATTGATGAAAAGATGGGCATCCGTTTATTGTCCACAGAAATAGAAATCACGATCAGAAAGGAAACGGCTGATTTGATTGCCAATGAGGATGTATTGAGTGTAGAAGGATTTGCGGCATTATATCGGATTAATTCCAATTTTCAAACGTTTGAGAATTTTTGGGTTAAAATGACAGCCACTAAAATTGCAGGATAATGGCAAAAAATAGCGGAGTTGATCCAAAACAATTGTCAGATTTACAAAAAAAAATTGCTGATTTGGGTAAATTATCCAAACAGGAATTGTCAAATCAATTAGTTAAAGCGGCAACGGATGCTGTTGCCGGAATGAAAACAGATGCCCGGCATCACACCGGTAATTTGAGGCTTCAAACCGGATTTGAAAGGCAAAATGAAAATACGGTTGTTGTTTTTTCAAAAGCACCATATGCACCATATGTTGAATTTGGAACAGGCAGAAAGGTTGATTTAAGCCATTTGACAAAGTTGGGATTTCCTGCAAGTTATGCGGCACAATTTAAAGGCAGAGGAATTAAGGAAGTGAATTTGCCGGCACGGCCGTTTTTCTTTACAAATTTGCGAAAGGAATTAGGTAATTTGACAGACAGATTAGAAACAAAAATTAAACAATTAACGAAATAATGTTAGAACCGATACAATTCATTCGCAAGGCGATCATTACACGTTTGACAAATAACGTGGTGATTGGCGGTGTGACATTTGGTGTTTATAACCGTGTTCCATCTGCGGCATCGTTTCCGTATATTTTGGTTTATTCCGTTTCATCTGATGAAACAGATTTCAATCAGTCATCATTTATCACCGAAACAATCACACGAATTGAAGTGGTAACACGTTTCCAATCAGATTCAGGCGGTGAAATTACAGCTAATAGTGCAATCAATAGAATTTTAGAATTAATTAGAACACGATCAAATGGATATTTTGACCTTTCTGCGGATGGATTCAATGTATTTACCTGCGTGAAAGAATCATCGACATACATGGTGGATGATGAACGTGATCACACATATTTTCGTGGCATTGTAGAAATCAGTAATAAAATCCAACAGACAATTTAAAAATGGAATTAAGGGATGCCATTATTGGCCTAGCATCATCATCAGTCACGGCATTTATATCGTGGATATTAGGGAAACGCAAAGAAAATGCGGACATCAGTACAATACAATTAGAAAATTCCCAACGTGTGATTGACATGGTAACGCAAATGAATGAAAAGTTGGAGGCCAAAGTCGATCAATTAAGCAAAAAGGTTGATGAATTGACCGTTGAAATTGAAAATCTACGTGAGGAAAACCATAAATTAAAGCATGGCAAACCGGTAAAAAAGAAGCCGGAACAGGAATAATGAAAGATCAAACAACATTAGATCGGATTCAATTAATGCACCCAAAATTGCGTGCAGAGGTTGTCGCAATATATGATGAAATATGCGACTCATTAAGAGGCAAAGCATTTTGCAGATTTAGTCACACATTGCGCACATTTAAAGAGCAGGAGGCAATTTATGCACAGGGCAGAACAAAGCCGGGTGTAATTGTTTCAAAGGCAAAGCCGGGTTTAAGTTTACACAATTACGGATTGGCAATTGATATTGTTTTAATTGATGGCAAAGCGGTTTCATGGGATGTTAAAAAGGATTTTGATTCTGATGGCAAAGCGGATTGGATGGAGGTTGTGGCGGTGTTTAAAAAGTACGGTTGGGAATGGGGTGGCGATTGGAAAAAATTTCCTGATATGCCACATTTTCAAAAAGCATTTGGAAAAACACCATCGCAATATTTTGCATTGTGGAATGCCAAAAAAGTAGATTCACAGGGTTACGTGATTTTGTAGGATATATCCATCATAATTGACAAAAAGTGGGGTTAATGTAAAATATAACCAACATTAAATAATACAAAAATGAAAAAATACCTAATCATTGCCATCATTTTGTTTGCAAGTTGCAAACCATCAAAGACAATTATCAAAGAATCAACCATTGTTAAATATGATACCATCCACACATCGGATGTGATTTACAAAACAAAGGCCATCCGGGATTCAATTATCATCGAAAATCCGTGCGATTCTTTGGGCATTTTAACGGACTTTTATTCAAAATTTATAATACCACAGGGATCAATCACATTGCGTTCAACACGTGGCAGAATTGAGGCCAAAATTGACATTGATTCAATTGAATCTGTGTACAAATCCAAATACCAATTGTCAAAATCGGACAATACAAAGGTTGAATACAAAAAGATTGTCACAAACGTTGTTCCATTATGGGCCATTATTACCATCATGTTTGAATCAATCATCATTATCGGTTACGTGTTCATAAAAACAAGGCTGATTATTTTTTAACTTGCATAAAATAAAGCAGGCAGAAAATGGCATCATTAACCGGTAATTTAGTAGCCGAAACATACAAAGCATTGTTGAAAACAATCGACAATGACATCCTCACAGCAAGCGAAAAGCAAATCACAGATGGATTTGGTGGGGGATCAAATGTTTTTATTGATTCAAATGGCTTTTTAAGAGCAAACAAATACAAGGTCACCAACGGATTAGCAACGCAATTTTTAAAGGCGGATGGATCATTGGATGCAAATACCTATTTAACATCCATAACAAGTTCACAAATCATTGCCGCATTAGGGTTTACACCGGTGACAAATGCCCGGACATTGACAATCAATGGAACAACCTATGATTTATCAGCAAATAGATCATGGACTATTGCAGGAACATCAGCCGTTTGGGGCAATATTACCGGAACATTATCCAATCAAACGGATTTACAAACGGCATTAAATGCCAAATTTAATAATCCAACCGGTACGATTTCACAATACATTCGTGGTGATGGATCAATTGCAACGTTTCCAACAATTACCGGTGGTTTACCAATAGGCGGAACAACAGGCCAAATTTTGGCTAAAATTAACGCAACGGACTATAATACTGAATGGATTGATAATTTTGCCACACAGACAAAAAATGAAGTCAAATTAGGGCAAACATTGGCCAAAGGTGCAGCCGTATATGTATCATCAGCCAATGGAACAAATATCATTGTTTCGGCTGCATCAAATACAACAGAGGCATTGAGTTCAAAAACGTTTGGTTTACTTGAAACAGGTGGCGCAACAAATGCTTTGGTTAAATGTGTGACATTTGGATTATTGGCAGGATTGGACACATCAGCCGCAACAGCCGGTGATCCGGTTTGGTTGGGTGTAAATGGAGCATTAATTTTTGGTTTAGCAAATAAACCATTTGCACCGGCACATTTAGTTTATATTGGAGTTGTTACACGTGTGCAACAAAACAATGGTGAAATCTTTGTAAACGTTCAAAATGGATTTGAATTAAAGGAATTACATGATGTTGCAGTTCAAACACCTAGCAATAATGATGGACTATTTTATGAATCAGCCACATCATTATGGAAAAATAAGAGCATTGCAACGGTGTTGGGATATACACCACAGGCGCAATTAAATGGCACAGGGTTTGTGAAAGCATCAGGCACAACAATATCGTATGACAATTCAACGTATTTGACAACCGGTGATGCAGCAAGTACATACCAACGTTTAGACAAAATGGTGTCAAATTTATTGGCATCATCAACAGAATATCCAAACAGCAATGCAGTTTTGGCAAAGTTGGCATTAAAAGCGGATGCGGCAAATCCTGTATTTACAGGTGATATGACAATAAGCGGAATTGCACCAAAGTTATATTTCACGGATACAGACAATAATCCGGATTACACAATTTTTGTTGATTCGGGGTATTTCTACATTTATGATCAAACAGCCGGTGCAACAAAATTCCAAATTACACCATCAGGTAATGCGATAAATGCCGGCACATTGACATCGGCATCATTTATCAAATCAGGTGGCACATCAAGTCAGTATTTAATGGCTGATGGATCTGTTTCAGCATTAATTGTTAATCCTGTCACAGGATCAGGAACAATTAATTATTTACCTAAATGGACATCAGCAAGTGGATTAGGTAATAGTGCAATAACAGATAACGGTACAGATGTTTCATTGATTAGTAGATCATTATTAGTTAGCGGAATTGGCTCTGTTCAAGGTTATGCATTAAGCGGAGATTTTGGCCCTAATTATACAATTGGTTTTGGAGTTGGAATGCCCGGAACATCGCCAAATAAAGGCATAAATATTGGATATAATAATGTTTTGGATTTTGGATTTATTGGTGTAGTTCATAATAGTACAGCATGGAAATTATTAGTTTTACAACCTATTGGTGGTAATGTAGGCATTGGAACAAACTCAGATGCAGGTTTTAGGTTTGATGTAAGTGGGACAGGTAGATATAGTGGGCAATTGACATTAAATAATAATATATTATTTTCGAGTGCATCTGAAACAAAAATTGGATGGGGAGGCATAACAACAGCGGGCGCACCAAATCCATTAATATATTCAGATAATAATTTTTTAGCAATTAATTCAAAGGCAGGAAGTAGATTATATTTTAATTTTGATAATACAAATGCATCAAGTTTTGTTGATTTTTTTGCCGGTAAGGTAACTATTGACAAAAATGGTGCATCAACATTTGCAAGTAGCATTACAGCGGAAGGCAGAATACAAGTAAGGGGAGGCGGAGCAGGCACAACAGAGGGTGGTTATTTAATTAATAATGTTGGAGATGGATCTAGTAGAAGGTGGCTATTGTTAAACGATTACAATGTTTTTGGAGATTTTGCAATTTTACAAAGTACAACACAAACCGGATCAACATATACAGCACCTTTTTATATTAATGCAAATGGCAATATTGGTATTAATTCTTTATCAACAAACATTGCAGGTTATGGAGGGGCAAAAGTAATTACAATTCAAGCGTCTATTCAGCCTATTATTGAATTAGTAGGAAGTACATACAATGCAGGTGATGTTTATGGAGGTGGTGCAATATCATTTAGAAATACATCAGCCGCAGTTGGTTTAATTGGAGCAGAAAATAAAATAACAAATCAAGGTGAATTAGTATTTTATACAAATAATGGAACAACATTTGCAAAACGAATGACAATAGATCCAAATGGTAATTTAGGCATTGGAACAGCTTCACCATCAGGTCAATTATCAGGTACAAAAGGATTATCTATTGTAAATGCAACAAATGCCGCATTAGGATTGTCTAATGGAACAAATAATTGGCTTAATTATTTAGCCGGAACACAATACAGATTTTGGAATAATTCATCAAGTGAAATAATAGTTATGCATTTGAATGGCAATATTTCAATTGGTAGCAGTACAACAGATGCAGGGTATAAACTTGATGTAAATGGTACGGGGAGGTTTACCACAAATGTAAATATTGGAACATATTTATCTTTGGGTACAGGTTCAGGTAAATTTTTAGCTGTTGGTGGTGCAGTTACAGCCGGTTCATCGGCAGATTTATTAATGTATAATACAGGAGGCAATTTAATATTTTGGGCTACCGGTGCAGTTGGATTGTCTATTGCAGGAACATCAGGAACAGCAACATTTTCAAATTCTATTTTTGTAAATTCAACCGCAACAATTTTATATAGCGGATTAAGTGGTGATTTTGGTGCAGGATATACGGTAGGATTAGGAGTTGGTTATAGTTCAAGCGTGTCAAAAGGTATAAATATGGGTTGGAGTACCGCATTTGATATGGGATTTATTGGTACGGTTCATAATGGTCAAGCGTGGAAAAGTCTTTCAATAGTTCCAATTGCCGGATCATTACTTGTTGGAATGGCATCAGATACAGGTGAAAAATTGCAAGTTCAGGGAGCCGGAAAATTTACAGGATCAGTCACAGCCACATCATTTTTTGAATCATCAGATAGTCGATTAAAAAAATTAATTGATGGATCAGCACAGATTGCAGGCATTGAAAATTTACAAGCTAAATTGTACGAAAAGAATGGCAAAATTGAATTTGGATATTTTGCGCAGGATGCACAGGAATTTATGCCATATTCAGTTGAAAAAAACATGGATGGATTTTTGACATTATCATATAGAGAGGTTCACACGGCAAAAATTGCCCGATTAGAACAAAGGGTTGCCGAATTAGAAAAACAATTAAACGCAGCATAATATGCAATGGATAAACGTGGCATCAAACCAAACGTGTTCGTGGGATAGCTTAATTAGTGCAGTTAATAATGGATATTTTCTGCAATTATTACCAATGCCACCATCAGGTGAATCTGCATCACGTTGCGTTCGTAAAGAATTAATTCAATCATATATTGAAATTAGTCCGGTGCCATTAGTTGGTGTGCCAAATAACGAATTGGTTGTAAAAAGCCAATTAGTGGCAATTCAATACACGTATTATCAATTAACTGCGTGTGATGGTGGTGCAGGAGCATGGACACGAATTGCACCAACATTAGGTGTTGGCCAACGGTATATTTTGCCCGGTTTTACTAATAGATTTTTTTATTACAACGGAATTTCACAAGGGCCACAGGTGAACATACCATCCGGATACAACGGATCAATTCAAATTGTAAGTGGTTCAACGTATTGTCCATAATCAGTATATTTGCATATTAAACAACCAAATCAACATAAAATGAAAAGAAAGTACGCAGAGATCATTGTTTTGTCACGCATTTTAAGCCATTTTGCCGGTGATCAAAAGACAAAGGCACAAAAGAAATTGGCCAAAATCAATGAGAAATTAAAGCCATATTTAGATAAATATGAGGAACAGGCGGAGGAATACAGATTGGACAATGCATCAGTTGATAAGGATAGCAACCTAATTTTAAAAGAAAATGGCGGTTATTCATACACAAAAGATGGATTAAAAAAATTGACTGAAAAATCAAAGGCATTAAATTTAACAGAGGTTGATTTTATTGCAATTCAAATTGTCAATCCTGATGGATTAGAAGAATTTGGATTTTTAAATGGATGGGTTGAGGGTGTTGAGTTTACGAATTTAGATGAGGAAATAGAATTATAATATGAAAACAATCGAAGCAGTTTCCATTTGGGATAATGGCAAAACATTAAATGCAACCATTTTAAATGCGTATGCTGTAAATGTAACGTTGGGCAATTCGGCCACGTTTTATTATTCATTGAGTGCGCAAAATGAGGATCAAACAATTGGATCACAGGTTGCGCAGGGCAATTTATCAATGACAGGCGATGATTATGCAAAATGGGCCGCAGATGCTTATGCGTGGGATTGGGTTGCAGGGCAATTAAATTTGACAATTACAGGCGATTACGTGCCACCTGTGCCACCGGAACCAACACCAACACCGGAAGCACCGATTGAGCCATCAATTGAATCACCTGCGGTTTAAATGGCATTAGTAAACGGCACCAATGTTGTTTTGTATGAAGGCGATGTGGCATTAGGACATTCCAAATCCGCCACGATGTCTTTACAGATGGACATGGCCGAATTTACCAATAAAAATTCGCAGGGTTGGAAGGAAGTTTTAGCCGGTAAACGATCCGCATCATTTTCAGCGGATGGATTGATTGATTATTCTGATTCGGTTAATTATAACCAATTTGTGGACAGAATTATCACACGATCACAGGTGCAATGGGTATTCCAAACGGCCGGGATGTTTTATTACGGTTTAGGGTATATCAATAACGTGGAACAGGTTTCACAGATGGAAAACGTTTCAACATATTCCGTTGATTTTACCATTTCAGGCCGGATTTATACGGATACACGATTGATATGGAATCAGGTGTTTACGAATTGGGAAAACTTAAATATTCAATGGCAAAATCTATAATGCATTTTGAATATATTTGCATTAAATAACAGAGCATAAAAATTAAACAAAAATATGGCAACATCGGGAGTATTTAACGGCACGAACCTATTGATCAAAGTTGAGGGAACGGCTATTGCACACACAACATCATGTTCATTGTCTATTTCACAAGACATTGCAGATGCAACAACAAAAGATTCATCAGGTTGGTCTGAGGGAATCAGCGGTTTACGTTCAGGCGAAATTTCGTTTGATGGTTTAGTGAACTACGCATCTGCGGCAAATGCAGAGGAATTGGTTGATTTCGTTTTGAATCGTACAATCATCACGTGTGTATTTGGAACAATCGCATCAGGTGACACGATCTACACAGCGGAGGGATACATTGCATCCATCGAGCAATCGGCAGAAATGGAAGCAGCGGTGACATTCAGCGGATCAATCACATTGACAGGCGCAATCGTAAAATCAACAAACGCATAATTTGCTGATTCAGAAATAAATTCCCTGCATCAGTAAAATGGTGCAGGGTTTTAAAGTTTAAACACCTAATCAAACACAAATGGAAAATCGCAAACGTGGCTATTGTCAATTGAACATTGGCGGTAAGGATCGCACATTACATTTCAGCATGAATTTTTGGGTAGCATTTGAGGATGCAAGCGGCCACAAAATATCAGAGATTGACAAAGTATTTTCATCAGGGATCACATTAAACACAATGCGTGCATTAGTATATGCAGGGATTTTGGCATACGATCAGGAAAATGGAAATCCTATTGATTACAACGTTTTTCAAGTTGGATCATGGATGGAGGATATGACACCGGATTCATTGACATTATTGGTAAATACATTAATGGAATCAAGAATTTTAGGCAATGACCTGAATGCAGGTGTGCGCAGAAACGTTGAGAAATCCACAAAAAACCCAAAGCAGATCAACCCCTAACATGGGATCGAATGCTTGATTTTTATATAGGTCAGGCAGGCATCACACCGGATCAGTTTTGGCGCAATACATGGAAAGAAAATGCGTTGTTAGGGGAATCATGGAGTGTGAACGTAAATTTGAATTGGGAGATGGCACGATTTATTTCCACAATGGTTGTAAATTCAACAGCCACAAAGAAATCGCATATTATAACACCTGATAAATTATTCTCATTGCCACAGGATGTTTATATGGAGAAAGGAAAACCGAAATCGACACCGGAACAATTCAAGGCATTTTTAGATCAAATTGAAAAAAGTCAATCCAAATAATGGTTTGGCTTTTTTTTTAACTTTACATTATGGCAGAGGAATTAAAAGTACGAATAACCGGTGATGCAACCGATCTGAATGCAGCATTATCAGATGCGCAGAAATCATTAATCGCATTTTCAAAGCAAGCGGCTGAATTGGGCAAAACAATGTCCACATATGTCACGGCACCATTATTAGCGGCCGGAACTGCATCGATTGTTATGGCATCAAGTTTCAATGAATCATTGAACAAAGTTGATGTTTCATTCAAATCATCAGCGCAAACGGTCAGGGATTTTGCAAAAACATCATTAACATCATTTGGTATTGCTGAGGGTTCAGCATTAGATATGGCCGCATTATTTGGCGATATGGCCACATCAATGGGATTAGGTGTTGGTGAGGCATCAAAATTGTCTATTTCATTAGTTGGATTAGCCGGTGATTTATCATCATTCAAAGACATTAATATTAAGGAAGCCACAACGGCTTTAAACGGAATATTTACAGGCGAAACCGAATCTTTAAAAAGAATGGGTATTGTAATGACCGAAACCAATGTCAAAGCATTTGCATTTTCACAAGGCATTACAAAACAATATGATACAATGTCGCAAGCCGAAAAGGTTTTATTGCGATATAATTACGTGATGTCAGTCACAAAGAATGCACAGGGTGATTTTGCAAGAACAAGTGAAAGTGCAGCAAACCAAATGCGTGGTTTTAGCGAAGGCATGAAACAATTAAGTGGTCAAATTGGACAGGTAATGTTGCCGGCATTTACATCTATTGTTAGTTCATTAAATGATGTAATTGCAGGACTTTCAAAATCAAGTGAGGGAACAAAAACATTTATAGTTGTATTGGGTGGTATTGCGGCAGGTTTTGGGCCATTATTGTTTTTGGTTGGTACAATTGTTCCAAAAGTAATTGAGGGATTCAATTTGATGAGTGCGGCAGCGGTTAAATTTAATTTGACATTAAAAGGTGCGGCATCAATTGCAGGTTTAGCAACATTATTGGGTGTGGCTGCCGTTTCCGCATACGATTATGCCACAGCATTAAACCCAAATAATAAATTAACAGAGCAGGAAAAAAAGGATGCAAATGCAATCCGGGAGAAAAACAAAGAAATATTAGCATCCATTGAATTGCTTAAAAAGCAAAAAGCAATGGCAGGTGGCCCGATAACCGGCATGAATACGGCACAGGGTATTTCTACACAGGCAATTGATTCACAAATTAAAGGTCAATTACAATTAATAGCACAAAACAATGCATTAATTAAAGGAATTGAAAAAAAATCAGTTGCAGATGCCGCAGCAACAAAAATTGCAGATGAAGCAGCAAGAAAGGAACAGGAAAGAATTTCAGGTGCATTAGGAGCAAAAAAAGCCAAAAAAGCCAAAAAAGATCCGGCAGAGGAAGCAAGAAAAAAAGCATTTGATGAAAGCAACAAATATTTTGCAGGCGAATTTGATAAATTAACAGCATTAAAGGAAAAAGTAGGAAAAGAGGATTTAGCCGCAGCGGATGCAATATCATCTAAATATTTAACGGATCGCCAAAAAGAAGTTGGGGATTTAGCATCAGTTTACGATCAACAAGTAAACGAACGCAACAGGTTACATCAAAGCACAACGGCAATTGATGAAAAAAATCAATCTGATAAAACTGCAATGCAAGCTAAATTTGATGCAGAGGATTTGGCAGCAATGTCAGCCAATTTTGAAGAGCAGGTACAAGTGATGAATAAATTTGCCGAACAAGACACAAAAGCGGCAACAGAAACATTGGCTGCAAATATGGAAAAAACAAAAGCCATAATAAATGCAATAGGTGAGGCGGTAGGTTCTGTATTTTCAGGTTTAGGAAATGCAATTGTAGATTCAATGGGATTGGCATCATCAGGTTTAGAAGGTTTTGCAGGTTCAATGATGAAAACATTGGTTCAATTAGGGGCAATGATTGTTCAGCAATTAGCCATGAACCTTGCATCATCTTTGGGTTGGGTTACACAATCGGCAGCGCAATCAGGAGCAGCCACCGGGCCATTGGCGGTATTTACAACACCGGCATTTATTGCAACGGCAGTTGGTGGGGTATTATCAGCATTTGCAGCCATTCCAAAATTTGCCGCAGGTGGTATTGTTTCGGGGCCAACAATGGGTTTAATGGGTGAATATCCGGGCGCAAAATCAAATCCGGAAGTAATTGCACCATTGAGTAAATTGCAAAATATGTTAGACACAGGCAATGGCGGAGGCGGTGCAATGACAGGTGAATTTGTGTTAAGAGGTCAGGATTTAGTGGTGGCATTACAACGTGCAGAAAAGCAAAGAAATAGAATAGGATAAATATGGCATACGGTGTGAAATATCGTTTGGAATTTGCCGACATAAAAGGCAACAAACGAAAGGTTGAAATCTTTAAAAATGGATATTCCGGTGCAGTTTTGCCAATGGTTGGCACATCAGAACCGGTTGAAATCGAGTGGAAGGCAGAGGAAGATTTATACGAGCCATTGATTGGATCATTATGCACGTTAAATTTATTGGTAACGGATGACGTTACCTATGATGATTTTTATTTGTATGATGAACGTGAATACAAAGTGGTGATTTATTGGGAATCATCAGCCGGTAATTATTCCACATTTTGGTCAGGTTGGGTTGTAAATGATCTATATTCACAGGCATTGGTTTCAACACCGTATTCATTGTCAATTACAGCCACAGACAATTTAGGCCAATTAGATGGATATGATACATGGATGCCGGCCGTTGGGGTGGATAATCAAACCCTGTGGAAATTCATGTACAATGGTTTAGCCAATTTGCAGTTGGATTATGACATTTACATCAGCAATGATATAAGAATTTCAACCGATGCAGCATGGAAAAACATATTTGATCAAATCACGATTAGAAAGGTTGGATTTTACAATAATAAATACATCATAAACGATGCAAAAATGACATTGCGTTCAATATTACTTGGATTCAATTGCCGTATTTTCCAATCGTTTGGCCGGTGGTATATTGTAAATAATTCATCTTATGGTGATCAACGGATAATTGCAGGAATACAGGCAGGAACATACACCGGTGCCGGCATTTTAACAGCCAAACAAGGGTTTTTGAATGCAGGATCAGAGGACATCAAATATTGGATTTATAATGCCGCAGGGGTGGAACAATCAGCCGTGACAACAAATATGTTGAAGGTGGTGCCAACCAATATGCAACCAATTGGCCAAAATCTGTTTAGAACACCACGCAGGCCGGTTAAAAAATATCAGGAAATAGTCGATATTTCACAGCAACAGGATGATTTGAATTTAAACGCATCGTTTGAATTTGGATATGAAAATTGGGATACATTATTTGGGGCAGTTGGAACATTTGAGGCAAACCCATTTGCAGGCCGTAAGTCGATCAAATTTACAGGCACAAGTGCGTTGGGTGTATATCAAACAAAATTGTTCACGGTTGGGGCAGCATCGGCCATTAAAGCCAATCAATATCAGGTTTTAATATCGGTTAATATTGACATCGGTGGATCGGATAACAGATTGCCATGGTATCTGCGCATTGAATATGCGCCATCAACATATTGGTATTGGAGCAATTCAAACAAAACATGGGGAACATCCGGATCAATTATTTGGAATGAAACGGCCGTTGTGGGGGCAGGTAGATTTGAAACGTTTAAATTCACAACAGCAAATGCACCGGATTCCGGGCAAATGGAATTGGGTTTTGCATTACCTTACATCAATGCACCGGGTTCATACACAGGAATTTATTTAGATAACTGCGCAATTCGGAATATTGATAAGGATCAAAACGTGTACAAAGAAGCATGGTTTATACGTGAGCAGTCCGGTACATTTGTGACATCTGATGTTTTAGAACACAAAGATGTAGTACAGGCTGATTTGGATTCCGTTGTATTTTCGGGGGCATTTACAGACAACAATGCATTCAAACGTGCGCAGGATGCCAACGGATTATTTATTGAACAGATAGTCACACAGCAAAGATTAAACGATTTTAGGCAATATTCAATGCAATATGAAGGTGATTTGTACAATATGGATCAGTATTCAATCATGACAATGGCGCATAAATTGTGGATTAAATTCAACACATTAACCGAAACAGATTCGGCCATTGTGGATTCAATCCGGGTTCAGTTGAAATCAAATGTGTACACGTGCCAATTTCACATTCCGAATAATTACACGGATGTGGCAAATACGTACAGGGTTTCATATCAGGAATAATTTGTTTTTCATAGGGTTTGGTAGTGCGCATCCGTTCATCTTATGGGTGAATCGGATGTTGATTAGGGTGAATGCAAAATGGTCGTGGAATAATCTGCGGCCATTTTTGTTTTATTTAGTGGAATAACTAATTAGCAATTTGACTAATTTTATAAAAAAAACTACAAATGGGCAAAAAACACGATCAAATCAGAGATCATTTTTATTCATCGCCATTAAATGTCAAAACCTTTTCGGAGAAATATTATGAAACATACGGATACGTAAGTGCGGAAATGTTCCGAAAAACAATGAGAGTTCACAATATATTGATTCGTGAGCGCAATGTTTGGCAATTAGCCAATTTACCAAATTCAAAAATTGAATCAACAAATTTTGAGGAATTAGAAAATTTTGGGTTTGAAAATTCAATTGGTGAGGAATATTTGCCTACATCATTGCCGGATCATTTTAAGGTGATTGGCATCCTTTCAGATATACACGTGCCGTTCCATTCAATGGATGCATTGATATGTGCAATAAAGGAATTAAAGCGCAGAAACATCGATTGTTTGTATCTGAATGGGGACACTTTTGATCAATATTCGATCAGCCGGCATGAACGCGATCCCAATTTGCGGGATTTTCCAAAAGAAATTGAAATGTGCCGAAATTTCATGCAAACCCTGCGAAGCAATTTTCCATTGATCCCAATTTATTTCAAGGCAGGAAACCACGAAAACAGGTATCAAAGATATTTAAACGAACAGGCAGAGGAATTTGCGCAATTGCACGAAATGCAATTCAACCAATTTTTTAGATTGGATCATTTGGATATAAAATTTATCCCTGATTGGCAGGGTGTATATATGGGTGATTTATTAGTGATTCACGGCCACGAGGGTTTCGGTGTTGGTGGAATCAATCCATCGCAGTCGCTATTTAATAAAATGTTTTGCAATACCCTGATGGGCCATGTGCATCGCCAAACCACCACAACAAGAAAAACAGGGTTTGGGCAATACATTCACACGTATTCCACAGGGTGTTTAACGACAACAGCACCAAAATATATGCCATTCAATCAGCACACACAGGGATTTGCAATTGTAGAAATCACAGATGGCAAATCAAAGGTTGATCTAATTGCAATAAAAGATGGCAAAATTGTGTAGATTTGCATGAATAAATAGGTTTAGTGATTCATAAGTTGTTGTAAAGAAAGGGCAAACCCATTGGGTTTTCCCTTTTTTGTTACACTATTTTTTCAATAGGTTTTTAATAGGTAACCTATTTTTTACCTATTTTTTACATATTTTTTGACCGTTAAATAAATAATTGGTATTTTTTTGCATTAATTTGTTTGAAATTGTTTGGATATATAAAATAAGGTGTTACATTTGAAGAACAAACAACAAGAAAACACCAAAAAAATGGCTATTTACAACAAATCAATCGAATTAAACGGCAAATCAATAAAAGCAAAGGTTGGATTTGCAGAGTATTCAAATACAATTACCACATCAGATATTTTTAAAGAAACTTATTCAACACCAATGAATGTTTGGATTGATGATGTATGTTTTGAAAACGCAATAACAGCAATTTGTAATTTGAGCAAAAAAACAGGCAGACACACGGTTTCATATATATGTAACAAAACAGGTATTAAATTTCCTGATTCAGAAAAAAAAGTAGTTGAGCATATTTTAAATATGCAAAACTAAAAGATAAAAGTCGCACAGTATTCGTACAGCGCACCGGGCCACAGCGGATTCTGTGGCATATTTTAAACAACAACAATTATGTGGAATCTATTAAAAACAATTGACAAAAATGACATCGCAGGTTTAGTGATCTGTTTAACCGTTTTGGCAGTATGCGTGAAAATCATGTATATAATCGGAAACATTTAAAAACTACGGCCATGATCTACAAAATCACATTCAAAGATTATGCAGGCTATTACACGGTGACAAAGAATTTCAATGACATCGATGAATTAGGCAAATACATTGAAAATGAAATGCAAAACTGCGGAGGCAAAGAAATAGGCACAGAGGAATTTGAATCAATTGAAGAAATGTTAAATAAACGATATGCGGATAAAAATTAATCAATCAGAATTGCAAAAATTAGTGGCTGATGACTTAAACAATCAAGGGATACAGCCACCACGAAAAGACAAATGGGAACCACACAATGTGCAGATGGCTATTTCAAGAAAATTAAATTATCCCCTAATGTGGGAGGCAATCAATAGAATATCTAAACAAATGTATGATGAATCAGGAAAAACAAATTAATCCATTGGCCGAAATACAGGCAAAATTAAAAGCACCCAAAGGGCAATTCAATTCATTTGGGAAATATCATTACAGATCAGCCGAAGATATTTTGGAGGCAGTCAAAAAGGTAATTAATCCAATGGGATTTTCAATTACATTGACAGATGATTTAATTGGTGCCGATGGCCGTTGGTATATCAAATCAGTTGCTGAATTGACTGATGGTGTAAGAACATTCAAATCAATAGGATTGGCACGTGAAGAAGAAACCAAAAAGGGAATGGATGGATCGCAGATTACAGGGGCCGCATCTAGTTACGCACGCAAATATGCTTTAAACGGATTATTTGCCATCGATGACACAAAGGATTCAGATGCAACAAATGATCACGGCAAATCGCAGGAATCGAAGCCACAGGCCAAAACAGGAATACCTGCACCATCACAATTTGATAATGAGTTTAAAGAATTGATATTAGATGTGCATAATGCCAAATCAACAGAGGATTTGAAAGCCGTTTGGGATAAATTAACAGCGGAGGCACAAGCAAATAAAGAGATTCAGCAATTGATCAACCACCGGAAACAAGAATTAGCAACCAAATAAATTATGGCAAATATTAATAAAAACCATGCTTTTCCTTCTGAATATGAAGTTGATACATTGCATCACTTAGCTAATAATAGATATATTAAAAATATTGAAAAAGGATTAAGCAAAAGGGAATATTTTGCATCCAAAGCAATACAGGGTTTATTATCAAATGATAAAATTCAAATTAATGATAAATTACATATAGAGAATCTTGTTAAAAATTCAATTTTAATTGCAGATATATTAATTGAAAATTTAAATAATTAAAATACATACCTATGAAAAACGAATTAATGGCCGTTGATGGCCAAATCCTAGAATTGAGCAAAAAAGAAATCACGCAGTTGGCCGAAAACTTTATGGCCAACGCAGATTCAATTAACACCGTGAAATTGGCGGCACAATTGGCGAAATTCACGCATTTATCAGCAGAAATGGATAAACTATTAAAAGAACATTTATTTGTTGATCTGCGCCAAAATAAGGATGGCAAATTGTCGGCATTTGGTGTGGACTTTTCAGAAATGGAGGGCGGTGTAAAATATGATTATTCAGAAACGGAATCGTGGTGCAAATTGCAATTTGAAATTGATCGCCTAAAAGACAAACAAAAAGAAATTGAGGCATTTTGTAAGGCATTGAAATCAAAGGTTTCTATATTGGATGAGGAAACAGGTGAGTTGGCTGATTTTTACCCACCATCGAAATCATCCACAACCACAATCAAAAAAGTAATTAAATAAACAATCTAAATAAATAACAAATGGCACGTTTAGTAAGCATCAAAATTGACCTTTCAAAAATCGACAAAGCACGCATTTATGAAAGCCAAAAGACAGGGGCAAAGTATTTGGACATCACAGGGATATTGACCGACACACCTGATCAATACGAAAACAATGGTTTCGTAAAGCAAAACACAACAAAAGAGGAACGCGAATCAGGTTTGAAAATGCCAATTATCGGCAATTTTAAGTTACTGAAAATCTTGGATCAACCGGGCCAATCAGCACCGGCACAGCCGATCCAACGTGAAATCAATCCAATCACACCTGATGATTTACCATTTTAATGCGCAAAATCGTAGATAGTTACACGACACGGCACGGAGAATTGAAAGCAATTTATTCCGTTGCAACGGCCAATTTAAAGCACAGGGATGTTGAAATTGGTAGTGTGTATGAACTTGAATACCGGTTGGGTAATCAGGTGATGTTTCTGAAAGGCGAATTGGATCACGCAACAGAGGGCAACCGGACATTGTTTTTTAAACATCCTGATCCGGAACGCAAATTAATAGGGATTCCAATCATGTCAATCATTAGATACGTACGAAAATGAGTATAGAGGACAAAATAAATTTGATATTTTATTGGACAATTGCACAAATGTTTTTTACGATATTAGGTGCGATTTTAAATATGATTAAAGATGGAAAAACGAAATGAATTAGGATACACGTTCAATCAGGTTTGGACACATATTGCAAAAGAATTAGAAAGAAATAAAAAGAAATTGCATATTATTCACCCAAAACAACAATATCATGGTAAGTTTTCAGCAATACGATCAGAGCAATAAACACATTTATGAGTTGTACAAGTCCATCGCAGTAAAGATGGCACAGGAAGGCCGCAGGCAGATAGGATCAAAATATATCTTTGAGGCAATGCGTTACGATTATACGTTTAATTCTAACAATGATCCATACAAGGTAAACAACAATTTTGCACCCATGTATGCACGGAAATTTGTATTGGAGCATCCACAATATGGCAATCTGTTCAAATTTAAGCCATTGAAAGGTTCGATGTTAATGTAATTTTTGTATTTTTGTGATGTAGGTGTGATCTCACATAATAACACCAATGGACTTAAAATGCCATCATCTAATGAAACCGAAGTGAGATCCGGTGGATTTATTTGGTGGCTTTTTATATTAATATGGGAAAATTAGTAATCAAAAACAGATTTGCAACGGTGCCAAATGATTTGGTAAACAGCAAAGACATTTCATTGAAGGCAAAAGGGTTGTTTGCCTACATTCAATCAAAGCCTGATGGTTGGGATTTTAGTGCTGAAAGGATAGCACATCAATCAAAGGAGGGTTTGCCGGCTATTATGGCGGCATTAAAGGAATTAGAGAATTTTGGGTATTTAACACGTGAACGATATATGTCCGAAATTGGCCATCGGTTGGTTCAATATACACTATTTGATGTACCTACATTGCAAAATGCTAATGAGGAAAAGGTACATAGAGGTTTTCCTCATGAGGGAAATGCTTATGTAGTAAAACCATCAAATAATATAAAGAAAGAAAATACAAATAAAGAATCTATAAAAACTATTATAGAAAATAAGGTAAATGAATTTCGAAATTTGATTGAATCATCTGCATTTTTATTGGGTGATCAATACGAATCATTTATTGATTATTGGGCAGAACCTAATCAAAAAAATGGCAAATTACGATGGGAGGATCAGAAATTTTTTGATATTGAAAGGCGAATTACAACGTGGATGAATAACACAAAAAAATACAACAACAATGGATCAGAAACAAAACTTGGAACGAGTGCAGCAAGAATGGCAGCCCTTGCAAAATTTTAATGGTATAGTCAATACAATAATTAAGGCACAAAGCACATTAAACATTAGGACACGATCAGAAAATGATTTAAAACAGGTTTTGCGGTTGTCAATGCTAATGGTTGGCCTGCGTGGTGCAAATATGCCAACCGATGAGGAAAAATATGTTTTGTTAGCATTTATCAAATCAAATTACGGCAATCAAACACCCGAAGAAATAGCCATTGCATTTGAAATGGCAGTTGCAGGTAAATTAAATACTGATTGCAAATGTTATGAGAATTTTTCGTGTGAATACTTTGGCCGAATTATGAACGCATACATTGAATATGCAAGGCAGGAAACCAAATTGGTAAAACGGCCACAATTAGAAGAAAAAAAACCAACACCAACGGATGCAGAATTAAAAGCAGATGCAGTTTATAATGTTAATGCATACATAGCTAAAATTAAAGCATACGAAAAAACCGGTGGCAAATTTGAATGGCCAAAAGGATTGGCACATCTATATGATTTTTTAGTAAAATTTGGAATATGGGTTTGCCCTGATGTTGATCGTGAACAAATCAAAACACGATTGAGGCCCAAATATACAGATGATAAATTGTACAATGCAGAATGCAAAGGTGAGGCATACAAATTGTTTTGCCACCAATTAGCCGAAATGGATATGACATTGGATGAAAACGGACAAATAATATGAAAACAATAAAATTAACAAATGAAATTAAAAATGATCAATACACAGAATATGTGTATGAATCATTTGATATTCAGGATCGAAAAAATACAGAATTTGAAATCAATCATAATTTGCAAAATTTAGGCGATTTTAATTGGAATATAATTGTGATTTATGGTGGGAGTGGTAGTGGTAAAAGCACTATTTTAAAATCATTAGGCGATGTATCAGATCCAATATTTGACAATTCAAAAGCACTAATTTCAAATTTTGATTGGTTAGAACCAAAAGAGGCAACAAAAATTTTGTCATCAGTTGGATTATCAAGTGTTCCATCTTGGTTGCGACCATTTGACAAATTATCAAATGGCGAACAATATAGGGCATTAATTGCATATAAATTGGCAAAATCATTAGATCAGGATATTGTGCTAATTGATGAATTTACATCGGTTGTAAATAGAGATGTGGCAAAATCAATGAGTTTTGCAATTCAAAAATTTATAAGAAAGCACAATAAAAGGGTTGTTTTTGCATCGTGTCATTACGATATTTTTGAATGGTTAATGCCCGATTATATTTTGTCACCTGAAAAAGGAGGCGCACTCGAAAAGTGCGAATATCTTAGGCAAGGGAAACCAAAAATTGAATTATCAGTTTACAGATGCAAATCTAAAATTTGGGATTTATTCAAAAAGCATCATTATTTGACACAAGAAGCAAATCCGGCATATATTTACTTATTATTTGAATTAAACAATAAACCAATTGCAATAAATGTATTAGGTATTCAAGTTGGCAAAACTGATTGTTTTAAAAGTTATCGTGAAAGCAGAATTGTTGTTTTACCTGATTATCAAGGAATGGGAATTGGTAGTGCAATAAGTGAGTTTTGCGCAGGAATTTCAAAAAATACAAATTGTAACTATTACACAAAAACATCAAATCCTGCATTGGGAGAATATAGGAATTTGTATTTTAATAAATGGAAACCAACAGGCCACAATGGAAAAATAAGAAATGACAAAGTTGATCCATTGAATAAATACAATAATTTAAGAAAATCTATTCATTATTGTCATAAATACATTGGAAAATCAATTAATGGTTTTAATGACCTATTATTACCCATAGATAAATTAAGGTATTTGGACGAACATAAACATCAATTAACATTATTTTAACCTATAAAAATGAAAGCAATCGAAACAGAATTTGGCACATTGGTGCTAAAAGGATTAGAAAAAAAAGGAATAAGCAGGCACGAATTGGCCGATGAATTGAACACAACGCATTCATCCGTGTGCAATTGGATTTCAGGCAAAATGTGTCCGAATTTAATCACAGCATTAAGAGTGTGCAAAATGCTAGATATTGATGCAAATCAGATTTTGCCATAAATGGGCATAAATTCCGACTTTAAATAAACACAGAATCTTTACCCAATAACCGACATATGAAAAAGAATTTGATTTTAACAGCAGTTTTTATCACGATTGGATCAATTGTATGTATTGCAATTAATCAGGTCAGAAAGCAAAGGAATGGTGGCAAAAAACAAATGATTGTCCACATTAAACACAATGCAAAATGAGAAACGAACACGAACACAGATTGCAAACGGTTTTGGCCAAATATCTTGATTTGAACAATTACACGTTTTTTGCCATTCCAAACGGTGGATGGAGAAACAAAGCAGTTGCGGCCAAATTAAAGGCGGAAGGTGTGAAAGCCGGTGTGGCTGATTTATTGATCCTATTGCCAAACCAAACGTTTCACGGTCTATTTGTTGAAGTTAAGATTGCAGGCAATTATCAACAGCCAAACCAAAAGGAATTCGAGCAGAAAGCAAGGGATTGCGGATATGAATACATAATTGTGCGATCATTGGATGAATTGATTGAAAAGCTAAAATATTATGAGGCGCAACGATTTGTCGTGCAGGATAAAATTATGGATGCATACCGGTCAGGCTATACAGATGGGAAATTGGAAAATCAAATGACAATACGATGAATATTAACAGACAAAAGGCCATTGATTGGGCCAATGAAAAAATTGCTGATCCTGATTTCACAGAACAGCCAATCAAGGTGAATGCGTGGGAAACAATCCACAATCCAAAATTATTTCTTGAAACCTGTGTGGCCCGGCTGATGCACGGATCAGAAATGGAAAAACGTGTGGTTTACAATCGTGTGCGCAATTTTAAAATTTACTACAATGAAATTTCACGATGAAGATATATTTGTACACGGTGACATCAAATGTTCCGATGGCATAACACGTGAGGAGGCAATTGAAATCATTGAGGAAATACAGGAATTGATGATATTCCACAAAATCATCAAACTTGATTTGTGCATTGATCCCTATAAATTCCCAACCGATTTGCTGAATATTGGTAAATGATAAAATTACAAGGCAATAAACGGCCGTAAATGCTAAAAATACAAACCGATGAAAACTACAAAAGACAAAATTAGACTATTGACATTTTTTGCCCTGTGCCAAAATATGTTGGATTTCATTGATGGATCGTGGCACGGTCATCCGGCAAACAAACAGGCCGTGAAAATGGTCACAAAGCAAATGATCAGGGAATTGGAAAAAACAATGGCCGTATTGTTTCCGCAGAACAGAAACGATGATCCCGAATTGCCTGATGCGTTGGATACATTCCAAAATGCTTGCACAGCAATGGAGGCATTTTTTATGCTTGGAATGGAAATGGATCAGATGGATGACACAAAGAAAGATTCATTGAATACACAGATTAATATTTTGTTGAAATCTTATGGGATTGATTGTTGGGAAAAACCAATGTCAAACCTATGGAAAAATTAAATAAATTTGTGGAGCAGTTGGGTGATGAATAACTGCCGGAAACAAAAGCACATATTTACCTAATCAATACAGAATGACAAATGACAGCCGTGAAATGGTGGATCATCCGCAACATTATCAATCTAATGGAGGCATTGAGGCAATTGATGTGATCGAGGGATTCAGCCTAAATTTTAATTTGGGAAACGCAATCAAATATATTTTGAGGGCCGACAAAAAGGGCAACAAGAAACAGGATTTGGAAAAATCCCTGTGGTATATCAAACGAGAATTAGACAAATTTCAGGGATGAAACTAATCATAAAAGGTGTTGGCAGCTATGAAGCGGACACATTATTTCAATTAATTATTGAAGTTTTAAAGCACAGAACGTGGCATTTAATTAATCACGGCAAATGGATGGATTAAACAATAATATTATGATTGATGATTTAGTCACATTAGCGTGGTGGGTTGGTGCAGTTGAAATTGCATACATTTGTGTGATGGCATACATCATTTGGAATAAAAGCGAAAAATAATGATTGAGGAAATAAATATCAAATTGGTAATTCCGCATCCCAATAATCCCCGATTGATTAAGGATGACAAATTCAAAAAATTGGTCAAGTCCATTAAGGAGTTCCCGGAAATGCTACAATTGCGCCCAATCATCGTGGATGATAATTGTGTGGTGTTGGGTGGGAATATGCGATTGCGTGCCTGTATTGAAGCCGGATTGAAGCGTGTGCCGATTATTAAGGCATCCGCATTGACAGCCGAGCAACAGAAACGGTTTATTATTACAGATAATGTGGGATTTGGTGAGTGGGATTGGGATTTGTTGGCTAATGATTGGGAAATGGCTGATTTAGAGGATTGGGGATTGGATTTGCCGATTTATAAGGAATTAGGTGAGGAATTACCGGTGGACAATGAGAATGAGGCGAAAGATAAATTTGTCATTGAGGTGTCGTTTGAATCTGAGGAACAAAGACAAATGGCATACAAACATTTCATTGAAAATGGACTAAATTGCTATTGCAAAAAATAAAATATGGCAGTACCTAAGAGTGTAACGAAACTAAATAAAAAACGGATGTTGGAGGCCCTTGAAAAGTCATTGGGCATTGTCACATCCGCAGCAAAGATTGCAGGGATACACAGGGCGCAGCATTACGAATGGATCAACATTGATCCGGAATACAAAAAGGCAGTTGATGATTTGGCCGATATGACATTGGATTTTGCGGAATCGCAATTGCATAAGCAGATCAAAGATGGCAACACAACAGCCACCATTTTTTATTTAAAGACCAAAGGCAAAAAGCGTGGATACATTGAGCGCACGGAGGTTGTACACGAAACCGGCATAGAATCTGCCATAATAGAATGGACACCGGCACAAAT
>JGI24768J34885_10000026_pt1 | contig 38451 bp, 4 predicted proteins | sample LakOntMetagenome_FD_34885 | JGI IMG/M metagenome (IMG submission 34885) | reverse complement strand
TAAGGTCGAGTGCCTCTTACTCAATCCCACGGGCGAGCCCAACGAGTGGCGCTGTATGCTGCGTCCGGGCAAGCGTGCGGCCGNCCCCGCCGGTTTCTTCGTCGATGGCCATCACGCCGTCGTCACACGCACGGAGGAGGGCGGGGCTTACCTCGTGCGCTTCACCTTGCCGGCCGGACTGACCGTCCTGCAGTTAGCGGATCGCGTCGGCGAACTGCCGTTACCGCCTTACATCGTAGAAGCCCGGAAAAATCGGGGCCTTACGCCGACGGATGACGCCGCCCGTTATCAGACCGTCTATGCGGATGCCTCCGCCACGCGTGCGGTCGCCGCCCCGACGGCGGGCCTGCACTTCACGCCCGAACTCCTCGCGCAATTACTAGCCGGTGGTCATGAGTCCTTCGACCTCACGCTCGACGTCGGGGCGGGTACTTTTCAACCCATTCAAGTGTCGGACCTCACCCAGCACGTGATGCACCGCGAGACCTACGCCATTCCCGCCCGGACCTTGGCCGCTTTGCGCGATCGCCGTCCGCGCTTGGCGGTGGGTACGACTACGATCCGTTCCGCCGAGGACTGTCTGCGGAAATGCGGAGACTTCACCGCGGCTCCCGCGGGCGATTGGCAAGCCGAGTCCGCGCTCTTTTTACGACCGGGCGATACCATTGGTTGCGCGGAGATTCTCCTCACGAACTTTCACTTACCACGGTCCACGCTGCTCTGCTTGGTCGCGGCGTTCCTGACCCCGGGTCAACCCGAGGGGCTCACTTGGCTCAAGGAAATCTATGCCGAGGCCATCCGCGCCGAGTACCGTTTCTTCAGTTACGGCGACGCAATGCTCATACTCTAAAGCTAGACGCGGCTCGCCCTTGCCCTTCGGCTAGAGTTCTCCTAGGTTGCCGCCATGTCCAAGCTGCACGACGAACTTAAAGTCCGCCTCAATGGCTGGGACTGGATTGTCTTCGTCGTCGCCCTCGGGGCCTTGCTCTTGGTCTTGCTCGAGACCTTCATGGTGCTGTCGGCCCCGACCTTGGCGGTCTTCCGCTGGATCGACAACGCCGCCTGCGGGATCTTCTTCATCGACGTCCTCGTGCGTTGGCGCCGGATGGGTTGGTCGGCCGAGTTCTGGCGCTGGGGCTGGGTGGACCTCCTAGCGGCAATTCCCTTTGATGCCGCCTTCCGCACCCTGCAGATCATCCGCGTCTACCGCATTCTCCGCGTCCTGCGTATTCTCTATAAGCTCCAGGAACTCACCACTGGCACGACCTTGAACGAGCGCCTCTTGGCGCTCCCGGGCGTGGCCTTGGTCATGATTGTCTTCAGTACCGCCCTCATGGTTCAGGCCGAACGGCANGCNCCNGGNGCCACTATTAAGTCAGGCGGAGATGCCCTCTGGTGGGCGCTCACCACCGTCACCACCGTCGGGTATGGGGACACCTATCCCGTCACCACTGAAGGCCGCATCATCGCCGCTGGCCTCATGCTAGTGGGCATCGCCCTCTTCGGTTCCATTTCTGCCATTGTCACCTCTAAGCTCATCCTTCCCAAGGAGACCAAGGACCACGAAGAACTCCGCCGCGAAGTCCGCGCCCTCCACGGTGAAATCCGCGAACTCCGGGACGAGTTGAGGAAGAAGTAACGCTGACTACTCCCGCGCGATGACGGTGCGGACTTTGGTTTGGCGTTCGAGGGCGCGGAATTCGGAGAGGCGGATGGCGTCCGTGCGGTCGATGAGGACGAAGACTTCCTTGCCCCGGAGGAAACGGCGCGGGCTGTAGGGAGTCTTGGTGCGTTCGGCTCCTTTGGTCGTCGGTTCTGGCCCGAGCTTAAAGTCTTCCTTGGCGTCGGCGGGGAGTTTGGGCGGGATGACCTGCCACTCGTAGATTAACTCGAGCGCATTGTAGCTGGGGTCGTCCTTCGCTTCGCGGTGCGGCGCACTGTCCGTCAGGTCGGCCGCGGAGTTAGCAATCCACGGGGTGCCGAGGATGATGAACTTCTTCGGCGTCGGCGCCGGGAGCCATGGGGCGGTCTCGGGGGCGGTGATCGGCAAGTAGGCGGTGCGGATTTCGCCGAGCTTAGCTTGAGCGCTCAGCGTGAGGTCAGCGTTTTCCCAGCGTTGGGTAAAGCGGGTAATAAGTTCCGCGCCAGCCGGTCCCGTCAGCACCGCCGCACAGGCAAGTCCGTTCACGGGCTCACGTCCATACTTACGCCCCCCGACGACCCACGCGCGGTCATCGGCGAGGAGGTACGCCGCCCCGGGCGAGACGCGGACTTTCACGCCCGCGGTGAGGAGCTTGCGCAAGGTGTCCACTTGCGGGGAGCGGGCAGGGAGAAGCACACGGACATCACACGCGGGATCCTTCGCTTTAGCGGTGAGTTGGGTGAGGAGCGCCGCGTCAGCTTCCAGCGATTCCAGGGCGACCCAGAGTTTTTCCTGCGCACCGGTTACGAACGCGGTGCGAGCATCGGCCACTTCCAGTCGAGCCACCGGCTTAGCGGGGGGCTTCACAATGGGACGGACATCGATGGGGACACCGGCGATCACGCGCTGCGCAGGGAAGGCGACCGGCTGCTCGGCCTTACCGGCCCCTGCGCGCGAGAGTCGGTTGAGCCCATGTCGCCACCAGCCTANGGCGAAGAGCCGTTGCAGGTTCGGAGCCAGCGTGGGTTCATCCACGCAGAGGCCCTCGCCCGATTCCAGAAACGCCCGCGGCTGCGCCGAGGCGGCATCGATGAGCAGGAGCGCGGGATGGAAAGTCGTTGTGCTTTGCAACGTTGCGCCGGAGGTCGCCAGGAAATCGAGCGCCGCCAAGTGGACCTTCTTTTCATCGGGCTTCAGTTCGGGCCCTTGGCCTTCGGTGGTAATAATATAGACGCGGACCTGACGTTGCTTGGCCGCTTGCGCGAGGGCGGCGACGAGCGCGGCATGCGTTAGGGTTGGTAGCGACAGGTGCACCGTGGTCTGGGCGCTACCGATGGCCGTGATCCACGCGTTCAGCCAAGCCGCGCGTTGCGTGTAGACGTGCGGGCCTTCCGGTGTGGACGTCGGCTCGCCGGCGCGCTTTAGCCAGACATCTCCGACCACGCGTTCGTGGTAGCGGAAGGGCTCCGAAGTGCGAGTGAGCGGAGGAATGCTCATGGCGCATCCTCCCAGAGGAGGAGGTCGTAGGCTTCGAGCAGCGCCGCGCGGCTGCCGTCAGTCGGCCCATTAGACGGTTGTTGGGCGAGGGCTGCCGCGAGTTCGTGTAAGGACCGGGGACGATAGGACGGTATTTTCTGTCGCGCCGCTTCGCCGGCTTTGGCCGCCGCGGCGGGCGTGCGTTCGCCCCCGAGGGCGCGGACCTGAAGCCATAAGCCCCAGGCGTCGACATCTTCCGCGCGCGGCACGAGCGCGACTTCAATCGGTTCCACTTCGAAGACCCCGAGGTCGAACTGGCCGGGCACGCGGAGGTGCGCGGTGAAACTTTGCTGGTGGCGAAGTCGGAAACTCAGGCGGGCCTCGGTCGACAGCGCCGCAAAGGGCACGGAGAGACCCGCGGATAATTCGCGCGGGGCCGCGCCCGCCGAGAGCACGAGGGCTAGCAAATCGCCGTAGGTTTGGTCCGCGCGGCGTTGCAGCGAGGAAACGAGGCGCACGTCCACCGCGGTCGCCGCCTTCTCGCCCTTGCCTTCCTTGCGTTCGGAAAACACCCGGAGACGGAAAGGCCCCGTGTGGTCTGGGGCCAGTTCGAGTTCGATGATCAACTCCTGTGGCGTCGGGAGTACGCGCACGACATCGGCGGTGCGGACCACCACGAAAGGCGTGTTGGGTTGCAGTAAGGAACGGCCGCAGGCACCGGGCTCCGTGGCCAGTAGTTCCTCTAGGGGAATCGTTTCGCCCGCGCTGGCCTCCCGGCGTTCTTCGAGGTGCAGCACGTGGTGGCCAGCGAGGAGTGGTTCGTTGGTGACGGCGAAGCGGAATAACCCTTGCTGGGCTTCAGTGGATACCCCGAGTTGGGCCGCGGCCGCGCCCAAGGTACTGAGCGCATAAGTCGGGAGCTCCGGTGAGCCGGTTGCGGTCAGCATCCCGCAGTGCACCGCCTGCTCGAGCCACGTCCGCGCGGCGGCGACCGAGAGCGNNAGCAGGTGCTGTGAAATATCTTCGGGGGTCAGTGGGCGGGACTGCTGCGCGCGTTCGCTTGCGAGCCGCAGCATCGGCAACCACTCGGTTTGCGCCGATGGCACCTGGACGGCGGCCATCGTCTCCAGCCACCGGACGGTGAAGGCTCGGCGGAGGCGTAAGGTCGGCAGGCGGGCACTCATCGCAGTACCTCCAGTCGGGAGTTGAGGCTACTGCCCCGCGGCAGGCCGGAATGGTAGACGAGTTCGGAGCGACCAGTGCCCGTGTCGGCGCGCACGCCGTGGTGCAGTACTTCGGTGACGGAGGGCAACATCCGCTCGAGGAGCGTGAGCAGTGCGCGCGGTTCCCAGAGCGGTTTCTCGAAGGGAAAAATACAGCGGAGGTCCAACAGTAAAGCGCGGGCATACTCGCCGCGGGCGGCGTCCGCGTGGCGTTGGGCGTGCAGGCCGCGGAGGTTATCGGCCGTGCGGAGGGACCAGCTGAGTAGGATGACCGGACGAGGCTTCGCGACGCGGCCGCGCGTCTTGGGTGCCTTCATGCGCACCGCCAGCGCGGTGAAGACGGCGCTGGGTGCATCGGTCACGACGAGGCGGAAGTCGGTCGACAGGCGGGCGAGGAGATCTGTCTGTTCCACGCAAGCGCGCGTAGTCACGATGACGTTGATCTCCGTTGCGGGCGCGCTCCAGCTTTCCGCCGCCGCTTCAGTGAGTGGGCAGGCCGCGACGGTGAGTTGGCGGGAACGCAGGTATTGCACCGCACGCGTGAGTGCGGGAGCGTCTTCACCAGAAGTCTCAAGGACGAGCAGTACCTTGCGTCGCCCATAGGCGTCGGCGAGTTCGGCGTCTTCATCTTCCGCGGAACCGTCTTTGCCCACGCAAGCTTTGTAGGCCAGTTCGGCTTGGAGTTCAGTGAAGTGTCCCGCCCGCTCCGCTTCGGCGGCGGCGAGGGTGGCTAGTTCGGTGCGGCCTGGAGTGGTCGGTTGTTCGGCGTTATTTCCGATCAACGTCCATTTCGTGGCGTGGACGGCGAGCGGTAGGAAGTCGGCGAACGTCAGTTGGGCGGCGTCGACCACGACGAGTTGATCGAAACCCTCGGCCTCGCGGGCGAGCAGGGCGGGCCGCAGTGCGGGGAGGCGGGTGAGTCCGTCGAACGTCCCGAACGTCAGGTTCGCTGAAGTGAACGCCACGCGCTCGGCCTCATCGCGTTTGAGCAGCACGGGGCCGACCCTCAGTAAAGTTGCGATGCGTGCTTCGAGGGTGAACGTGCGGAATTTCTCACTACCGACTTCGCCGAGCGCGAGCAGGCGCAGTGGTGCGACGAGGCGGGCCCCCTCTGGATGGGCGAGTACTGTGTTCAGCACGGCTTCCAGTTCGTGGCCAGTCGCGGCCGTCAACAGAACGCGTTGCCCCCGGCGGAGCCCTTGGAGAATTAATTCAGCCGTCGCGCGGGTGCGGGCGGGGCTGGCGGCAGCGTCGAGGAGAGCGAAGTCAGGCGAGCCGATCGCCTTACGGACGAATTCACGGGCGGCGGTTTCGGTCGGTGCGAGGACCTGCCAGGCCTCGGCCTCATGGCCGACTTGGAGGGCTTGGGCGTCGCCCCAGCTCTTGGGTTCGGGGTTAAAGAGGTTAAGCAGGGGCAGGTGACCGGATTCCCACCGCTGCAGCAGCCGGCGGAGGGCGGTCGCTCGCCGGAGGGCTGGCTGACGGGCGGGCCGGGCGGCGAGGAAGACCGTATCGCCATTGGCTATCTTCGTGAGCAGGGTGGCACCGTCGGGCCCCGGGGTGGGGCGAATTACCAATAATAACGGGTCACGGAGGCCTTCAATCCGTTCCACCCGCAGGCCGGGGGCGGCTTGGAAGCCTTCGGCGGCGGTGGCATGGAGCGTAAAAGTGTTGGTTTCGCCCCAAGCCAGCCGCAGGGCATGGCGGCGGGCCTCCTCGGCCTCCTCGGCGGCCTCGAACCTTAAAACGATGACCTCAGGGTGTTCGCCCTGGGGGGAGGGGGGGAGGGCTCCCGTGGCTTCGGCGTGGGCCCAGGCCGCTTCGGTCTGCCTAATGGTCGCCGCCGAGCAGGGGGTGACGAGCCAGGCCCGGGTCAGCCGCTCCGCCTCGCCCTCCGCTGCTTGGAGGAGGCTAGCCAACTCTACCCCCGCACTCTCGGTATAGACGGGGGCGGTCCGCCGGCGCGGGTCATCCAGCTTCCTTAAATCCAGCCCAGCATGCTTTAAACGGGCCGTTTCGGCCAATTGGGCGGCTAAACGGACCCGGCAGGGGTCCACGGGCGCTGGGGTTGGAATGGGGGTGGGGGAGGCCAAGGCGGGGGGCGGAAAACCGGAGGGGAAGGGCGAGCAAAGCGATAACCCGGGCGGGAGGGAAGCGGGAAAGCGGCCCGCTGGTACATCTACCCGGGCTGGCGGGCTCGGCCCCCCATGGCGCCATCGACCGAAATATTAATGATTAAACAATCATATAAACATACTATTAGGTAAAAGTAATCATTTACGGGCGCGCGAGGGAAGTTGATCCCAGGGTGACAGGCCGGGGGCTTGATCTACCAATCATGGGTATTGAACCTCATATAACTGCCACAAATCACCTCAATTCGGGTTGAAGTGTTCAGTTAAATGATTAATACTAAACCTACCCCCGAATTGATTTCTCTCCGTATACCCCGGCCGGCTCCTTTCTGCTATATTCTACAACGAATATACCTCCTTCCATCTTTGCCTCTTAGCCGACCCCCTTTCGTCACCAATTTCTAAATACACCCCCGGCGTCCGACCTTCCGCGACGACGCCACCCCCACCTCCCCTCCCCCAATCTTTACTCAAATGAAACGCAGTCGTTCCCCGAAGTTAATTTCCCGCGCGTGCCTCTTCGCCGCCGCCGCTCTCCTCACCGTCGGTGCGCCGCCGAGTGCGCGCGCTGCCAACATCTTCTTCGACCAGAACGGCACGGCCACCGGCACCGGCGCGACAGGGGCGGCCTCGTTCAACGGCGCCTTCTGGGTCAACGCTGGAACGGCCACGACGATCCCTGGCACCGCGGCCGCCGCGGCTTACACTTTCACCAGTGCTGACGTCGCTTACTTCATCGGCGGAACGGCGCAGACGATCACGTTAGCTTCGGCTACGACGCTCAACGGCATCAACGATCAGACGGGGATGACCTTTACGGGCAGTACCTTCACGCTCGCGGGCACGACACCGTCGATCAACGTCTTGACGGACAAGACCACCACCATCAGCTCCATCCTCGCAGGCACAGCTGGACTGACGAAAGCGGGTGCAGGCACGTTGGTGCTCTCCGGCACGAACACTTATTCCGGCACGACTATTTTGAGTGCCGGTGCCTTACGCCTCAGTAGCGCCGCGGCCCTAGGAACCAGCACGTTGTCGACCACTGGTGGTTCGCTTGACGCTGCCTCCGCGTTGACGATTACCAACCCCATCAGCTTGGCGGGTAATCTGACCTTCACGGGTACGGCCAACCTCACGCAGACCACGGGCGCCATCACCCTCACCGCGGCCCGCACGATCACCACCACCGCGAACACGCTTTCCCTGGGTGGCGTCGTCGGCGGTGCTTTCTCGCTCACCAAGGCCGGTGCCGGCACCTTGACGCTCAGCGCCATCAACACCTTCACGGGAGGCACCACGGTAAGCGCCGGCACCTTGGCTTTGACCAGCGGTTCGGCCCTTACGGGTACGGGGATTATCCGTGGCAACGTTACCGTCAATACGGGAGCGACCTTGGATTTACAGATCGCCAACTCCTTGGGTTACACCGCGAACCTCAAGGTCAACGGCATCACCATCAACGGCGGCACTGTCAAGACCTCTACCTATACGTCTGCCGGCGATCAGGGCTGGGGCCTCGCGGTCTCCATGACGGGTGGTACCTTGCAGTCCAACGGCGGCACCGCCAGCGCGACCGCTGTACAGTATTACTCTCTGGGCGGTGGTTCCAGCATCACGACCGTTGCGAACGCCACGTCCGCGCTGATCTCCGGCCGCATCAACCTTCGCGAAGGCAATCCGAACAACCAGCTGGTCTTTAATGTCGCCGAAGGGGCCGCCGCGAAGGATCTGCAGGTCACCGCGAACATCACCCAGTCCGGCGGTATCTTCGGCATTAAAAAGACGGGTATTGGCTTGATGTCGCTGGAGTCGCAGTCGAACGTCACCACCGCCGGTACTTTCTACTCCGGCTCGACGCACATCGCAGGCGGTATCCTCTCGGTACCGGGCGACGGTGCGACGGTCAGCACGGGTTACTACCTCGGCCAGCTCCCCGCTTCCGCCTTCAATGTCGTCGTTTCGGGTACCGCCACTGCGGGCGCTTCGGGCCAAGTCACGATCACCGTCCCTTCGACCACCGGCATGCAGGTCGGTCAATTGGTCACGGGCAATGGCGTCGTCGATGGTTCGACTATCACCGCTCTCACGGGCACCGTCATCACCCTCAGCAATAACCTCACGGCGGCTTTCTCAGGTGCTTATACCTCGTGGGGTAACATCACCTTGGAAGGCAACGGTCTCCTCCAGTTCACCGCGACCGGCACCCTCTCCGCGAACCGTGGCGTCGGCCTGAAGGGTAACGGTGGTTTCGACACGCCTTCCGGCGTGACCATGACCGTTCCTGGCGTCATCGCCGGCACGGGCATCCTACAAAAAACGGGTACCGGCTCCCTCGTGCTCACGGGCACCAACACCTTCACGGGTGGCGTCAACCTGATTGGCGGTTCGCTCCAGATCGATAACGCGAACCGTTTCGGCACGAACGGCGCGATGAATTTCAATAACGGCGCGAAGCTCATCACCACGGCCACCCTTACCTTGGCGGGTGCCAATACCTTGACTGGTAACGGCGAAATTTCGCCGAACACGGGTACGATTCTGACGGTCTCGGGCGCCTATTCTGGCGTCGGTTCTCTCACGATGAGCGGTGCCGGCACGCTCGTGCTTTCCGGTACCAGCTCCTACACGGGCGGCACCAACATCACCGCGGGCGCCATCCAAGTCGCCGCCGACGCCAACCTCGGCGGCGCCGCGGGCACGCTCTCATTCAATAATGATGGCCGGCTCCGTTCGACGGGCACGTTCACCACCGCTCGCGCCGTCACGATGACCGGTGCTGGCACTTTCAACATCGATGGCGGCCAAACCGTCACCGCCTCGGGCGTCGTCAGCGGCGCTGGCCTGATCACCAAGATGGGCACGGGCACCCTCCTGCTCACCGGCACCAATACTTTCACCAGCAAGTTGAACGTGACGGGTGGGACCCTCGTTGCGAGCTCGGTGGCCGCTTTGAGCGCCGCTCCCGCAGCCTTCACCGCCGATTGGGCGACCTTAGCGGGCCCTACCACCTACTTACGTGCGACGAGCACGATCGCCTTGGGTGCTAACCGTGGCATCACGCTCAACAACGGCGGCGGTTTGTTTGCGGATGCGGCCTCCATCCTCTACACTGCCTCCCCCTTCGCCGCCATCGGCACGGGCGCCAGCGTCCTGCGCATCGGTAACCTCGGCGCCACCGGCGGCCTCGTTTCTTTAGCGTCCACCGCCGTCCTTCCTGGCGCCACCACCATCGATATTGTCCAGTCGGGCGCCTTGGCCGGCTCCGGCCTCTACGCCGACGCTACCGCTTGGCTCGCCTCGGGTAAGATCGCCGGCACTTCGACGGGTACGCTCACCCTCACCTCGGATGATGCAGCGTCGAACTTTGACCTCTCGACTACCTATAAGACCCTCGGCCTCGGTGCTGCCTCGGCCATCACTTACACGGGCACGATTACCCCAGGTATCGATGGTTACGTCCTCGGCGGCGGTACGGGCACGCTGACGGTCTCGACCGTGTTGGCGGGCGCCAATGCCCTCGTCCTGAATAATTTCAACAGCGGCACCGTCGTCCTCACGGAGGCCAATACCTATACGGGCCCAACCGACCTGACCACGGGTTCGCTCTCCATCAATAACGCGGCGGCGATCGGCTCCGGCTTCTTCACCCTCCGTACGGGCACGACCATTGATAACGGTTCGGGTGCGGCCCTCGCACTTTCCGCCAACCCGAATGGGTCGCTCGGCATCGGTGATCTCGCTGGTGGAACCATCACCTTCACCAACACCAACAGCCTCGACCTCGGTAGCGGCATGTTCGCGGTCGCGGGCTCAACCGCCCAGACGATTAACGTCGTCGCCAACACCCTTCGCGTCGGCGCCCTCACCGGCACGACCCAGCTCCGCAAGCAGGGCACGGGTGCCCTGAGCATCGCCGGTACCGGCCTCTATACGGGCGAAATCGTCCTCGACGGCGGCAACACGACCTTCGAATCCCACCAAGCCCTCTCGATTTGGGGTAAGACTGCCTTCTCCACGAATTCCGGCGGCACGACCCTCGACCTCGGCGGTGACATCCAGTCCCAACGCCGCCTCGGTGCTTTCTTAGAAGGCTACACCAGCAACGTCACCGTCACCAACGGCTCCATCGGACTGATCGGTAATGACGTGGACGGCGTTTCCTACCAAGCGCGCGGTACAGCCAGCAGCACCCTGGATATGTCCGGCGTCTCGGTCCTCTCTTATAAGTCGTCGCTGATCGGCCGTCCGTCCTTCAACGCCAACGGAGCCTCCTTCGACGCCTCCGCGACGGTGCTTAACGTCGGGCTGACGCTCAACTTCGCCGCCGTCAATGCCATCACCGCTGGCCGCCTCACCTTTGGCGCACAGTCGGCCAATGCCGCCGGCCAGACGAACACCATCAACTTCGGTGCGGTCAACCTACTGAATACCGACCGCCTCCAGTTCGGCTCATACACGGCGGGTGCGACCGTCGCCATCAAGTCCGGCGTCGTCAACCCCGTCTTCGTCTTCCGCGGTCAGGAGGGCGGCGAGCAACGGGCAGCCACGCTTTTTGTTAACTACCTCTCTTCGGGTAGCATTTCCAGCACCTCGAACCTCAACCTCACCGGCGCCCAGCTCGACGTCCGCGCTTCGATGGTGCAAATTGGCGGCGACTTCACGGGTGGTACGACCGGCTCGGTCAGCACGGGTGCGTTCACTTTCAACCGCGGCCTGTTCGATGCCTCTGTTGTCCGCCTCGCGACGTCCGAATCCACGGGCTTGCTCACCACGACGTCGAATGTCGGTACCTTCACGCAAGACGGCGGCACGGCCCGCATCGGCTCGCTCGTGCTTGGCCGCTCCTTGACTTCCGGCCTCGGCGCCAACCGCAGCGCGGCCTACACCCTCAATGCGGGTGAGCTCTTCGTCGGCGTTGTCGCCGGCACTCCTGGTTTCACCAACGCCAACTCGGTCCGTAACCTCAACCTCGCGGGCGGCGTCCTCCGTAACTTTGACGCCGCGACCGATCTCACCCTCGCCAGCGTCGACGCCACCGCCACAGGCCGTCTGAACATCAACCTGACCAACGCCCCGACGATTCAAGTCGATGCGGGTCGTACGATTACCGTTGAGGCTTCCGCGCTACTCAAGGGCCTCGGTTCTTTGACTAAGGCGGGCGAAGGTTCGCTCGTCCTCCGCGGCTATCAGTCCCATCTGGGCGGCACGGTGCTCAATGAAGGCACGCTACTCCTCGACTTCCGTAGCTCCACGAACGCTTCAAACATCTTGGCTGGTACGACTTCGAGCGTCGGTGCAGCGGGTGGTTCCATCGGTGGTTCCAAGATTGCCGTGGCCGCGGTCACGGGCTTGGTCACCGGCCAAGTCGTTGGCGGCACGGGCGTCGTCCCAGGCTCCGTCATTACTGGTATCACGTCGGTCGTCCCGACCTTCGTTCCCACCGCCGACCAGCTCGGCGTTGGCACCTTCTTGGATTACACGGGTTCCACGGCTGAATTCTTCGTCGGCATGCCGGTCACCGGCACTGGTATCACCGCTGGCTCCGTCATCGCTTCGATTACGCCGGGCGTCGGTATCACCCTGAATAAGGAAACCACCACCGCGGTCCTCATGACCGCGACCGTCACTGGTTCCGCGAGCGTGACCGTCAGCAAGGCCCTCGTCGGCATTCCGGCCGGCAACTTGACCACCTTCGGCGTGCCGGTGAATACGGCCGCTGCTGGCAGCAGAATCGGCGAGACCCGCGTCGCTCTCACCAGCTTCGGTACTTTGGCTGTTGGCCAGCTCGTCAGCGGAAACGGTATTCCGAATGGCGCCACGGTAACCGCCCTGACCGCGACCGCCCCGACCTTCTCGGCGACGATCGATCAGACCGCAGTGGGTACCGTCCTGGATTACGCCGGCAGCTCGGCGGCGTTCTTCGTCGGCATGCCGATCACCGGCACGGGCATTGATGTCGGTACGGTCATCACGGCGATCACCGATGGCATCAGCATCACCCTCAGCAAGCCGACCCTCACCCCGGTCCTCGCTGCCAACACGCTCACGGGCACGCCGAGCGTCACGCTCAGCGCCGCCCTTACCGCCGTCCCGACGGCCCTCACCACCTACCGCATGGGTACGCTCACGCTCGGTGGCGGCACCTTGGCGATGAACGCCCGCGATGGCATCGCGCAGGATCAAGCCTTTGCTTCAACGGCCTTCACGGCGGGCGCTTCGACTGTCCGCGCGGACATCGGTGGCGTGGTCAACTTCGTCGAAAGCACGGCGCTGATTTCCTTGGGTGCCTTGTCCCGCCAGACGGGCGGCACGGTCAACTTCATCCTGCCCGCGGGGACGGTTTCTGCGGATAACGGCATCACCACCACGAGCACCAATAACGCCGCCGGCATCATCGGTGCGTGGGCCACGGTCGACGGTGCCTCCTTCGCTTCCGTGAACGCGGGCGGCCAGCTCATCGGTCTCGCCAACGCTGGCTACAACACGAACACCTGGGCCACCAACAAGGCCGTCGACGTGACCGCTTCCGGCACCATCGCTGACGCTTCCGTCGCCCACGCCCTCCGCTTCGCTGCCGCCGGCGCCACCACCTTGACCCTCGGCGGCACGGCCACCTTGGAAGGCGCAGGTATCCTTGTCACCACGGGCGTCGGTGCGAATAACACCACCATCACCGGTGGCACCTTGGCCGCGAACGGCGAATTCATCGTCCAGCAGTATAATGCCGCTGGTCAGTTGATCTTAGCCTCGATCCTCGCCGATGGTTCCTCTCCGTTGGCCCTCACGAAGGCCGGTTCGGGTGAACTCGTCCTCTCCGGTGCGAACACCTTCACTAGTGCGACCAACCTCAACGCGGGTACCTTGACGCTCGGCGCTGCTGGCGTCCTCGCCGATGCGGCGGCCCTCGCGATCAATGGTGGTACACTCAACGTCGCGAACAACGAAACCGTTGGCGCCGTGACCATGAAGGCCGGCACCATCAGCGGCGCCGCCACCTTGACTGCTAGCTCCTACGCCTTCCAGTCCGGCACGGTTTCCGCCATCCTCGGTGGCTCGGGTAACCTGACCAAGCTCGGTAACGGTGCCCTCACGCTCTCCGCCGCGAATACTTTCACCGGTAAGGCGATTCTCAATCAGGGACGCGTGAACATCACCGCCGCCAATAACCTCGGCGATGTCTCGGCAGCCTTCGTGGCCGACGCCCTCACGCTGGGCGGCGCCACCCTTGGTACCACCGGCACAATCGACCTCGGTGCTAACCGCGGCGTGACCCTCTCCGGCGACTCCGTCTTGGATGTCACCGCGGGCAGTTTGACCCTCTCTGGTATCGTCGCGGGCGCCGCTAACCTTGAAAAGACTGGTGCGGGCTCCTTGACCCTCTCGGGTGCGAATACCTTCACNGGCGTCCTTACGCAGCGNGCTGGCCAGTTGAACCTCGCCAGCGCGGGGGCGCTCGGCNCNGGCAGCCTCTTCTTCGCGGGCAGCGCGCTCGACAACACCAGTGGCGCGGCTTTGACCACCACGGGTGGCGACTTCTACGCGCTCGGCCAGCTCACCTTCGTCGGCACCAACGACCTCACCTTGGGTGGCCGTTTCCTTCTGCCGAATGACGTCACCGTCACCATCGGTACGGGTGACACGCTGACCCTCGCGGGCCAAGTCCTCGGTGGTGGTATCCTCGCCAAGCAGGGTGCTGGCACCCTCGTGATTTCTGGTCAGAACGGTGCCACTGGTGGCACGAACGTCGAAACCGGCACGCTCCGCACCATCGGCGCCAATCGCCTCTCGGATTACTCCCTCTCCGTTTCCGCTGGCGCCACGGTCGAGCTCGGTGGCAACGAAAACGTTGGCCTGCTCTTTGGTAGTGGCACGGTCGCCCTCGGTGCCAACGCCCTGACCATTGGTTCGGACCTCGCCTTCGGCACGAACGCCTTCACTGGCACGATTTCCGGCACGGGTTCGCTCGTGAAGTTCGGACCGGGCACGCAGTCCCTTCTGACGGCCAATACCTACACGGGTGGCACGTTGGTGCGCGGCGGTACGTTGGTCATCGCGAATAGCGCGGCCCTCGGCACGGGCCTCGTTCGCGTCGACCCGGACAACGCCACCGGCTTCACTCGTCTTCTCCTGCGCAATGGCGTCAACCTGCCTAACGCCCTCTCGCTCTCCTACGCCCCCTCGGGCGACGGCAATGGGGCGATCATGGTACTGGGCCGTAACTCCATCGCCACCCTCTCGGGCGCCATCACCATCCAGCCGACCTTGCCCTCAGGTAATGTCGGTGGTGCTGCGTTCACGGGCCCGGTGGGCGGCATCGGCTACCTCAACCTCACGGGTGCCATCACCGTCGACGAAACAGACTTCTTGGTTCGCGGCTACTCCCCCAGTTTCCACATCCGTAACGGTAATGTCCGCGTCTCGGGCGGCGGCTCCTACAGTAATATCAAAATCAATCTGGGACGGATCATCGTCGGAGCGAATGATGGCCTCGTCACCACCACTAATATTGACATGGCAGCGTCGGGTGCCGCGCAGTTAGACCTCAATGGTTTTAATCAGGCCTTAGCTAGCGTCGTCCGTAAAGCCAATACCGCCACCATCCTCAACGACGCTCAGGGCACGAGTTCGCTCCTGACCCTCTCGCCGACGGCCGATTATACCACCGACGCCGTTTTCTCGGCTGGCCTCGGTAAATTAGCGTTCACCAAAGCGGGCACGACCAATCTCACGCTGAGCGGGACGAACACTTTCTACGGGCAGACCCGCATCACGGGCGGTAAGCTGACCTTGGGTAATGCCGCGGCCCTGCAGAACTCGACGGTCGTCCTCGGTAACGGCGACACCGGCCTCCTCTCGTTCGGCGCCCTGACCACCGCGACCCTGGGTGGCTTGAGCGGCGACCGTTCCTTCACTCTCACCAATGGCGCGACCGTCCCGGCCGTCATCAACGCCCTCATCCTCGGCAATAGCCTTCAAGACGTCACCTACTCCGGCGTCCTCAGCCGTCCGACCCGCGTGACCGCGAACGGCACGCTGGCGACGAGCACGACCGTGACCATGACCGACGTGGCCGGTATCGTCGCTGGCATGACTGTCTACGGTATGGGCGTGGGCACGGGCGTGACCGTCACGGCTATCGACGAAATTGCCAAGACCGTCACGTTGTCCGCTGCCGCCACCAAGAGCGGTGACTCCGAACTCGTCTTTGAACCGACCCGTTTCACGTTGACCAAGCAGGGCACGGGTAACCAGACCCTCTCGGGCCTGAACACCTTCGCCGGCACCACGGTTGCGAATCAGAATCAGGTCTTCATCAACGGTGGCGCGCTCACTTTAGGTGCCGGTTCCCTCTCGGTGAACAATAAGCTCATCCTACAGGGTGGTGGTGCCTTGACGGTCGCGGGTGACTATACCACCGCGATGGGCTGGCTCAACAGCGGCCGCATCGCACGTGATGCCACGGGCGCCCTTGCCTTGACGGCTGACTCCGCTGAATCGATCAGCTTTGCTAACTTCCCGTACCTGGCACTCGGTGCCAACGGCAACGTCGCCTACACGGGCGCCTTAACCCCAGGTCGCCTCGGCTACCGCCTCGGTGGCGGCACGGGCACGCTCACGGTGTCGGCTGATGGCCTCACGACCACGAAGCTCTTGACCATCGCTGGTTCCGTGAGCGCGGGCGGCACTTCGGGTAAGGTCATCCTCACGGGCACGACCCCAACTTACACGGGCCAAATTGACGTGCGTGGCGGTGCCATAGCCTTGTCCGCTACGGGCGGCATCAATTGGTCCTCCGCAGCTGGCAGCTTCAACTTGGCGAGCGTCGCTGGCTCCTACGGCACGACCCTGACCCTCGACGGCAACCTCACCATCGGTCGCGTCACGAACATCATCTCCGGGGCGACCATCATCGACACGGGCGCGTCGGACCTCACCTTCACGAGCAACCTGCGTGGCACGGGCCAGCCTGCCCAGTTGGTTAAGGTCGGCACGGGCGCAATCGTCATCAACGGCACGGGCTCGAATAACCTCGGTGCCGGGGCCTCGGTCTCGAATCCGAACCTCACGGGTAACCTCCTCTGGGCTGGTGCCACGGTCCAAGAAGGGTCCATTGTCCTCGATGGCGGTAGTGCCGCTTCTTACAATGTCGGCCGGTCCGCTTCCTTTATCATCGGCAACTCCTACAGCCGCCCGAGCGGTGTCGAAGTCGAATCCGTCGTCGTCAGCCAGCGTAGCGGTATCCTGAACATTGGCGCCTGGTTGACCGTCGGCCGCGGTAGCTACTCGACCGCGACCACCAACTCGCTGCTCCTCTCGGGCAGCGCCATCACCCACGCCCTAAACTTCAGCACGGGCTTCAACGCTGGCCAAGGCCTGACTGCCTCCCGCTCCTCGGTCGAGGTCTCGAACACCGCGAGTCTCCAGGTGGTTGGCACTGGCAACCCGGGTAACTTCAACCTCTCCGAATCCCCTGGTAGTTTCACGACTCTGACCATCCGCGATAGCGGCTCCATCCAGTACTTCGGTGGTAGTTCGGCGGCTGGCCAGAACCGTATTCGCGTCGGCATCGGTGGGGCGGCGGTCATCAACGTCGCCTCGGCTAACGCCTCCCTTCGTGGTAACGCCATGACGTTCGGTGAAGCTGACGACTCGGCGGGCGCCTTATACCTCAAGGGCACGCTCCAGTTGGTCGGAGGCGCCAATGTCGCTGCCTTCTCGGTTGGTCAGGCCACGGGTGCCTACGGTTACTTCCTCGTGGATAACGCCGCGGCGGCCTTGAACACCGTCACGCTCGCGGAAGTCGGTATCGCTGGCGACCTCGGCGGCGATGGCGTCCTCGAGCTCCGTTCGGGTAATATCATTGTCACCTCCTGGTTGAACCCCAACCGCGGCAACGTCGCCGAACAGCAGGCCCTCATCAACATCACGGGCGGTACGCTAACCCTTGCGAACAACAACCAGAACAAGGCGAACTACCAGGCGGGCATCACGAACGGCCAATTCCAGTTCAATGTGACCGGCACGGGCCAGCTCCTCGGTGGCGCCGCCGCCCAGCTCGACCTCATGAACGCCGCGGACGCTTCGTCCCGAACGCTCTCGGTCCTCAACGTGACCAACGGAGGCTTAGCCCAGCTCTTCCAGATCTACGCCAACAGCGCGAACGGTATCTCCCTGGTTAACGTCGACGACGGCACCTTCCGCGCCACGGCCGCTCAGGACAACTTCATCGATAACCGCATCCGCGCCACGACGATTTACGCGGGTGGCATGACGGTCGACACCAATGGCTTCGCCGTTGGCATCAAGTCCATCCTTGCAGGCTCTACGGGTACGGGCGTCGGCGCGATCGCCCTCGCTGGCACGGGTACTGGTTACCTCGGTGCTCCGCTCGTTCGCCTCGTCGGTGGCGGTGGCACGGGCGCAACAGCCGTGGCGCTCTTCGACGAAACCACGGGTCAGGTCACGGCGGTGACCATCACCAATCCCGGCACTGGTTACACCTCGGCCCCGACGGTCGTTATCTCTGGCGGTAACGGTTCTCCGCTGGTGGCCACGGCGACCCTCGCCGCCAACGCCACAGACGGCGGCCTGACCAAGACAGGTCTCGGTACCCTCTCGCTCGGTGCCGCTAACACCTATGTGGGCGGTACGCGCATCCTCAAGGGCGGTCTGACGCTCAACTTCGCGGCCATCGGTAGCGGTACCGCTGCCCAGTATGCCGAAAACAACGGCTACGCCTTCGCGCCGATTGACAATATCTTGGCCCCGACGAGCACGCTGACGCTCAACGGCACGCCACTCCTCGTTCAAGGCCGCGAAACCACCTACAACACGCAGACCCTCGCCGGCATCAGCTTCGCCAGCGCCAACAGCACGCTCACGCTCGCCGCCGGCACGGGCAATGGCTCCGTGTTCTTCAACATGGGAAGCCTGACCCGCTCGGCGGGCGCGACCCTGCGTCTCGAACCGACCGCAAACACGTCCTTCGCCGCCAGCAACGCTAACAGCAACGGCCTCCTCGGTGGCTGGTTGACCTACGGCACGGGCTCCTTCGCGACCAACAACGGTAACCGCGTTGTGGCCTTGGCCGATGCCGCTTACGGCACCGCCTTCACTGCCGGTACCAACGTTAGTGCGCTTGCCTCCGGCAACGTGGCCGCGGGCGCCACGGCCAATACCCTCCGCTTCAACTCGACTGCCGATGTCACCCTGACCTTAGCCGGTGCCCTCACACTCCAGTCGGGAGCGATTCTCGTCACGCCGGCTAACCCCACGGCGACTTACAGCCTTACTGGCGGCAGCCTCACCGCGGGCGGCAGCGAATTCTTCGTCCACCAGCACAACACCGGCGCTGCCTTCACCTTGGCCACGCCGATCACCGATAACGGCGGCACCGCGGTCAGCCTCGTCAAGGCGGGCGCGGGCACCTTGGTCCTCACGGGGGTCAGCAGCTACACCGGCAAGACTTACATTAACGGCGGCACCATCCAAGTGTCGTCCGACGCTGTCTTTGGCGCCACCCCGATCGTTGCCAACAACACGCTTCTCTTCCAGGGCGGTGGCTTGTCTGCGGCTGCCTCGTTCACCTTGGACGCTAACCGCAGCATTCTGCTCGGTGCTGACTCGGTGATCGATGCGGCCACCGGCGCCACGCTGATCGTCGCCGGGACTATCTCTGGCGACTACGCCTTGAACAAGACGGGCCTCGGGTCCGTCCGACTCGACGCCGCGACCAGCTACACCGGAACGACCCGTCTCGCGGACGGTGTCTTAATCCTTGGTAACACGGCTTCTATCGCTGGTAGCACCTTGGACCTCGCCACTGCCGACCTCGGCACGCTCTCCTTCGGTACGCTGACCACCGCCACGGCGGCTGGCCTCCAGGGTTCCCGCGCGCTCTCCCTCTCGAATGCCGCCGGCACGCCAGCTGGCGTCCAGTTCACCGTCGGTAGCAACCACGTTTCGACAACCTACTCGGGCGTCCTCTCGGGCCTCGGTGGCCTCACCAAGACGGGCACGGGCACCTTGACCCTGACGGGCGTCAGCACGAACACGGGCAAGACCGTCGTCAACGGTGGCACCTTGGCCATCTCCAACGATCGCGCTTTGGGCGCGGTCTCGACGACCACCATCGCTGATGCTGTCACCCTCGCCGGTAGCCGTCTCTTCGCGACCACGGGCCTCACGCTCACCGCCAACCGCGGCCTGACGTTGACCGCGCCTTCTTCGATCGGCGCCGCCGCCAGCCAGACCTTGACCCTCCTCGGTGCCATCACCGGTAACGGCCTCACCATCGACAACGCTGATGGTACTGGTAACGTCATCCTCCGTGGCTCTTCCGCCTTCACGGGCACGGGCCTGACGATTCGCCGCGGTACGTTGATTGCCTCCGCTGTCTCCGATAACGCGAACTTCACGCCGTCTCTGCTTACCAACAGTATCACGATCGGTGAAGGCCTTGATACGGTCGCCCTGAGCATGTCCGAAAACGCGAACGGTTCGACCACGCGTCGCCAGCAGATTTCGGAGAATGCCATCATCACTTTCAACAACGGCCTCTATAACGCCAAGTTGAACTTGATGGGTACGACGCAGATCATCCGCGGCCTCGTCTCGGGCTTGGACGACCAGTTGTCGATTGTTCAGAATATCGAAACCGGTTCCGCTTCGGATGCTCGCCTCGTCATCAATACCCAGGCGGGTGATGACTTCACCTTCAGTGGCCTAGCCCGCACGCAGTCTGGCAATCAGCTGACCATCGAGAAATTGGGCGCGGGTCTCCAGCGTTTCTCGTCCGTCTTGGCTGCGGCAAACAACGTTACCGGCACGACTTACATCCACGAAGGCACGCTCGCCACCGACCTCAGCCGTAACGGCAACTGGCAGGCGGGCGGTTTCCGCGTGAACTCCGCGGGTACCTTGCGCATCGAAGGCTTCCAGGACACCTCGTACGCTGCCGCCGTCGTCGGTAACGGCCTCGTCGTCAAGACGGGCATGGGCATCCATACCTTGAACGGTGCCGCCAATGCGGGCCTGGCCACCTGGCGCATCGAGGAGGGCATCCTCCAGCTCGGCAACGACACCGCCCTCGGTATCAACGGCGGTAGCGTGACCATCCTTCCGGGCGCCTCGCTTGACGTCACCGGCCGCAACACCACCTCGAGCCGCAAGCTCTTCATCGCCTCGGGCTTCGGCGCGGGCGACCTCGGCGCAATCCACAGTTCCGCCGCCCAGGGCGACGCGCAGGTCATCAACCTCCGCTTGGCTGGCGACACCAGCGTTGGCGGCCCGAGCCGCATGGGCATCACGAAGACCGGCTCGGCTTCATCTCTCGACATGGCCGGCTATACGCTGACCAAGTCCGGCGCCGGCCAGCTGGTCGTCGTCGGCAACAACACGATTATCAACCCGGGTGACATCGAGGTCACGGGTGGTTCGCTCACTTTTGAGTCGGGCGCGGCCCTCGGTAGTTTCGGTGGTAAGTCGATCAACATCAACCGTGGCGCCTCGTTCCTCACCTGGAACCTCACGACGCGTAATAATGCCATCATCGGACTGAACGATGGTTCCTTCTTCGAAAACCAAGCGGGTGTCCTGCGCTGGAACGGTGACTTCGCGGTCGACGGCGACACGACCATGCGCCAGACGGGCGATGTCCGTAACTTCGGCACAATCTCGGGTTCGGGTATGATCGTGAAGGACGGCGGCTCGAACCTCTACGTCCTTGGAAACAATACCTTCAGCGGCACCTACCGCGTCGATAACGGCGTCCTCTACGTCGGCCGTAACTTCATTGAATCGTACCTCGATAACGGCACCGAATCCATCACCGGCTCCCTCGGCGCCACCGCTACCGTCTTCCTTAACGGCGGTCAATTGGCCTTCGCCCGTTCCGACGCCATCACCGTCCCCAATGCCATCTCGGGCTTGGCGGGCATCCTGCACGTCGGCGTCCAGTCCGGCGGCTTCACGGGTGGTAACGTCACCTTCAGCGGCGACGTTAACTTGGTAGGTACTTCGACCATTTCGATCAAGCAAGGCCTCGCCCGCTTTACCGGTACCCTCGCTACGCGCATCGGTGCGATTGAAATCCTCCAGGGCGGCACTTTGGTCGCCACGGGCGTCCATGCTACCCCGACTGCTTGGTTGGACTCGGGTAAGATTGGTGCCGTTGCTTCTGTTGGTTCGCTCGCCTTGGCGGGCGACTCGGCGGACAATATCAACTTCACGGGCCGCACCTTCCTCGGGGTTGCCACGAACTACGACAACCTCCGCCTCGGTGCCGCGGTGGATTCCGTCTACTCCGGTATCATCACCCCGGGCACGAATGGTTACCTCTTCGGTGGTGGCGGTGCTAAGCTGACCGTCTCCTCCGTCCTCGCCGATATCAACCTCGTCGCCACGAACCTCACCGTGGGTAACTTCACGGCGGGTACCCGCCCGGTCGCTGACCAGCGCCTCGATGGCCGCGTCGTCCTGAGCGGTGCCAATACCTACACCGGTACGACCACCGTCCGCTCGGGTATCCTCGAAATCGCCACCGCTGGCGCCCCTTCCACGACCTCCATTGCCTTGGATGCTCCGGGTACGCTCGTCGCCTCTGGTGCCTACACCGGGGTGGCTGCCTGGGTCGCTTCGAACAAGTTGACCACGGCTTCCGCGGGTTCCTTGGCCCTGTCGGGTGACACCGCCGAGACCATCACGATGGCGCTCTACCCGACGCTGCTCCTCGGCGCGGTCTCGCCTTCGGCGCTCAACACGCTCTCCGCTTCCTTCACGCCGGGTGCCAGCGGTTACCGCTTCGGTGGCGGTGGTTCGACCCTGACCGTTAACACCGTCCTCACCGGTGCCAACGCCCTCAACGTGGGCGCGGCTGGTTCCCTCGGCACGGTCGTCCTCGCTGGTTTCAACGACTACGCCGGCGCGACCACGGTCAACGCGGGTAACGTCCTCCGCCTCGCTCACCCGAGCGCCCTCGGTACGGCCGCAGGTGCGACCACGGTCAACGCGGGTGCCACCTTGGACCTCAATGGCCAGACGATTTCCGAACCCCTCACCATCGTTGGCCTCGGCGTCGACGGTCAGGGTGCAATTATCAACAGCAGCACGACCCTTGCGGCCAACGTCACCGGCGTCCTCACGCAGCTCGGGAATAGCTTCACCGTGGGTGGTGCGGGCGACATCAACCTCGACCGTGTGCTTGGCAACGCCACCTTCTATCTCACCAAGAACGGTGCCGGCACGCTCACGCTGGGTGGCAACCAGAACAACGGCTCCCTCGGGGTGAACGTCAATGCGGGCACCTTGGTCTTGGCCTTGCAGTCAGCCTCTGGCCTCCATGCCTTCGGCAATAATGCGACGGTCAACACCGGCGCGACCATGCGCTTGGCGGGTTCGGGTAACGACCAGATCTACGCCAACGCTTTCATCTATCTCGATGGCGGTAACCTGGACATGGGCGGTAAGAATGAAGCCTTTGCCGGCCCTCTCTCGACGTCGGCCCACATCGTCGGATCGATCTTCAATAACACGGCGGACACCACTTCCATCGTCAGCATCGGCGACAACGTCACCATCGCGACTGGCTCCTCCGGCCAATTCCGCGGCACGTTCGTCGACAACACGAACAGCAGCACGGGCAAACTCGTCCTCCGCAAGATCGGTGGCGGCACCTATAGCATCACCGGTGCCAACACCTACACGGGTACGGCCAGCTTCACCAACGCCCTCGCCCAGACCTTCACGGGTTCGACCGTCATCGAAGGCGGCACCTTGCAGCTCGGTTATGGCGCCACCGTCGGCACCGTCGTCGGCGACGTCGCCATCGCCGCTGGCGCGACCCTCGCGGTCAATAGCATCTACGACGTCACCCTCGCCAACAAGATCATCGGCGAAGGCAACGTGCAGCAGGCGGGTATGGGCGTGCTCACGCTCACGGGTGCCAACACCTACACGGGCCAGACCATCGTCAACGGCGGCACCATCCGTCTCTTGGCGAACGCGACCGCGGCGACTTCCGCCCTCGGCGCGAACACGGGTGAATTAGTCGTCACCGCTGGTACCTTCGACCTGAACGGCTTCAGCCTCACCCGCGGCCGTATCAGCGGCGTCACCACGGCTGGCGTCATTGTTAATTCTGCTGCCACCGCCTCTGTGATCACGGTCGGTCAAGGCCGAGTCCTCACCGACACCGACACCTTTGCCGCGGACATCCAAGAAGGCGTCAGCGGCACCATCCGCCTCGTCAAGACGGGTGCCGGCGTCCTCGTGCTCTCGGGCATGAACCGCTTCACGGGTGGCACGAAGGTCGAGTCTGGTACGCTTCGTCTCGGTTCCGACGCCGCCTTCGGTCGCGGCTACGAAGTCGAAATCGCCTCGGGCGCGACGTATGACGTCAACGGTCGCTCCCTCGCCGCCGCCTACCAAGGTGCGAACTACGTCAACCTCACCATCGCCGGCACGGGCGTGGGCGGCTTCGGTGCCGTCATTAACTCGAGCGCGACAATTCCGAACGCCTTTGCGGGTATCGGCAACCTCACCCTCTCGGCCGACGCCAGCATCGGCAACAGTCAAGGTCGCTTTGACGTCGGTCGTGTGGAAGGCCTCGGTTACCACGGCACGGTGAACGGCAATGGCTACACCCTGACCAAGGTCGGCTCGGGCATCGTCAATATCCGTGCCAATGGCTCGAACGTGGCTTACAATGTGGCTGCGGGTGAGCTCATCTTCGAAAACATCGATGGCACCGCCACCAACGGCATCACCGTCCAGAACGCCGCCATCCTCTCGTCCTACGGCGATGTCATCACCCTCGGTGCTCCGCTGACGCTGAAGGCGGGTGCGACGCTCCGTAATAACGGTGCGGGCACCCAGACCTGGTCTGGCAACGTCCTCCTCGATGGCGCTGCCGCCTCGCAGGTCACCTTCAACACGACCACCCCGGCCACCACGGGTGCCACCGGCTTCCCGAACGGCATCACCCTGACGGGCGTCGTCTCCGGTACCGCCGACCTCGTCAAGACGGGCGCCAACCTCAGTCAGAACGGCACGGTCAACGGCGTGAGCGCCCGCGGGGTGCCGGCCTTCCTCCGTCTCGCTGGCGTCAACACCTATACCGGTAACACCATCATCACGGCGGGCACGGTGCAGGCTAACAGCGACCGCTCCTTCGGTGCCACCCTCTCCAGCGCGGTCGCTAATAGTATCCAGCTCAGCGGTGGTACGCTTTCCGCCTTCCAGTCCTTCACCACGGACCCGAACCGCGGCATCACCCTGACGGTCGCCTCGAGCCTCTCGGCCGAGCCGGGCGTCGTGTTCACGATCGCTTCACCCATCGTCGGTGGCTTCGGCCTCTCGCGCTTCGCCAGCGAAACCCCAGTTGGCATGGTCGTCTTGGCGGCCAACAACACCTTCGCCAGTTATGGCGTCAACACGGCGAACACCGCTGGTGGTCCGGCTTACTACGGTGGCATCACCAAGGTGACGCATAATGGTGGCCTCGGCTCGGGTAACGTCAGCATCATTTCGGGTAGCGGTACGCTCCAGAATCAGGTTCAACTCGAGGGCGGCGTGACCATCGCCAACGGCTTCACCACCTCGGGTCGTGGTACGGACGGCGCCGCCGTTCCGACCTATGGCCTCATCGCCTCCCTCTCGGGCAACAACACCCTCACCGGCACGATCACGATGGCTGGCGGCGGCGGCGGCACGGACATGGGAGCCTTCGCTGGTTCCACGCTGACCTTCGCGGGAATTATCACGGGTAATCAAGCTACAACACGTTACCTCAGCCTGTACGGCGCCGGAAACTTCGTTCTCGCCGCCACGAATTACTTCACGGAAGGCGCGGGGCTACCCAACGGACTGAATGTTGGTTTCGCCGATACGCTGTCCACCGGTACGACCACCATACTCAGTACTGCCAATGATTACTCGGGACGAACCGTCGTCCTGAATGGCGCCCTGCTGAACGTTGCCCAGTTCGCTAACGTCAACACCGCCTCGTCCATCGGTAAGGGCTCAACCGCTGGTGCCAATTCCGACCTCTCGCTGGACGGTGGTACGCTGCAGTATACCGGCGCTAACGCCCAGTCGACGGACCGTCTCTTCTCGGTCGGCAACCAGGGTGGCGTGATCGACGCCTCCGGCTCGCTCTCCGCCGCTAGCCTTAAGTTCACGGGCACGGGCGCCATGGGCTTCTTCGGTTACAATAATACCGGTGGCACCTATGCCGCCGAAACCGGCATCCGCACGCTCACCCTTACGGGCTCAAACGCGGGCGATAACACCGTCAACCTCATCATCGGGGACAACACCGGTGCGACGTCGATCCTGAAGACCGGCATCGGCCGCTGGACCCTCGGTGGCGTCAATACCTACACGGGTACGACCACGGTTTCCGCCGGTACCCTCGAGACCTCCGCGACGGGCGTCATCGCCGCCGCTGGCACGGTCAACGCTCTGGCGGGTACGACCTTCCGTAACGCGGGCGCCGTCAACGCCACCACCGTCATCGACGGTGCCACGGTCATCAACGCGGGCAGCTTCGGCGGCGACATCACCCTCAACTCCGGTACCTTCACGAATAACGCGGGCGCCACCATCGCCCAGCTTAGCCTCGGCAAGACCATCAAGGTCGCCGGTGGTGCGTTCACGAACGCGGGCACCGTTTCGACCAACACCTTGCTTGAGTCCGGCTCCGTTGCCAACTCCGGCACCATGGCAGGCCGCTTGACCATGACGGGCGGTACTGCGACCAGCTCGGGTACCTTGACGGACCTTCGCTTGCTCGGTGGCTCGGTTACGAGCTCGGGCGCCATCACCAAGGCCATCCTCACCGCCGGCACGCTCGTCCACACGGGTGCGGCCACGGCGGCCATCGGCACGGTGGACGTCAACACCGGCGCGATCTTCGAAAATGCGGGCACGCTCGGCTCGGGCACGCTTAACGTCGCCTCTGGTGCGACCTATCGCGGTGCGGGCTCGGCTACGGCCGGCACGGTCAACCTCGCCACGGGCGGTATCCTCAGCCCTGGCGGTCGCCTCGGTACCATCGGCTTCAATAACTTGAACCTCGCCTCGGGTGCCATCATCGAACTCGAAGCGTCCGACCCTGGTAGCTTGTCGAAGCGCGACGGCCTCATCGTCAATTCCGCCCTCACGCTCGGCGCCTCCCCGGTGTCCGTGAAGCTCTTCTCCTTCAATGAAGCCCTCGCTGGTCGCGGTGCCGCCTCGGTCTTCAACCCGAACCTCGGTTACAGCTGGTCCTTCTTGAAGGACAACACCACCACGGGTGCTAGCCTCTTGGCCAATAAGTTCACGCTGGATGCTGCTGGTTGGCAGGGCGCCATCGGCAGCTGGTCGCTGGCGACCGAAGTCGATGCCGTCACGACCTTCAATAACCTGAAGCTCGTCTACACCCCGACCAATCCGCTGGTCGTGGTCGACGTCGCCACGGATTCCTTGGCCTCCGCCATCTCGGCCATCTCCCTGGCCAATGTCCCGGCAAACTCGGGTTTGAATAAGTCGGGCGCCGGCATTCTCACGATTGACCTGCTGTACGCCTACACCGGTGGCACGAACGTCACTGGCGGCGGCGTCAAGCTTGTCGACGGCGGCGCGCTCGGTACGGGCTCGCTCACCTTGGACACCGGTACGCAGCTCATCGTCCAGAAGGTCGACGGTGCAATCGTCAACAACGTCGGTGGCGCAGGTAACCTCCTCAAGGATAACGCCGGCACCTCGACCCTCACGGGCTCGGTTGGCTTCACGAACTTGTCCGTCACCGCTGGCACCTTGGCGGCCTCGAACGCCCTGTCGGTGGCGACCGCCACGACGATTGCTGATGGTGCGACCTTGAACACCGCGGGTGCGACCGCTCTCTCCTTGGGTGCCGCCGCAGTCGACGGCAGCTTGCTGAACGCCCCGGCGGTCTCGGCGGCTTCCCTGACCATGGGCGCGAATAGCGTCTTCACCACGCAGGCCGGTAAGGCGCTTACCGTCACGGGTGCCGTCCTCTCCAGTGGTTCCCTCACGGTGGGTTCGCTGACCGCGGGTGGTAACTTGACCGCTGCGGGCACGCTCGCCTCTGCGGGTGCGATCAACGCCGCTGCGATTGCCTTCGGCACGGGCACCTTCAGTGCGACCAACTTGGTTGCCTCCGGCGCCTTCACCAACGCCGGTGCGACCACGCTCACGGGTAGCCTCACCGCCACCAGCGTGACGCAGTCGGCGGGCAGCCTCAGCGCCGCCACCTTGAGCACGACGGGCGCCTTCGCCCTCCAGGCGGGCACGGCCACCATCGCTGGCACCGGTTCGCTCGCTTCGACCAGCATCACCCTCGGTGACAACACCACGCTCACGGCTCCTGTCGTCAACAACTCCGGCCTCATCACGCTGGGTACGGGTGCGGTCCTGAACCTGAACCACAACCGCGACATCACGTTGGCTGCGCCGATCGGTGGCACGGGTTCGCTGACCGTCTCGTCCTCCAATGTCATCACCCTCAGCGGCGCCTTCGGCCTCCCGGCCGTCAACGTCAGCGGCAATACCCTAGCCCTCAAGGGCGTCGTCTCCACGGCCTCGGACTTCACGAAGAGCGGTACGGGTCTCCTTGTTCTCTCTGCCGTCAACACCTACACCGGTGCGACCTTCATTAATGGCGGCACGCTCCGCATTAACAGTGACGGCGCCCTCGGTGCAGCCGCGACGGCAGTCACTGTGGCGGCGGGTGGTACCCTCGACCTTTCTGGGTCGGTCGTTGCGAATAACATCAACCTCTTGGGCCGGACGGTGACCATCGCTGGCACGGGCGTGGGTAATGCCGGGGCTATCATCAATAATTCTAACTTCACGCAGACGAGCGCGATTCAGGCTCTCACGCTCTCGGCTGATGCCTCCATCGGCGGTACGCAGGGATGGAATGTCGGTGGCATCGCCCTCGAGCTGGCGGGCTTCACGCTCACCAAGACGGGCAGCAACACCATCGCCATCGATGGCCCGATCGTTGCCGAAGGTAACCTCACGGTGGCCCAGGGTAAGCTCAGCATCCTCGGTGGCACCACGGTCTTGGCTGGTACGACCCTGCCGGGCTTGATCACTGTCCAGTCGGGCGCCACCTTGGAACTCGGTGGCAGCGTTAGCTCCTTCGGCTTCACCCGGGCGGTCAACCTCCTGACTGGTTCGACCTTGGCCACCACCGCGAACTCCGCGATCTCCACGGGCTCGGCCATCACGGTGGCGGGCGCCGTCACCCTTAATATTGGCGCGGGTGGTTCGTTCAACCCAGCCGTGGCCATCACGGGTACCGCTGACCTGGCGAAGACTGGTTACGGCCGTCTCATCCTAGCCGCCTTGGTCGACCACGAAGTCACCGGTAACCTCACCATCACTGAAGGTAATGTCCAGGTTCTCGACTCCCTCGGCCTCCCGAGCGGTACCATTACCCTCACGGCTCAGCCGGGCGCCGACGCTAATCGCCGCACCCGCCTCGAGCTGGGTAACGGCGTCACGGTGGCCAATAACATCGTCATCAATGGCTATGCTGCCGGCAGCCTTAACGGAACGGGCGTCGTCATGCTGGTCGCGAATACGGACATCGCCACGGTCTCCGGCAGTATCACCTTCAACGCGGGCGTCACCTCGGGCGGCAACTTCCTCGCGGCCGTCGATGATGCCGGCACCATCACCACCGGTTACCTCGCCTTGACCGGCGACCTCATCGCGGGCACCGCTCAGCCAGCGATCCGTAAGGGCACGATTCTCCTGAACCCGACGGGCACGGGCTCGAGCTACTCGCTGTTCGACATGCGCGAAGGCACCCTGCGCCTCGGTAAGAACAATGCGATTCTGACGACGGCGGAAGTCAAGTTGGGCGTCCACGGTGTAACTTCGGTCGACCTGAACGGCTTCAGCCAAGACTTCATCCAGGTCACCAAGAGCACCAATGCGGCCACCATCACCAACACCAACACCACCACCATGGGTGTGGCGAACTTCACGAACACCGTTGAAACCACCTATGCGGGTACCCTCGCCAATGGCGCAGTCGGTCTCGGCCTCGTCCGTCTCAATAAGACCGGTACGGGCAACCTCATCCTCACCGGCGTCAACACGCATAAAGACGGCACCTTCCTCACCACTGGCACGTTGGAACTCCGCGGTACCACCATCTTGGCCGCCAACACGGTCGTCGACGTCGCGGCGGGTACGACGCTGAAGATCACCAGCGCCAACGCCGACCTGACGATGGCCGCGAACATCACTGGCTCGGGCACGGTGCGCATCGACAGTAACATCTCCGGCGCGGCAGGCCCCCGCTCGGTGACGCTCTCCGGCAACAACACCGGCTTCACCGGTACGTACATCCTCGAGCCGACCGCCTCGGGTATTTCGACCCCGAATACCGAACGTATCAACGTCACGAACGGTAATACTTTCGGCACGGCGAACGTGATTATTAAGGATCGTGCTCAGGTCTGGATGCAGGGCGGCACGTACGCCAATAACTTCACCATCACCGGTTGGGGCTTCGGCGATTCCCAAGTCAACGGTGGCACCCCAGCCCTCGGCCTGAACCTCACCAGTTACGCCGCGGCGGCGCAGGGTGGTATCGGTGCCTTCCGCTTCAACGGTAATGAGATTCTCACTGGTACGGTGACCCTCGATGGTGACGCTAAGATCATGGCCTGGGGTCAAACCGCTTACCTCAATGGCTCAGTGGGCACGACCAATCCCACCGACCGCCTCATCATCGGCGGCGGCGGTAACTCGACCACGATCGTCCTCGGCGGCACGAACAACGTCGGCGCCAATGCCCTCCGCGATATCTGGGTCAACGTGGGTGGTGGCGTGCAGTCCTCCCAGCTGACCATCGGTGGCGGCACCGCCGCCGGTACGCTTGGCACGGGCAAGGTCACCCTCTACAGCGACGCGACCCAAACCGGCATCTCCGTCCTGAATATCCGTCGTACCGATGGCTACACCATGGAAGCCGGCCAGCTCGTCGAAGCCGTCGCCCCAGTGGGCTTATCGACGAACATGTCGAAGTCGCAATTCCGCGCCAACACGACCGGCACCGGCCTGACGCTCAACGGCGCCCAGATCATCCTGTCCAACCTGACGAACGCGGGCGGTTCCTTCCTCGTCGCCCAAGAAGTCGACGGTGCAATCGTGACCATCGACGCGGGCTCGCTCCTCAAGGTGAACCAGATTCAGATTGCTGAAGCGGCGAACCTAGGCGGCACGGTCAACCAGACCGGCGGCACCGTCCAGCAGTTTGCCTCCGCCGGCATGCGCATCGGCCACTACCCCGGTCGCGTTAGCACGTATAACCTCTCGGGCGGCTCGATCGAGATGGTCAACCCGGCCCCGGGTTCCGCTCCGGCGGGTGGTGCTGAGCAGGCTGGTGGTATCTACGTCGGCATCGACGGCGTCGGTGTCTTCAACCAGACCGGCGGTTCCATCAAGACCCCATGGATGGTCCTCGATAACCGTGGTGCCAACGCGGCGATCGACGGGGTCGTCTCCAAATACAGTCTCTCCGCCGGCACCTTGGAATTCACCGCGGGCACGGGCCTCATCTCGAATAACCTCCTCACGGGCACCGCTGCCTGGTCGGGCGGCACGATGCGCAACTCGGCGCCAAGCGCCAACGTCGCCATCAACACGAACATCGTCGTGACCGGTACCACCGCGGCCCTCGACACCGTCGACGCGACCCGCGGCTTCGTCTTCAACCGTGAAGTCACGGGCGGTGGCACGGTGACCACTTCCGGTGGCGGTACCATCTTCGTGACGACGGCAGCGACGCAGACCTTCGACCTCGTCATGGCGGGCACCAGCGGCTTGACCAAGCAGGGCACGGGTACGACGACCCTCATCGGCAACCAGACCTACTCCGGCCCGACCCTCGTCAGCACGGGTACGCTGAGCCTCGCGGGTAATATCCCGAACTCCGACCTCACCGTCTCGGCTGGTGCCAACCTGCAGGGTCTCGGTACGGCCAAGTCGATCGCCTTCGGTAACTTCACCTCGTTCTCGGCCGACCCGTCGGCCAGCTCGATCCTCGCCGCTACGAATGCCTTCAGCGTCGCCGCGGGCGGCCTCGTCACGGTCAACCTCCTCGGTGGCCCAGCCACGAGCGCGCCGTTCGCGATCCTGAACTACGGTTCGACCACCGCCACCGGCGCCAACTTCGCCCTCTCCGGTGCTGGTAGCTACCGCAGCGCCCCGACCTTCAACGTCGGTGCCACCAGCACCACCTTGGCCCTCGGCTTTGGTGAACTCGTCTGGACCAACGGCGGCGCTAACGCCTCGTGGGATGCGGCCTCGAATAACTTCTTTAACATCGGCACCTCCCTGGCCGACAAGTTCATCTTCGGCGACATCGTGACCTTCGATGATTCCCTCGGCGTATCGCAGGGCGTCAACTTCGTGGGTAACATCCGCCCAACGACGACCATCGTCAATAACTCGACCTACGATTATACCCTGACCTCATCCGCGGGTAATACCCTCGGTGGCTATGGCCAGGTCATCAAGCGCGGCACGGGCGTCCTGAATATGGCTGGCGTCGCCAACACCTTCACGGGTGGTACGCTCCTCAGCGCTGGTCGCATCAACGTCGGCGCTGCGGGCTCGCTCGGCACGGGGCGCATCACCCTCGGTGCCATCGACACCGCGACGAACAACGTCTCGCTCTACATTTCGGGTACGCGCCCCACGGGCAACCTCACCAACGCTATCCTGGTCAGCAGCAACGGTACGGGCACGGTCACCATCGGTTCGGACGTCAGCGTCACTGGCGCCGGCGTGATGGGCTTCAGCGGCATCACGCTCCAACGCGACCTCATCCTCGACTCCAATGCGGCCGATCGCACGGACTACACCGGCATCACCGGTACCGGTAATGTGACCTTCGTCGGTACGGGCCGCACGGTCTTGGGCCTCGGCTTGGCGAACACCTTTACGGGTAATGTGACCCTCGCTGGCACGGGCCGCGTCCAGATTGGCGCCGCCACCGGTGGTACGCTCGACGGCATCCCGGACAACGCCACCGTCACCATCAACGCGGGCAGCGAACTCGCCATGTCGGCGGGCGCTGAAATCATCGGCGGCCTCTCCGGCGCCGGCAATATCACCACGAATTCACAGGCTGGTACCCTCACGGTCGGCACGGGCAACGCCACGAGCACCTTCTCTGGCGTCATTGGAGACACCGTGGGCTTCGCCCTCGGCCTTAATAAGGTCGGCACGGGTACGCTGACCCTCTCGGGCGCCAATACCTTCACCGGCGCGGTCCAGGTCGGTACCCTCGTTGCTCCAGGCGGCACCCTCGAACTCACTGGCGCCAACGCCTTCGGGGCGATGACGGTCTTCGCCGGCACGGTCAACGTCAGCGCTTCCCAGAACAATACGGGCAGCATCACCTTGAACAACGGTGCGACCCTCGACGTCCTCGCCGGCGGTCAGCTCTTCAACTCGGCCTACAACAACGCGGCCACGGTGACCGTGAACGCCGGCGCCACCTGGCGCATGGTCAACCTGGCCTACGGTTCAAACGCAGGCGGTCAGTTATCCGATTACGCTGCTCGTCGCGTGCTCAACGGCGGCACGATGATCGTCACCGGCGACACGCAGGACGTCGGCAATAACTTCACTGTCAATGCGACCACCGGCGGCACCTTCCGCTACGCCCCGACCAACGTCGGCCAGACGCTCACCTTCTCCGGCAACGCCAACGGCGATATCGCGCTCAACGGCCCGCTCGCCCTCCAAGCGGTCGGTGGCGCCTTGGCGATCAACGAGAACATCGTTGGTGCGGGTAGCATCACGAAGACTGGTAACGGTAATCTCACCCTCGGTGGCGTGAATACCTTCACGGGCAACCTCGTGATTTCCCAAGGCGCCTTCAATATCAACGGCGCCTATGCGCTCGGTCGTGGTACGGTCTCGCTCCCAGCGGGCGTCACCCTCGACAACACCAGCGGCGCCGACGTCAACGTCGCGACCGCCACGGCCATCAACCTCGGTGATGGCGTCCTGAACTTCACCGGTACGAATTCGCTGAGCCTCGGCTACGGCACCGTGACCCTGCCGGCGAACACGACGGTCAACGTTACCGCCAAGACCCTCTCCTTGGATGGTCCGGTCGCCGGCGCCTTCGGCATCACCAAGACGGGTGCCGGCACGCTCGCGCTGCATGCTCCGAACAACACCTTCACTGGTGGCGTCACGGTCAACGCCGGCCTCCTCTCCATCGGCAAGTATGTGACCGGCTCGGCTGGCACGGGCGCCGTGGTCTTCAACGGGGGTGGCATCGCCTTCGACGACTACCAAGCCCTCCGCACCTTCGACCTCGCGGGTGACTCGCGTGGTGCCGCCGTCCCAGCCACCACTGTCATCTCGGCTAACTTCAGCTCGATCCATAACACCACGGGCGACGTGGTCCCGGCCAATACCACCCGCGGCTTCGTCGGTAAGCTCTACCTCCCGGCGGGAACTTGGAACTTCCAGGAATCCTTCGACGACGGTGTGGCCGTTAAAGTCAACGGCTCCGTTATCCTCAACAACACCGTTTATAACGTGAACACGACGGGCAGCTTCGTCGCCACCACCGCTGGTTGGTATGACATCGACCTCCGCGTCTACCAAGCCACGGGTGGCGTCGGTCCAGTTAGCCTCCCCTATGGCGTCGGTATCGCCAATGGCGCCGGTGCTTATGTGCCGTTCACGACGGCTGGCCTCGCCAGCTTGGGCGTCATCGCGACCGTGGGTACGACCCCGGGCTTCAGCTATGCCGGTGATATTTCGCTTCTCCAGAATGGTTCGATCAGCTCGACCAACCTCGGCAACTACGACTTCACGCTCTCTGGCGTCATCTCCGGTCCGGCCGACCTCACCAAGCTCGGTGCGGGTACGATCGTCCTCACGGGTGCCAACACCTACACTGGCAAGACCATCGTCCAGGAAGGCACGCTCGCCCTCACGGCCAGCGCGAACGCCACCACGGTTATCGAAGTCAATGGCGGCAACCTGCGCCTCGACTCGGCCACCGCCATCCCAGCCGGCGGCGTCGTCCTCAATGGCGGCGGCTTGAAGTTCAACCTCGGCGCCACCACGGCGATCACGGTGAACAACCTCACGATCAACGCAGCGGCGACCATCGACACCACGGGCCTCGACGTAATCTTTGGCGGTCCGCTCACGGGTACGGGTTCGCTGGTGAAGGCGGGCACGGGCACGACCCCTGGCACCTTGACCTTGGCGAACGGTTCGACCTTCGCGGGCACGACCACGATCGCCGGCGGCAAGCTGGTTATCGCCAACGACTCTGCCCTCGGCGCCGTCCCGGCCACGGCCACGGCTGGCCAGCTGACCTTCACGGGCGGCTCTCTCCAGACCACGGCTAACGTCACCCTCGCGGCGAACCGCGGCATCGCGCTCGACGTGAACTCCACGGGCGTCCTCCTCCCGGATGCGGCCACGACCCTGACGGTTAATTCCATCATCGCCAGCGGCACGGGCACGGGTACGACGAGCGGCAAGCTCGCCCTCGGCTCGGCCACCTCGGGTGCCATCATCCTAAACGGCGTGAACACCTACGCGGGTGACACGGATCTCCTCGGCAGCACGGTGACGATTGGTAACGACGGCGCCTTCGGTGCGGGTACGAACCTGAACCTCCCGACCGGCGTCACCGCCGCGACCCTCCAGTTTGCAGGTACCGCTACGGGCACGCTGACCAAGGTCATCAACATCATCGACAGCCTCGCCACCCTGACCATCGCGGGTGGTGCGACGGACATCACCCTCAGCAGCGGCCTCACCGGCGCTGGCTCCCTCGTCCAGACGGGTTCGGGTAAGCTCATCCTCGGCGGCACGAGCCTCTTCGCAGGTACCATCGCGGCCGATAACACCATCGTCCTGAATACCGCCACGGCGATTGCCGGCGGGAATACGGGCGCAACCCTGCGCTTCGGCACCAGCCCGTCCTATGCTAACGCCGGTACGATTGTCTACGGCACGGGCGTGACCACGGATGTCTCCAACCTCCTCGGCGCAACCGCCATGCCGGCCCTCACCGTCGACACCGGTGCCAACAACGTCACCTGGGGTTCCTCGGTGTTCGGCACCTTTGTCCTCACCAAGAAGGGGGCGGGCGAATTGATTCTCGACGGCCTAGATCCGTTTGGCGCTGGCAACGTGAATATCGCCGCCGGTACTTTGACCATGGCTAAGCAGGCCTCACTCACTGGTGTGATGAACGGCGCCGTCTTTGGCGTGCCTTCGTCGCTTACCTTCACGGGAGATGCCACCTTGAAGTATGCTACGGGCGTTACGACTGACGTCTCCCTCTCCTTGGTTTCCGCCGCTGGCAAGACCGGTACCATCGATATCGGTGCCAACGATGTGACCTTTGCCTCTGCCCTCAATGGTGCAGGTAGCTTCGAGAAGATTGGCACTGGCACGCTCACGCTCTCCGCGACCAATGCCTTCACCGGTGGCTTCAAGCTCACCCAAGGCACGCTCGAGATTGCCGGGGTCGATACCTTGGATACTTCGACGGGCCTCGCCTTCACGGGCAATACGACGCTGAAGTTCGCCACGGGTAACACCGACGACGTCTCTAATGGCCTGACGGTCGCCGCCACGAAGACGGGCACGATCGACACCAACGGCAATGACGTGAGCTTCGCCAACGCGATCGGTGGCACGGGCGCGCTGATCAAGGCTGGCGCGGGTACGCTGACCTTGGATGCACCGACCACCCTCACGGGCGCATTCAATGTGAATGCCGGCACGCTCGCCCTCACCGCGTTCGGTGGTCTGGCCACCCCGTCGTCCATCAACATCGGCACGGGTGCGGCCCTCGATACGACTGCTGCTCTTGGCTTCTCGCTTGCCTCCGGTCAGGCCCTCTTGGGTACCGGTACGGTCAACGTCGGTGCCGCCAAGACGCTCACGATCGCCACGGGTTCCACGCTCAATGCCACGGGCCTCTCGGTCACTGGCAAGCTCACGCTCGCTGGCACCTATGCGGCTACCCTCGGTGCCCCTGGTACCGCCCTGGCGCCGAACGCTGCTGCCCAGAACAACGTCAGCGGTAACGTCACCCTCGGTGGCACGCTCAGCCTCACCTCTAACGGTGCGGGCGCGGGTGCTTACCAGATCATCAATGGTTCGGGCACGACGACGGGCAGTTTCGCCGCCTTCAACCTTGTCGGCATCGACAACGCCCTCCTGCACCAGGAGGTTGTCACGACCGCGGGCGTCACGGGCGTCAACCTCGTCCGCGTCGCCACCACGACCGGCACGCTCCCGACGACCGTCAACTACGGCGCTATCCGTCCAACCGCCGCTGCCTTCAGCACGACCCTGAACTTCGCCAACACGGCCACGTCGGACGGCTTCAGCGAAGCCCTCACGGGTTCGGTCTCGGCCAACGGCACGGGCTTCACGACCGCCGCTGCGGGCACAACGGGTGTCGTCACCCTCGGCCTCGACTCCCTCACCGCGGGCGCCAAGACGGGCAGCTCTATCGTCACGGTCTCCTCCGTCGGCGTGGGCACCTTCGCTAACACCTCGCTGGTCACCGGCACGGTGGCGCTCTCTGGTAACGTCTACGATTACGCGACGGCCACGATTGCTGATGCGACGCTCGCCTTCGGCAATGTCCACGTCGGTGCCACTGGCGTGACCCGCAATGTCTCGGTGACCAACACCAAGGTCACCGACGCGGCCTACCAGGACAACCTGTCGGCGACGGCGACGGCGGTCACGGGTCTCTCGGTTAACACGCTCTCAGCCCTCGCGGCCGATACCTCGGGTAACTTGGTCTTCACGGCTGTGACCGGCACCGCTGGCTCGCTCGCTGGGGCCGTGACCTTCACGCTAAACTCGACGAACACGGTCTCGGGCCTCGACGCCAAGGCCCTCGCGACCACGGCCAACGTCACCACGACGGGCCAGGTTTACTCCGGTCTCTCCACCTGGAACGCCACGACCGGTTCGTGGGGTCGCTTCGTCTCGGGCTTCGGCACTAACTGGGGCACGAACCAGGGTTCGCCAGGTCTCGACGCGGCCTTCGCCAACGTCGACACGGCAACCTTCGATAACACCGCCCTCACGAATGGTGCAACCGCGACGGTCAGCCTCGACGGCGCCGCTCCGAGCCTCAAGGCGATTACCTTTAACACCACGGGCGGCGGTTACACCCTCGATGCTGGTTCCGGCGGCGCGCTTACCTTCGCTTCTGGTTCGGGCAACGCGGCCGTCACGGCCACCGCGGGTAATCACACCATCGCCACGGACCTCACGCTCTCCACGGCCCTGGATGCCGTCGTCGGCACGGGCGCTAAGCTGACGCTTTCGGGCGCCGTCTCCGGCACCGTCGGCCTCGCGAAGTCGGGCGCTGGTACGCTGACGCTCGCAGGCAACAACGCTGGCTACACGGGTGCCGTCACCCTCGCTGCGGGCACCCTCGAGCTCAACTCCTTCAACGCGATCATCAACGCTTCCGCACTGAACGTCACCGGTAACTCGACGCTCCTTTACGGCATCGGTAACACGACGGACGTCTCGGCTAAGCTCGGCACCATCGCCGCGGGCACGACCCTCACGGTCGATACCAACGGTAATATCCTGACCTACGCCTCCACGATCACCTCGGCCGGTACCTTNGTGAAGGATAACTCCGGTACACTCATCCTTGGTGCAGCGAACAGCCTCACGGGTGCGCTCAACGTGACTGGCGGTTCCGTCCGCCTGACCAACGCGGGCGCCCTCGGTACGGCCATCGTCACGGTCGGCGCGGGTTCCTTCCTCGACCTGAACACCCTTAACGCCACGGGTGCCGCGATCGTCCTCGACGGTGGCACGCTCTCCCGCACCTCGGCCTACACCGGCACGGTGACCTTCACGGCCGCCTCGCTTAATTCGAGCATTCTCAGCCTGGCTGGAACCAACACCA
>JGI24768J34885_10000023_pt1 | contig 38936 bp, 35 predicted proteins | sample LakOntMetagenome_FD_34885 | JGI IMG/M metagenome (IMG submission 34885) | reverse complement strand
ACAGCTCAGTGTCCTCCTTCAAGATTAAAACAGGATCCTTCTTTTCAATTAAGGCCTGGAAGTGGTACGGCTTGTTCAGCTTCATTCCGTCGATATTTCTAACTTCATCTTCTTCTTCCTCCTCGTCATCGTCCTCTCCTTCCTTTTCCTCCTCTTCTCCTTCTTCTTTTGCTGCCGCCTCTGGTTCCCTTGCTGCCGCCTCTGGTTCCTTTACTGCCGCCTCTGGTTCCCTTGCTGCCGCCTCTGGCTGCTCTTTTTTTTCCTCTTGAGGTTCCTCTGACTCCAATACAGGTTGCGCCGGTTCGGCAATGTCCCCATTTTTTGGTTCAGTTGTCACTGAGGTCGGCGACTCAATTGCGGGCAAGGGCTCCGCACTACTTGGAATATCTGGTAAGTCTTCCTGGTTCGGCAAAGTTGCCGCGGGCGTGTCAGATGTCTTCTCAGTTGAAACCGACGACTCCGAGTCCTGGCCACCCTTTCCGTCATACTCCGCATCACTGCCCATATCGCCCTCTTCACCCTCATCGTCGTCATCAAAGAATAAACCCAGTGCGCCTTTTGGTTTGTTCACATCGGTAGGAGCAAATTTTGTATACATGAGCTCCTCATCCTCCTGGTCCAGTGAAGGTGCTTCGTAACTTGAAACGGATTCTTCTGAAGGCGAAATGATGTCGGGTATTACCATCTCCTCCTTCTCACCACTTGAGCACAGAGCTGTAATTTCCTTGACAGGATACTTGGTACTTTTCTTGTCCTGAGTTAAACGAACTAATGTATCCAAGTAGATTGGCAGGGTCGACAAATAATTGATGTTGTTTATGTTTTCAGTCGTAATCGTGATGACCCCGGTTTCTTTCTCTGTAGAAATGACGGTTTTAAATCCCGGGTTATTTTTAATCTTAATGTCAGACCGTCTAACACCCCGTTCAATTTCAAGTTCGTTTGCAATCTTCTTAACCATTTCTATCGCCTGTGGGCGGTCCAAATCGTCGGGAAAATTTTCAAGAAGCGCATCAATAATCTGGTCTCCACGCAACCCCTGTTCAGCCTTTTCCAAAATAAACGCCTCCTGACTGGTAAATTTACTGTAATTTGACACACGCTTAAATCGCAGATTAATAGTGTTCCCCTTAAAGGCGTCGGTTTCGTTGACAAAAACGCTTGAGACGCACCCCTTATAAGCGTCAATGTCAAGCGGCTTTTGAATCTTAATTTGCGTTTCATATGTAAGCTGCTTTATCTCAACATTCTCGTCATTTAAACTATTAAATTTGGCCAACTTATATCCGCTTTGTTCCAGTAAATTTTTAATTTCAGTAATGATCGGGTTAATAGACTCTCTAAATATATTGTCAATTTCACCGATTCCGACAAATGTTTTAAATTCGGAGCTGATAGTTATAAGACCATCCTCGTCAAACTCGCACACTAACGCATGAGTGTCTTGCGTATTGACAGAATCAACATAAACTGCGACGGATTTGTTACGAGCAATCGTCTTCATCAACTTAAAAATGGCATTCTTTTTAAGAGCAGGGATTTTACGCCCATCAGTTGCGATGCTGTCTGTAAACAGCCTATACACGTTTTCCTGTCGCGACGACGGGTTATATTTTATAAGAGGATTTTCCTTAGTTGCATGGACAATCTTGAATATTGTTTCAAGTGGTATTTTAACGTCAAAATCCGGCCGAATCACCGCCTTTATAAATTTAATCCCCCGGTTAATATAGTTTAACTCGGTAGTCCTCAAATTATACACGTCGTAAAACATATCAATGGTCTTAAATGATGCCAATGTTTTTTCGCCGAGCAGTTTCTTGCTTGCTTCATTTAATTTAACTCCGTTTGAGTCAAGATCCTCCAAGTTATTGATATTCTTATTATATAGCAACGGATAATACACTTTAATGGTCGTTTCTTCCGACACATTTCGCTTATCTAAATAAGCAATGACATCCTTTGCAAGACACAAGTAAATGCTGTTATCAATTATGCTGCCGCTGCTTAGCAAGAGGTGACTGTTTAATGTTGTTAGTGATTTGCGCGCAGACTTTTCAAAAAATTGGTCGTACTCGGTAACGCTATATGGGTCGCAAACAAACGGATATTCGTTCTCTACAATGAAGAATTTTTGCCCTAAAACCTTATTAACGATATATTTCTTATCATTAAACCCCATCTCAAAAATGTCATCAAACGAATAGGTCTCTTTATCTACGGGGCGCTCAAATAACTTGCCAGTTTCGTCGCTAACAATATTGGAAATAAACTGATCCAGGCGAACCTTTGTTAACTGAAGCCGGTTGTTTTGCGTGAGAGATTGAAAAACAGAAACCGCACTCAGCATTTCCATTTTCTGACAATAAAGGTACAATTCGTCAACCGATATTTCCTGTCTGAGCTCCTTAAGTATTTTTAGTTTGATTGCCGATATGGAGTCGTCAAAGTGAATTTGCTGTTCGCAGAATTGTACCGTAATGCCGTCGGCATTAATTTGTCTCTTTTCGGCTGCTGTAAAGGCCTTCTCAAATAACTCATTCTCGTTTTCAGTCGTCTTCTTACCATTAAAAACAAAAATTGTGGAAACTGCCCCATTAGTAGAGAGCTTAACTTTATATATGGGATTATCTAAAGAAGCCTCCTTGGGTTTTATTGTTTTTACTCGTTTTATAGTGGTTCNGGACATAATATATATATAAGACTGCTATTATTTTTAATTTAATTAAATACGAAGATATTAAATTAAATGAGCCCACGAGTCCGAATGTTTGTTTTAATTTTAAACTAAATCATAGTATGGGTTATCGTTAATTTTCATTCCACAGTATTCTTGTGGGGTTTTCTTATAATCAATCGGGTCATATATGCCGGAGGCCTTTGCATTCTGTAGTAAAAACTTGAAATTCTGCCAAAAATCTTGTTTATGACCAATTGATTCTGTCATTATGTGCGACAATTCGTGCAATGCAACAAATGTTAACGTATTAAGATCAATTAGTTTATTCCCCTCCTTTGTAGTATTTAAACAAAACGCGATTTTTTCTCCCTTATTTTCACTGAAAGCGGTTAATTCGCTTGTGGGAAGAGTCTCGCTGATTTTTTGAGGATTAAAGCCTTCAACAAGTCTGATGGTGCGCGGATCCTTCGGATGTGTTTCCTTCATGTAGGCAACCATATCCTTCATCTTTTGAGTGACTTGTGCTAAAAGGTTTGCGGCGAGCTCCAACTTCTCTCTTTCTCTTACGCAATATCTGTTTCCGTCCTCGGACGCAATGATGCACTTTAGATTGTAGGCATCAGATTGAGAATAAATAACCAGACAGAAGAAAAGGATGAATGCTATAAAAATGTAAAAAAATATATTGTGTTTCTCCATTATATTATATATTGATATATTTTATCCCTTTATATATTATAAATGTTCGGTACAAGTTGGAATTATATAGTAGACGCGAATGGTAATGCTACTATAGGCAACGGAACAACAACCCATGGTAACGCGATTATCAGTTTAGGCGTAAGCGCACCGCTCGGCGGATTATCAATAACAATTCCGGCAGAAATTAATGGACACCCAGTTACTGCTATCGGGCAATATGCTTTTATGGGCATTCAGATGACAAGTATTTTAATTCCAAGTACGGTAACCGCTATAGGCCAATTTGCCTTTCACAAATGTGTTAAACTTACCTCTGTGAATATACCCAACTCAGTAACAACGATTGGAGCTGGTGCATTTACTATGACAGGTCTCGTGAACATAACTGTTCCCAGCAGAATTTTTCATTTAACAGTAAGTAATGGTTATGAGGGGAGCGATTACTTTAGTAACGTTACATTGGCATACAATAAATCTTGGTACAATTTTTACACGTGGCTAATAGAGAGAACAACGCTTTTGCAAAATTTACAGCTTGGAGGGGGGTTTTTTGCATCCGTGTTAAAACAGTTTCCAGTATACTATGGTTATAATACTCAGGACCGTGTGCTCCAGCTGGACGGAACGTTTGGAGATACGTTTGCGTCTACAGCCGCCCAACTCCCGCTGGTGCAACAGTCTTTATATGCGCTTGGTGCAGAATGGGCCGGCGCAGTATTAGCGCAGACTACTCCCCAGTCATTCCGCGGCATGCAAGGGTCTTATTTAACAACTTTGACACAATTCCAAACTATCATATTCAATGATTTTTGTGTACTTACCACTACTAATTTGAATGGGGTATTGTCGCAACAGGAAATAACGACGCAATTGAATGGATACCGAACAGGGCTTCGCAGATGCGGTAGCCTACAGCCATCGTCTTCAAATCTTGCGGTATCGTTTCATTCGTCCGTAAGAAGTTTCGGGCAGGTTTCTTTCGGGAACACATTTATTTCTTCCATTGTTGTTCCTGGCGACGTCGGAGATCTTGAGTACCCGTTATTTGCAAATTGTCAATATTTAACTAATATAACTGTTGCGACTGTCATTTCACTTGGCGCAAAATATTTTACGACGGACGGCGTATTGTTCTATACAAGCCCTTCTACAGCCCAAACTATATTAATTCAGTATCCAATTGGAAAACCAGCTACATCATATAAAATTCCAAGCGATGTAACCGATATAGGTGCATACGCCTTTGCGAATTCTACAAACCTGGCCTACATACATTTTCCTAATGATATCGTCACAATTGGAGACGGAGCATTCAGCGGTTGTGCAAAAATTAAGGGCTACACATCTTCAAACCAAAGCATAAATCTTGTGTCCGTTACCACCATAGGTCAAAATGCCTTTAATGGTTGTTCAAGTCTAACCTATGTAAATACATCCGATTCGGTCACTTCAATTGGCGATGCCGCGTTTCAAAACTGTTCAAACTTAACCTATATGTATATATCGCGTAGTATTACGCAAATTAACACGAGCACATTTAGCGGGTGTTCAAATTTAAAGTCAATAAAATTACCATCTCTGGTAACAAGTGTAGGTGCAAGCTCCTTTAGATATTGTTCTTTATTGAATGACTTGAACATTGGAGATTGGGTAAATAATATCGGCGCATACGCATTTGACGGGTGTAGTCAGCTATCAGCATTAGTACTTCCTCCGTCCGTAGTTAATTTAGGCACTGGTGCATTTACAAATTGCGCCCAGGCAGATTTCTCAGTGACAATGTCAAACAATTGGTTTAATACATCCCCGAACCCTTTACTTGGGGGTAGCACAAATTGGAACATGTTTAAATCGGCATTTGATGCGAATATTAATGTTGTCTGTGTTCTAAATGGTTATTATGCTTTTTCGCCATCAAATGGTAGTACATTGACGGCAATGGATGTATACAATACAATTAGCTCACTTAGATTGTCGAGCAACTACACAAGTAAAACATATAGTGCGTATATTAGCAACAATGTAGAAGTTGTAGGCGACGGCGCATTTCAAATATGCACAAACCTGAAGACCATCTACATGTCAACCGGTGTTAAAACAATCGGCGTTGGTGCGTTCCAAGGTTGTAGCACGTTAAGCGCCTTTTTAATAAATAATTTTGTGCATTCTCAACTTGAAACTATAGGAGATAGCGCGCTTACCGGAACTGATATAAATATGATTATAATTCCAGATTCGACTACACGTATCGGCAAATGGGCATTTTATAAATGTTTAATAAAGGAGCTTATTTTTTACCCAGGTACAAAGATAGACACTATAGACGATTATTGTTTTGCGAGTTGTACAAATTTAAAAATATTAAGAATTCCAAACGCGATCACAACGATCGGCACGTATGCCTTCAGCAATTGTATACGGTTGGCCGAAATTATTCTTCCATCCGCGCTTAAAACGATAGGAGATTTTGCGTTTGAGAGATGTGTAACAATTAGTAGTTTGAATATACCAGATACTGTAACCAGCATCGGTCAAAACGCGTTTAAAGGGGCGTCTTCTGACTTTGGAGCCCTAACTATTTCATCACAGTTTAAGACAGATATTCCAGATTTGATCTCCATTCAAAATGTAAACGCCAAATTGTATAACGCATACCTTCAATTCAAAAGCAATTACGACTATCAAAGTTGGCTGCTTCAAATTGCAACAAATATACGTAATAGTGGTGCTGGAAACTATCGTCTTTTGACAGACAGCGCTATATGGGACTCATACGTCAGTCCCACAGGACAATATAATAGCCCAACATATGATAGCAATGGCAATTATCTGAAAACATTCGGTCAATTTTTATACGGATTATCAACATTGTCAAATTGGGGGTGTCAAGACTTTGCGAATTATATTATTAATAGCATAACTAATGCAACATTGAATAACGATAAGACGCAGAGCGAAGACGCGTGGCTAAACCTACAAAACACACCCGTTACATATTCAGACATTTCATCACAAGATATTATACTTAAATATGTTTTTAATAGTAGCACTGGCAGGTTGACAAGTGAAATGGTTAATGCGCTTATAAGTGGATATACCGGTAATTTTGCTGGTACCATTACAAATAATAGCACTTCCCCAATAGTGAAGATATCTGAAAACGCGTTTGCAAACTGTAATATAGTATCCATTCAATTTCCGGATACGCTTACTGAAATTGCGAGCGGTGCGTTCAGGTCTTCAAAATTATCAGGCGTCTTGTCAATTCCGAGCACAGTAACCGCTATCGGGGATAGCGCCTTTCAGGATTGTTCTGGCATAACCCACATTGTTATACCTAACACGGTGAAGACTATTGGTCAAAACGCATTTAGTGGTTGTGGTATATCATATATTATTATTCCAAGTTCGGTCAACACTATAGGAGTAGGTGCATTTCAAAATTGTTTACAGTTAATAAATGTATATGTGCCCATACCGCCTTCACCCACGCCGCCAGGTTTTTATGCTAATTACAACAATTCATCTGTCTATTTTAACTCCGGATCCGTATCATCAAATACCAAATACAATTATACATTAGATTTTTATCCGGACGACTTTAACACGAGTATAACTCAGGCAGATGTAACTAATATAATTGGCGGGTTTACCGGAAATTTTGTGGCAAATATTAATGGCATTGACAATGAAATGCTAATAGATATAGATGATAATGCATTTAGCGGAACAAATATAACGAGTGTCATTATTGGTAATTATGTTGAAAGTATAGGGGGGTCGGCATTCAACAATTGTGCGTACTTGACGAATGTATCTATTGGTTCAGGTATTCAGACAATCGGTACCGGCGCATTTTTGAATTGTCAAAATTTACAGACTGTAAAAATGCCGTCTAAAATGTATAATACATGTAACAGCGCATATTTTTCAAGTGGAGCGGCGATACAGTATACATATTACTGTGTATTATCTGCTTCTAACGCAGACGGTATTATAACTGCGTATGATGTAGAGGCACAATTGGGCGTAGATGCTATTTTTAATAGAACCATATCGATTACATTTGACTCAAGCGTACACATTATAGACGATAATGCATTTAACAATAGCCCGTGGGTAGATAGTATAATAATACCCCCGAACATTGTTTCAATTGGCAAATACGCATTCGCTAATTGCGCCAATATGGAGAGCCTTGTATGTATTGGAGGGGACACGTCCCTTCTGTATTCTATTGGCGACTACGCCTGTTACAATTGCGGACAACTATCGACAGTGGTTCTTCCATTATCGTTATTAAGTATAGGCATAATGGCCTTTGTAGAATGTTCTAATTTGTACTCAGTTGTTCTGCCAATTATATTTGACTATTCATATATGACCAATACAACTGCATATTTTGTGACAACAAACCAGAAAAATGCTGGATGGAACAACTCAACTCCAAACGATGCCGCTGGAACGTTCTTTACATTTCACTTTGAAATGTCTCCGGGATACTTTTGCAGTTACTCGCATGAAAAACAAGTTTACATTAACCAACAACTTCAAAATTACAACCAAGAACAAGCCAAAAAGACCGCCAAAAAGGCGTTTTGGACTAAGATTGGATGGGATGTATTAACCGTCGTCGTACTTGTAGCAGTTACCGTCGCAACTGACGGATTGGGCGATACAATTGTTGCGGGTATAATGGGCGAGGCTATGGAAACAACCGGTGCAACTGTTGGGCGCGCAATTTTGACGGCAGGGATTGCGACTGGTCTCGAACAGGCCGAGGAGCGCTATATTCCAATTGCCGACACGCCAGATGGGAATGACCCATTTACGAATGCTGATGAATCAATTGATGTCGATCACAGTGAGGGCTCTTGGGTTGCTACATTTGCGTTCACAACTACGAAACGAATAAATGTTGATACCCTAAGCGCGTATGTCGAGACACAAATTAGCAGCACCATAGTTGGATTATTTGGAGACAGATTTATAAACGACCCACCTATTGTAGATTGTACTCAAACTGGCGTAAGTCAATACGCTTTAACTCTAACATTAGATATAGATTTTGCGACAGTTACCGATGAGGATAAGACTATTATTGAAAATGTAGTTAACCCAGCCATTGTATCCTTTGTAAATCCAGATTATAGAGCACCTGCGGCAGGCGATCCTGCGACAAATGTGTCTGTTGCCAACGTTTGCTTTCCAGCAAATACGCCTATTAATACAGATCAAGGCATCATCTCTATAAAAAAAATAGACCCTGTATTTCATACTATCAATAAGAACCGCATTGTTGCTATTACGCAAACAATTACTATGGCAAAGTATTTAATCTGTTTTAAGAGAGATTCGTTGGGTAAAAATTATCCCGCAGAGGATACTATAATGAGTAAGGAACACAAGGTATACTATATGGGGCGGATGATAGAAGCGAAGCATTTTGTTGGCCAGGTTAAAAATGTCCACAAAATACCTTATAATGGAGAAATATTGTATAATGTGTTGATGGAAAGATACAATAAGCTAAATGTGAACAATTTGATATGCGAAACACTGCATCCCGAAAACGTGGTTGCACAATTGTGCGTTGGTAATTTCAAGGAATCCGATAAAGGGGATATAATAAAGACCTTGAACAACTGTATTTATAAAAATAGCCCCAAGGAGTATGAGGCATTGGTGAAATATATATTTAAACAAACCATTGGCGAGAAGCCGTACGAGCGGTTAAAGCAAATGTCGTTTGGAAAGTAGACTCTATGTGGCGCACCTTATTTTTATTTTTGTATTCTGTATTTTATATTTTCACGTGATAATATAAAATATTGCGCGGTTTACGTCCAAAATATAAACATATCTTCATGTTGTTTCTTTACAGGTTTAGCCACTGGATTTGGCTGCATTTTGCTCTCGGGAGTAGTGCGTTTACAAATATATTCGCACATAATCGCAATATATGCTTTTGATGGGACAGGCTTGGGATTAGAATTGGGCGCAGGAATTACCTTTTGTGCACCCGCGAACATTATATATAAATAATACATCATTTTATATATAAATTAAATTAAATTGTCATGTGCATTGGAGGGATATAAACAACTTATTGGCCTCCGGATCCAATCTCCAAGGGAGGGCGCATGAAATCGGGCTCAATGGTGGACTGGTTCCAGGGTCCCACGGACAACTGCGGGTTAGGAGGCTCAGAGCGAATTTGCAAGTTCGCGTTTCTCAAGCTCTGTCCGATGGTGTCAATGCCGATGTGGTAACCAGCCTTGAGGAGGTTCACGTTGGCAAGCTCGCCCTTACCAGAGGGGTTCAACTGCGCCCACTGGGAGTTAGAATCCTTGGGCAAAAGCTCAGCAGGGTTCTGGATGTTGGGCTGGGAGCAAGACGATGGGATACCGGGCATGCTGGTCTGAAGACCGTTAACAGAGGCATACACTTCGTTGCCGTTGGGATCAGAAGCGCGAACTCCTGTCTCCTTCTTGTACTGTGGCTGCATCTGAGCGTTAGACTCGGCTCCGGACATACCCTTATCGTTCAAGTATCCTGCAAACATGCTTACCGCGTAGGCTACAACTAATAAAGCCAAGATGGCTCCAATTCCATACTCATTCCAAACCTTCGTTAAATAGCTTGTCATTATATAAAATTAATGATAAAATAATTTTTGGAATACATATTAATTATTCTAAAGATTTGATAAATAAATTACAGTCCATCCAATTCGCTTTCTGAGACCTCGTCAATTTCTGCGTCAATGTCGCTATCACTGTCATTTAAATTGTCCAACATGTAAGTTTTCTTAATATTCTTCGCTTCTAAATAAGCTAAAAGGGCATTCTTTTTCGCTGCCTTGGCCTTGTTTCTTGCCGCCTTATATATTTCAAAATAAACCTGATTTGGTTTTTTTAACTGGATAGTTTCTAAAGTATCGCCTGATGACAATTCCAAACTGTTAATCTCCTTTAATTCATTCGGGTTTTCCTCAATATCTCCAGTTAGATCCTCAAATTCCAATTCTATAGCAGTTTCTTCGCCGCCCCCTATGGCTTCCACCACAGCCCCGGCCAAGTGCAAATCGTCGGTTGTCTCTATTTGCGGAAGGGGGTCGTTCATAGCAGGCAAACTGCCATCAATAATTGCAGCGGGTTCTGGGGCGACAATGGTTTCAACTGATAATTCTTCCAACACATCATCTTTCTCTAAAGCTCTAATGTCTTCAGTTTCCTGGACAGGAGCAGGCTCAACCGGCCGTTTACTCGTTTTAATTAAACAGTTATCAAACATCGGCTCATTATCTAATATCATGACCTGTTTTAGGTCAATTTCAATTTGGAAGTTTCTTGCCGTAAATTTAATCCCCTGAATTTCTAAGATGGATATAATGTTGGTCTCAGTCTTAATATCGTCAGCGGTTAATGGTATCTCGTGTTCATTGTAAATCTTAACAGCGGGCATATTGTTGTGGTTCTTAATATTTGTTCTGAGCAGATAAAATTTTCCCGATTTGTATACCCGAATTGTAGAGCTGAATGCAGACTCAATGTCGTTTTCTTCTAAATTATTTTGAAACCATGTATCTCTCCGATCAAAGATCAATTTTTGGCACCTTTCTTCTAAATTTTCAAACCAGCTGATGAGGGGTGCTGCATTTTTATCGAACATCAGGTCACAGTAATACTTTTTACCCGTCTTAACAATACCCTGTCTGGTCTGACTTTTAATTGTTTGGATATATAGTGGCTTGTTGTTATTTTCTATTTTAGTAAAATACGCCCCTCCTTGAATTCCTACAGGATGTGCTAAAGAAAGTTTTGAGAAATCGAACGACTCATTTGGTTCAACAATATTGTCCATATTACTCAAATTATAGAAAATTTAAAAACTAATAACACGCACAAGTTTCTGAATATTTATATTACAGTTTAGTATGAGAGATTCGTTAGTTAATCAATGTTTAGATATTTTAAAAAGGGATGACATAAAAAATGAGTTCAAGCAATTATTAAAGCCGATTATTGATTTTATTTTGTATGAGATAAACCCGTACATTTATATAACGTTGGCCTTGTTCTTTCTAATATTTATAATGATTTTAGCGATACTTGTTATTTTAATTATGTTGTTGCGTAATAAAATGAATGCCATAAAGGCGTTGTAATGGGTTTAGGCAAAATATTAACTACAATTTGCAGAATATATTTAAGGAAATGTTGCGACATTATATAATTTTATTCTCATCAATTTATATAATATGGCAAAACATAGACATAGATCTCAGAAGGGTGGTGATTTCGGTTCTGCGGCCAAGTACGCTATGCATGTAAATGGATCAATGGATTCGCAATTTAACCGCGTTTTTGATCAAACAGGCCCAAATGGCGCAAACCCGTCTAACGTGATAGTTGGTGTGCAAGGTCAATGGACACACCAGCCCGGTGTTCCCTCGGCCGAAAGCCTGAGACTTGTGCAGTCTGCTGGTAAGCGAACTCGCAGGGCTTCTCGTGCTCGCAGTGCTTCCCGTGGACGTAGTGCTTCCCGTGCCCGCTCTGCTTCCCGTGCCCGCTCTGCTTCCCGTGCTCGCTCTGCTTCCCGTGGACGAAGTGCTTCCCGTTCTCGCAGTGCTTCCCGTGGAAAGAGCGGCGGATTTTTTGGTTCAGTAATTAACCAGGCAATCGTGCCCTTTTCTCTCTTAGCTATGCAACAATCATATCGCAAGAAGGGTGGCCGCAAAACCATGAAGCGAGGAGGCATTTAAATTTGGGGTTGTATTGATATTTATATAATATTTTATATAATTATTAATGAGTTTTGAGAGTCAAATTCAACAATGGGTGTCAGTAGATAACCAACTTAAGCAAATAAACGAAAAAGCCCGCGAGTTGAGAGATAAACGCAATACATTGGAGCAAAACATCACAAGCTATGCCGCTTCTAACAATCTCTCTAATGCGACTGTACAGATAAGCGACGGAAAGCTAAAGTTTGCAAATAGTCGCGTTCCAGAACCTCTTACTTTTAAATATTTAGAAAAGACACTCGGTGAGGTTATTAAAAGTGAATCACAAGTTAAAACGATCATGGACCATATAAAACAAAAGAGGGCTGTGAAGGTTGTTCCGGAAATAAAGCGGTTTTCCAACAATTAATTAATATATGAATAATTTATATGAACGTCGAATATATGAACAACGAATATATGAATATGAATGAGGCCAATATAGGAGGCAATGAAATGGTATTTAGTATAAATAGTGGCGGGGCCTGTTCGGGCGGGTTCAATGTGAATTCTATTATGATGAAGGCGGGCATGTCGCCTATAACCACGTTGCAATCTCAATCTGGTGGCGATAATGTGTCAGATTTATTTGGCGGAAATTTGGTGATACCCAGCTGGCTGTTGAGTTATAGCACGATGAAGGGCGGTAACAAGGGTAGGGACAAGCATAAAGACGACGATAGCGACGACGAATGCATAGACGATAAGTTATACGAAACGCTATTAGATTTGGTCAGAGAGCCACTACATAAATTAAACAACTCCAATAAGGTGGCGCGAACAAAAAGAAATAAGGCCCGCAAAAATAACAATGCGTCAACAAAAAGACAAAAGGTATAGAATTATTTGTTATACTAACTTAATAATTATAAGGTAGTATAATAATGTTATTTAGAGTGATCGAGCATTATAGAGATGACGACTTTATTAAAAATGTTTCTGCTAATGAAAAAAATACTTGCACGGATGAGTGTTTCGTGTGTTTATCGGTTGAGTTATACGACGAGGTGTCTCCTATAAAATTAAGAGGCGATGATGAATATCTAAGGGGGTGTTGCTGCGACGGATTTATTCACAGGAGGTGTCTTGATGACTGGTATGCTGTAAGTGGCAAATGCCCTGTGTGCAGGTTATATATGGAGAAAAAAATACATCCGCCCAGAGCAGTCATAATTTGCATATATATTGTTACCGTTCTATGCAGAATGCTGTGGCTTTTAGGCTGGGTCTTATATGCATGGACTGCATTCACTGCATACATGACAAAACGTAGACTGATTGAGCTTGAAGACATAAATTACAACATTGATGATGATATTAATGATGAAATTTAAAGCGGACCACCCTTACAATGCTGCCCATGAAGTATGATTAAAGGGGGATACTAATATATCGCTGACTTGATTTTTCCAATAGTCAATGCGTTTCTGAAAGGCAATGTCCTTCATTGTTTCGGGGTATGGCGAGGAAGTTTTCATTAGTTCATCCTCCTCTGATGTCATTTTGGGTTTATATCCGTAACAATTTACTCCGAATTTAATCTTGGGGTTTGCAATATAACCGCCATTTACGCCGGTTCTACCGCAATCGTTTTGGTGCCCGTCAATTGTTTGTAAGTGATCATATGTTTGTTTCTGCGTCGGGAACAATGCCAGTTGATTTGCAGACCATCCATAGTTGCACCATTCGGCCCCGCTATTGTAAGCCTTTTCAATTTGATCATATGTTGCTAAATCCGACCCATATGCGCGGCAAAGTGCCTTTGCGTCGTTGTACTCGTAATTATTCCCCGGGATGTTAAACACTTGTTTATATAATGTAATTTCTGGTACTGGCGCCGCACCAGATTGATATGTGCTTTGGTCAACCACAATGTCAATAGTAGTTTTAGGTGTGAATAGACCTTGTATATATGCTGTTATATTTATACTAAAAAAGTATTGGAACGCGTTAATAGCGATTAGAACGACTAAAATAGCAATAACTATAAACTCCATAATACTTGACCCGGCATCCATATTACCATTAACTGCACCCGGCGTACTATTGCCTAAAGATGACGATAATACGAAATATGCTATAATGACTAACAGGACAGTTGTTATAACAATCGGGTTTGAAAAGTAACTGTTTACGTAATCGTACATATTTACTGGATTTATTGTTGTTGTTGTATTTACTACTTCCATTTATAATATATAATTAGTTAAAATAATATAAATTAATTTTTAAATCCTCTTAATTTGCCTTCTTTCTATAAAATAAAACATATGCTTTGGGGGACACGATAGATTCAGGCAGTCCAACCTCTGAAACACTCGTATCATTGAAGTGATACCATTTACCGTTTGCGTTTTTAACGTATGCAGTATAATGTCCGCCCATTACACCCCCGCTATGATTACACACGCCGTAAAGTTCGTACTTATAACTGTTCTTCTTATATCCAATTACATATTCTGATAGATCTAAGTTGTCTATGGGGAATGTTACAAGGACCTGGCTTTTTTGAAAGCGCGTATTAAACCTTTTTAGATCTATTACTAAAATGTTGGGGAAAGACCAAAATTGAATTTTCTTCCTTATGTCAATTCTCTCCTTTGTGGCGTCATTTATCCAACCGTTTTCGCCGTCAAGTACCTCGCCCTCAACGTACAGATTAAAGCAATCAATCAGCGTCGTCGAGTTAGTGTTAGCCGGAATTGGCAAATCAATAATAAAATAGGGTTCTGGCGTTATTTTTAACGACTCTCCCGTTTTAAAATCGGAAATCTCCGAAACGTGCACTGCATAAAATAAATTCCAGATCTCAGAGTACTCTTTTGAATACATATTTTTTATCATTTCAAAACATTGAATTGCAATATTGTCGGTGGTGTTTGATGGAGTTCCTGATATAGTCATTCTAATTTCTCGTGACAGGGAGGTGTGAAAGCAGTCAATTAGAAACAACAGAAATTCTGGCAGGTCGTTTTGTGAAAACCCTGTAAATAAATCAACGCCCTTAATTTGTGCAACCTTTTGAATAGTTTTTATGAATTTACCCGGCGAAATGATACAATTATCTGACCACAACATCTTTCTTAGTTCGTCCCACTCCACAAGAAGAGCCGACTCTGGAGTCCTTTTAAGCTTGGCCTTGTAGGTTTCTTGTCCCAAAAAAGAGTTTAGTTCGTAGGTATGAGAGAGAATTTGCACGCACGAATTGGCGAAGCATGTATTGCCTAAGTTTGCCAGCCCACTAAGCCCTTTATTTTTATAATCGTCAATGTTCATAACTATAATTAACATAATACATTTAAACAGATTTCATAATATATAATATATATCTATAACACAAATGAGTTATACCCCTCCCGATAATGACCTGATTCTGGTTTCCATTTTAAACGGTATGTATAACGATAATATAGCACAGATTACAAGCTTGAACGCGTCTATAAATAATTTGTCATCCACAAATTCGCAGATTCGTCGGTTACTTGTGCAAACATTGTCTAATTCAAGTAGGCGAACAAATAGAAATCCTGTTAATAGTGGACACAACGCCCCACACAGGAATAACCCATACAGTTCATATGGGCACACCGCGTATACATATGACGCAGCTGGCGGAGGAAGGCGCTCGCCTTATACTCCGGAAAATATTCGTAGATACCAATTCTCTGTGCATAGAAATGATGACCAGAATGCACCGTTTTCAACAACGCTCCCAAGTTTTTTTGATCCTGTAGTGGTATATCCTACCCAGACGCAGGTTGACATTGCGACAAGACGCGCCAGATATCGTGATATTGTCAGTCCGCGAAATATATCGTGCCCGATTTCTATGGCAGATTTTAGTGACAATGATATTGTTACCGTGATAAGACACTGTGGTCACGTATTTGCGACGGATCAATTAAATATATGGTTCGCGACACATTGTACTTGCCCGGTATGCCGGTTTGACATTCGCAATGCAGCTGCAGCTACAACAGCGCCTACAACAGCCTCCAATCCATCGCCCGTGCCTACAACCAATCCGGCTCCCGTAACCGACCCATCTGGAAATAACGCTTCTGCTGCTAGCAGGGCAGTGCCTACTATTTACGATAGCATTTTGAACAGTTTTCAGACGGTAGAATCTGTAGCGACTCTGTTTACGGACCCATCTGGGAATTATATGTACACGGATTCAGACCCGCTCGCATTATTTAATCTAATATCTCGTATTAACGACACATACAACAGAAATTAATTGTAAAGATAATATAAAGATACCGACCTATAAAGCATAATGGCGGTAACGCGTAATCGTAATAAGGCAAGCAAAGAAACTCTTTGTGATGAGAATAGTCCAGAAATTTACAAAAAAAATGAGTCTGATTATTATGCCGAACATTTATACACATTTGGCTTGATGACGTATAATAATATGGCGAACCTTTACTCGTACGCAATCGGTGTAGCGAAGTTTATTTCACAGGTGGCCGGGGTATACTTAGCATGGATTACCCTGCATTACGGTGCCGCACATTTATACACTAAGTTCTGTGCGCACGACACCCTGGTTGGATTTATACTGTCGCCGTTTATGGTGGTAGCTCCTCACTGTCGTGCGCTGCGATGGGTTGTATCTACCGCGTCGGGGGTTATTGAAAATATGTGGATTGTATTCGGCACATGGGTTTGCGCGAATATTCTAACAATTCCCGGCACTGGCGCTGTAGCCCCCGCGTAAAATAATTACAAAACGATATTAAAGAGTACAGCATAAACATTGTATAAGATGAGCGTAAACATGAGAAATGGAAACAAGAGAAATGGAAATAAGTGGACAGTCAACGAGGTGCTTGCACTTCAAAGAGAATACGAGTTATTGGAATGGACGATTCAGGAAATTTCTGCTAAGCACCAGCGTAGCATCGGGTCCATTTTGTTCAAATTGACGGCGGAGGGTTTTATTCCGTCGTGGAATGATGCCCGTGGTTTTAACATTGCAGATTATGCCGTCTCTGTATTGTGCCAAGGCGCACATTGTGATGATGATTGCGACAATGATAACGACGAAGATTACGTGTATGAGGAGAGCGAGGATGAAGAGGAGGATGAAGAGGAGGATGAAGAGGAGGATGAAGAGGAGGATGAAGAGGAGGATGAAGAGGAGGATGAAGAGGAGGATGAAGAGGAGGATGAAGAGGCGGATGAAGAGGCGGATGATGAGGATGAGGATGAGGATGAGGATGGTGATTACGTGGACGAGGACGAGGACGAAGTTGATTTTACTCCCGATGCAGACCAAGGCTGGAACTTAAAGGACAGTGTAACTGAAATTGGTAATATGGTGAAACTGATGTTTCAGGTTATGAGCGCGGCAAAACAACGAACTGGTACACACTCAGCATCATCGTCCATGTAATAAAATGCAAAAAATAAACTTTAATAAACAGTAAAATAAAAACAGTCTTGTATGTTTTTATTTTATTTTTAATGCGTTAGAAAATAGAATGCTTATTTAAATCCATAAATGTTCTGGAGTCATTTGACCCTAAATCAATATTTGTTTGCAGTAGAAAAAATAACCGAAAGGTTAAAATAATAAAGAGCGTGCAATTATTACGCTTTCGTGAAGAACTTTGTCATACTTTGAACACCGGCCTTCTCATTATTCGTTTCCCTTAAATATTCGTCAAATAACAATGCCTTTATTTCCTTACACCGCAGCGATTCTACCTTTTCCTCAAATTTATCTACATCATCTATGTATTCTTTACGCAGGACTTCTACATCTCTTTTAAATTTAAGGAGTTTCGGGCGCTTGCCCTGCATAATCCATATCTTTTCAAGAACCAACGCAAAGACCTGCTGAACCGGCTTCATGATTTGATTCGTAATATAAAACGAATAGTCAATTTTCAACTTATTCTCAGTAATAAACGACGGTGTTTCAATTTTTTCACCTTGGAGCGTCTTTTTGCCACTTGTAGATATGTAAGCAAACGGGATTCTATCCCCAGGCCCGGGTTTGTTACCAGGATCCCTCGCGGTCATTCTATCTGCAAGAACCTTGTGCGCGATAGACTGCGGATTCTTGTACCCAGAACGCAGCGATTTTGTTATAATGAGTTTGTCCATGCTATAATTCTCATTGACAATGTTTTCTAAGCATCCTCGTAAGAAGTCAATCGCCTCCTGAATATTCTGCTTTTTCATGAGAATGTCAATNATACCACCATAAATGTCCTTGACGATTGGTGCATTATCTCGCCGCTTTAAGACGATACCCATTTCCTTCCTTTTGCCTTTATTTGGGTCCGTTTCATAAAGCATCCCGACGTACCGTTTCTTTGACAGTAAACAGAATGGCATAAATGTCTTCTCGTATTCTAAATCGTGAGGTCCCTTTAAGAATTGCGACGCTAAGTGACCCGCTTGTTGCGCAATTTCAATTGTTATTTCCAGCGCATCTTTGCCACGAATCGGCACACCATCTGGCGTTTGCAAATTAAATGTGAAGAATACCGAATCCGTATCGCCATATATATATTCTGCTTTGGTTAACACCTTGCCATGATTCTCTGTCTCGCAAATCCTGTCTGCATAACATTCTTCAATGATTCTCTTGGCATAAGTCAGAAGCTTTCTTCCTATAGCGGTGGTACAGGCCGCAATGTCCTTTTCATAGAATGTGCTTGTCTTCGCACCGCATTGTCCATAAAGGGAGTTAGCCGTGACTTTGTAACCCAGTTGGCGCTGGTCCAATACATTCTTCATAAATTCGTCGGTTTGTTGCGGCATCAGCTTTCGTGTCTCTTTTCTGGCCTTTAACAGTTCCTTTAAGATAGACGGCATGATTCCTTCGCCTTCTCCACTAACACCCTCCTGCTTAAACGGCTGCGCAAATCTGCACAATTTATGACCATTCAATATCTTCTCTGCAGCGGCCTTGGGGTGCTTCCGGCGGTATACATATGTATCATACTTCACGTCAACATACGAGTAATTCGGCAAGTTGTCATAAATGTAATTGCCAGCCGCGTCCTTCTCGCCCCACGCTTCAATCAGGTTGCCTGCCAAATCATATTCGCGCGTCCAAACCTTGCTATCATGCGACAAGTTTTCACTAATCATAGAACTGGGATATAGCGAGGCATAATCTACACATGCTACAGGATTATCTAAGTACAAGTCGCATTTGGGGTCCAACACAATAGCCCCCTCATAGCCTTCGTCAAGGTCGCCCTTTTCTATTACAGGCATTAATGTCCGCTTTTCTCGGCACTTTTTTGCAATATAACTTGTCAGCTTGATTCCCTGACCACGCATAACCAGGAAATTTATTGGCACGCTACAGATCTTGGCCATCTCAATGAACCCTGTAAGTATATCCGATTTATTAAACAAGTAATGCACCAGATTACAATCCTGGATACAGTATTTCGCGATAACGGATCTATCATCGGCAGTTCCGTTGGTCATTCGGAATATGTCCTTGGGAGTAACGTCGTCCTTGGCCAAACACCACCTAACCTTCTTGCTAAAATCAGGGTTAATTGAGCCATTGATGACGAACTTGCATGCGACTTTATCCACATCAGTTACAAGATACTTTGCACCGTCAGCGTAGTAGTCAACCGAATGCCCGATTTCTTCAAAGTGGACATAACTCCCATTTAATAATCCGGTCATGTTTGCGGTTTTAATCGTAGTTGTAGACTCGTCGGCATGTTCTATTCCCTTGATAAAGTCGCCGATAAAATTGCCTGCAACATAATCCAGTTTATATGAAATCAGATTTGCCTCACGACGGTAGAAGTTATACAGATCAACCTGAAGACGCCCATTCATTTTAATAAATCGCAAGTCGTGCTGACCGCTCGCAAGTTGAAGGCTACTTTCTTCAATTTTGTACTTTCCAGTACCATATCCATCTTCCGACTTTATGGGCGTTCCGCAGACTTCGTCGTGGTTGCGCGACAACTTTAAAAACTCCTCCGCACAATCATTTTCTTCGGCGCGTCTAAACATAAACTCGTAATCAAATCCAAATATGTTGTAACCGATAACAATGTCGGGGTTTTCTCGTTGAACCAGTTGTTGCCATGCAAGTAAAACCTCCTTTTCCGTACTATAGCTTTCAACCACGCTGTTTTCAATTGGCATGTCAGAGCATGTGTTGAGGACAATACAATGATTAAAGTGAGGATCCTTGTTTCCGTAATTCATAAATGTAGAACCGATGAACGTGCATTTATCGCCCTCTAACTTGGGGAACACCTTTTTCAAAGATTCGTTTAGTTCAAGTAGCTTCCCCTCACGCTCAAAGGTTTTATCGCAAAGGATATCCGAGATTGTCGCCTTTTTGTCCGTGTACGTTTTAATGTATTTCCTATGTTCGTCAGCGTCGTCTTCGTCCATGCCCATTTTTTCAAACATGGATTCAATAGTGTTTGCATCTGCGTTTGCATCAGACGACTTTAGGTTTCTTACCTGGGTTTCAAGCCAAACTTCGCAGAGTCTTTGGACTTCTGATTTTGACCCTGGAGACTTTTTGGGATACACCAAATCAATTTGGTCCATTTTTTCATACCCAAAGGCTGCGAGAATAACGCGTCTTAAAATATTCTTGCACAGGTCCTTTGTCATGTCCATTTTAAGGCCCTCAAAATACTCTATAATGTTTGTTGCAAGTTTTTTGTATGTTTTGACCGGAACGGGGAAATCTCCGTGACTACTGCTGGCCTCAATATCAAAACTCATTATCTTGTAAGGAACTCGCGTTTCCTTATTATTCAACGGAATGATATTTTTATAATTGGTAGTGAAATCCACATTGCAATTCACGCGCTTCATGTCGCCCTTATTTTCAGTCGCGTGCTTCTTTGGGACAGCAACCCATCCAGACGGACTAATGTCTTTAATGTGGAAGAAACGCANAAGCGGCGGAATGTTTGCTTCATATAGCTTCATATCCGTGTTGTTAAATTTATATCCNTTTGGAAGCAATGTGTGGCCGTTCTGATAATTTGTATACCAGAAGTTCTTGGCCTTGTTAAACGCATTTAGGTTCGCAAATTCAAGAAATATGAACTTATGTTCCTTCCCTCCGTCAAATCCGTACAACTTTTTACGCTTTATGATTTTGCACTCTGTAATAGAGTCTTGGTAATATTTGCCCATTTTTTCCTTTAGATGGGTAAGGAAGTCCTCCTTCATTGAAATCGTCCATTTGTCGTTCACCATTACGTAGAAGAATGGCTTGTATCCTTCTGCAATAACTGAATAGGTTTTCCCAGATTCGTCAACCCCAAACATCTGGATCATAAAACTATTGGAATCTTTGTATGTGTTTTGCTCTTCATCTGACGACTCCATCGCCGAATCCTTAGCATTGTACACGTTGAAATCTAAAATTCTGAAGACGTGCTCCATTCTTAATACTTGTAATGCGTTATGTTTATCTTGTTTAACGGGATTCAATTTTATTTAATTCTTTAGGGTATAAATTTGACGCAGTGGATAATAGTATTTAATAAAAATAATATTATTCTGTAGATGCACTACCGTCTACCATATTTACAATGCTGGCGCTGAGAGAAACCTCGGGGTTTTTTGCAATTAATGCTGCGTTTGTATTTTAAAGACCATTTGCCACCGCGATGTCGTTTAGTTCGGCCGCCCATATAGCGGCGAGTTTTAGATGCCGAACTGCGCTTATTGTGATGACTGTGAGTTTTATGATGATTGTGATGACCCGGATGTTTATAATGCGTTATATCACTTTCGCCGAGTTTCTTCTCCATCCATTTAACAAACGAATCAATCTGTCGGTCTTTAACATCAATCTTGCAATCCTCGTAGTTTTCCGATGTATGACCCGAGTTGGTTATATACCTCATTGTTGGGAAACTTGATGGTTTGGGGTTAAGGTGGGTGATATTATCGGCCATTATATGGTCTACGGAAACAATTGCAACATCCGGTCTATTTAAAAAATCGGCCGGCAATACATTCTGTAATTTTTTCCACTCTGGTCTTGTGGCATTACACGGCCCACATCCTTCCATAAAAATCAGCATGAATGTTTTATTGTTTTTAACGCCCATGATTTTATTTAGTTCGGCAATTGTTCCCTTTCCGCCCATATTAGAAGGTTTATTCTCAATGTGCAAATATACCATTATATAAATTAAATAGAAAATAAATTATAACATTTTTATCCTCGTAGTATATAATGACACCCTTAACATTTGTCTTTATATTAGTATTTTTAATTGGTCTATATTTTTACGCAAAGGGCAGCAACCCGGAGGCATTCACCAATAAATATTCTAAGCAGCCAAGGTGTCCGAATCTGCTCATTCAGAAGGGGTCGCGGTTTTATCTATATAATTCTAAACTGGCGGAGGTGCCTGGCGTGAACCCGATTGAATTTGATAATTTAGAAGATTATACAGAGTTCTTGGATTGGCAAAGAAGTCAGAACATTCGTTGCCCGGTATTGTACTTGCAGGAGACATATGATGCGCAGGGTAACAAGGTCTACAAATCGCGACCGAGTGTGTCAGAACCTCAGGCCGGTCTACCCCCGTCTTCCGCTTCTCCTGTGGGCATTGCTTCACAGATTCCGCCTATTATGGAAACGTCGTTGGAACCTGTCGGCGATCAAGCATATCCGAATCCAACGCTATTGGTTGACGCGACCAGAAATGACCCTCCTTATAACCAACAGTCATACCCTGCACATGACCAGACCAGTTATTATATTGGGACCACAACGCCCTTAGATAAGATGGACTTTGACCAGGAAGCGGCCAAGGTAAGCCCCAACCCGATGGACCCCAACTGGGGCGGCGCAACATACACGCAGAACCTTGTTGACAAGGGGTACTACAAGGACGACGAAGTCCAAATTTACATTCCTTAAAATAATAAAACACTTATAAAATAATAAAACACTTATAAAATAATTAACTTGATTAAAAATTTAATTATTTTACTTCTATTTAACTGCTGCCATCCACAAACTTCATGACGCTATTTAATGCAGTCTTTGCTTGTTGCAGACTTCCCAACTTTTCAATTGCAGCCATTGGGTTGTTACGATGGTCAACCGACAATGTGGTTTGTAACATCAGACAGTTGATGAAATCCTCTACATTAAGAATGGCGGTTTCATAATCGGCCCGATATTTGTTAATTAACAATACGTCCATTGACCGGACATTTGCAGCCTTTATTGCGGCACCATATGCGGCAGCATTTCCTGCAACTCCATTGTCTGCGGATGCTGCTGCATTATTTCCGGATGCGTCTGACATCCCCTCCATACCATCAATGTTGCTCGGGCTAAAACGTCTAAACATTAAATACGCCAGAAAAAATAATAGGACAAATAACCCCAAGTGTACGATTTCGTTCATAATATATAATTTTATTTTTTCACAAGGAACTTTACAATATTTGCAATGCTGGTTTTATTGATTCTTCGCGTCTGACCCTTTGCATTTGTAGACGTTATATTGTGTAGGCAATCTGCGTTTGTTTCCAGTTCTTTTATCAAATTTGGCAGTGTTTTGTATTGGTGTAAAATGGCCAATGCGGTAACTGCGCTGACACCAGGTATTTGGCAGAGCATGATTTCTCCAATATTGTCGGGCGTAATGTTTTCCTTCTTGACCTTCTTAATAACGCTTACATAATCCTTTTCACTTTGTTCGGCTTCGTCTGGTTGTTTCACGCTTTCAACTGCAGCACTCCCCCCTTGTTGTGGCTCGGTTGTTACTGAAATAGCATTAGGAACCTGAATCGGATCATCTACAGTAGGAGCAGGGGTGACGGGAATTGTCTGTTTATTTGAGTAAAACGCCCTCTTATCTGCAGGCTCCTTCGCCAGTTTATAAGCCATATTGCAGATAATAGTAGCAGATTCTTCTAAAGAGAATGATCTAAACATCGAAAACCCCTTGTAGTAGTTAAGAGAGAACATCGCCGAATATGCGGTTAGTTTATCTACTCTATTGTCACTTTTGAACCGGTTGGCCTGGTTCACATCTCCCTCAACAAGATAAATGATATTATGGTTGTGATGATTCAATCCATTTAGGCGATAGGATTGTTCTTCATACCTGCCGTCCTTAATGCTCGCAAGTAGGTCCGTTATAGACTTTCTCTCTATAACTAACTTGTCTTCATTTTCGTCTGCAACAATAATATCTCCAATAGGCAGTGTCTCGGACTTTATTATAAGTTGTTTGAATATTGGTATGTTCGCCACCAAACCATTAATATGACGCAAGAGGTCGCTTTCCCGAGTATCAACCTTGATAATCATAAGTTATTAAATTATCTAATAAATTCTTATTAAATCATTTAACGTATAAATAATTTATCCACAAATTCGCTAAATAAATACCGAACTGTTTTAACCCATATTTCCACCATGTGTAGCACTGTATCCATACTTTTGGGTCTGGATTGTCCTGTTAGGGACGCAGATAAGAGGGAGTCTTTGAGGAGCTCCAATCAAATTGGGGTTGCTCGACAAAAACCAACCAACACGAGGGGCAATTCCCGCCTTTTTTGGGCCGCCGCACACGTTAGTTCTGTTCACGATTGACGCTTGATTGCGAGCACTTCGTCCAGCAGACATTAGCACCATAGTATATACTACAAAAATATTAAAATTTTATTTTATTCAATTAATCTAAATATTTGAATATAAAACCACCGGCGGTTTTTCTATGATTTACTAAAACACCACTTATATTAGTTTTGCCAATATCCAATTCCCTTGAGGCGGCTATAATAGAGTTAAACTCCTTAATTTTATTCATTTCTAAATCATATTGAACAATTTTTCTGGTGTAATTATTTCCTAAACCAATTTTAAACTTATGAATTTGATTTTCCCTATTAGTAACCCATTCAAGATTTTCTACTGAATTGTTTAATTTTTTACCGTCTATATGGTTAACCTGCTCCTTATTTTCTATATTTTCAATGAATGCCAATGCGACCAATCTATGCAACGCATAAGTTTTATTGTGAATGTAGACTCGCAAATACCCGCTGTCATTTATTTTATAATTATCCATAATTGTTCCTGAACTATTCTTAAATCTTCCTAAGGACGAAATATGATATCGTTTATCCGTCGTGTCAACATTTTCTAAAACAACTTGTTTCCAAATTTCATTATCTAAGTCGCCATTTTTATTGTCATATTCCCATTTAAATTTGTATGCTATTTTGGACAACCCACTTAAACAGTTACCAATTGAATTGCGACCATTATGAATTGTTTTAGTGTAGCCATTATTGCACGCCCAAGTGCCCGCCAATTCTATTGAATTATATTTTTCCAATATTTCATCAGTGCTTGCATCCATTCGTAGCACAACCTTATTTTTATTACACGTAATTTTCACACCTTCGCACCGGTGAATATTGTTTTCTCGTCTTGTCATCCACTCCAAATTAGGGATACAATTGTTTAACTTATTCTTATCCTTATGATTTACCTCCAGTTTATTTTCAGTATTTTCAATAAATGCCTGAGCGACTAACCTGTGAACTTTCAACGTTTTTTTGCAATTGTCATTCACTAACCCAACGTGATAGTATCCCGCCTTTGCACATATTTTCAACGGCTTTCCAGTCTTATTATTCCGGATATTTCCCAGAGATGACACGTCATAATTCGGAAATTCCGCAATTGTCTTCCAATCTTCCATAATGGGATATATAATATACCATCCTTATATTTAAGCCGCTAACAAACAATATGTTGAAAGGGTTTAAAATCAACCAAAGATATTGTGTATAGCAGAATGTCTGACTTCAAAATTAACCACGATGATGATATTGTTCGGACCGAAGACGGTCTTATTTTCAACCCATATAATCCTCTAAATGTTAAGATTACATTGAGCGAAGTTCAATCTATTCTTTCTAAATATGGATTACCATCAACGGTAGATAATGTGGCGCTTTACGAGAGGGCATTTGTGCATCGGTCCTACACGAAGCGGCCAGGCTTTGAAAATATACAACAGAACATTACCATTGTTGATCGCCCACCAGATTGCATGCCACTTAGCAGCAAATCAAATGAGCGTCTTGAGTTTTTAGGAGACGGGGTTCTTGAGTGTGTAACCAAGTATTTGCTTTATAGGCGTTTCCCTAAAGCGGACGAAGGGTTTATGACAGAGAAGAAAATTGCCATTGTAAAGAACGAGGCCATTGGCAAAATTGCACTTGAAATGGGATTACACAAGTGGCTGATTCTTTCTAAACACGCCGAGGAGAAGAAGATTCGTACCAATTTGAAAAAACTCGGGTGTCTCTTTGAGTCCTTTATTGGAGCGCTTTTCTTGGACTTTAATAAGGTTGTTGTTAAGGATGACGAAAACTGGTTTCAAAACATGTTTGTCACAGGACCTGGTTTTCAAATGGCGCAGAAGTTTATTGAAAGCGTCTTTGAGAAGCATATTGACTGGGTCGCCCTCATTCAAAATGATGATAATTATAAAAATATCTTGCAGGTAAAGATCCAAAAAGAGTTTAAGGTTACCCCGCACTATTTGGAAATTGAACACGACGTTGAATTTGGTTATAAAATGGGTGTTTATTTATGTGTTGGACAGGCGATTCACACAGTTTCATATAGAAATGCCGCTGATATATCTGTATTTAAGAACTTCCGCTCTATTCAAGAACATATTGCAGAAAATGGGCGCGCGTTTATATTTATGGGCGAAGGCCAGCACAAGATTAAGCGAAAGGCAGAGCAAATCGCATGCGATGAGGCAATTAAGTTTATTGAGGCAAACGATAAGATATAGGAAATCTAATTAGTAACGTTTTGTCCTTTTAGTTCTGTTCCGTTTGCTTCTATTTCGTTTGGTTCTTCTTCCACCCGATTCGTTTTTGCTTATAAAACGAAATTTAGAAATTGGTTCTCCTATATTTAACATTTTTTTAACAAAATCCATAGAAATGTTTCGCTCTTCTATCTTGACATTGTTATTTCTGTTTTCTTGTTCATATAATTCAAAAATGTAACGATGTGTTCCGGTTTTTGGCGGCGGAGCAGGCCCAGTATATAATAGCGAGTCTTCTCCATTTTTAACATCATTAAATATATTTGTTACTATCCAATGAAACCGATTACCATATACCGAGTCAGGGTCATGCATCAGCAACGTATATAATTTGTTATTTTCAAAAGGATATTTAATTTGAGGTTTAAATTGCGTTGCACTCGGTTTTAGAAATTCGTTATTTTTTACAATTTTATTATTATAGAATACTTCCATTTATAATATAATGCGGTAAATAAAATACTTACAATGATTAATTTTTCTTTAGTAATATATTATTAATATATATATATAAATGGCAAAGCAAATCCATTCAAGAAGCCGATTAACTCGTAAGGCCCGACGCGGAGGGAGTAGCTCGTCGTTGGGAGCGGAGACGCGTGAAGCGAGACTTTTTTCAAGACCGACGAGTGCTAAGAGCAAGTCCAAGAGCAAGTCCAAGAGCAAGTCCAAGAGCAAGTCCAAGAGCAAGTCTAAGTCTGCAAGTAAGAGCAAGAGCAAGAGCAAGAGTCCGGAAGAAGACGTGATTGACACATGCCCTATCTGCTTTGATCTTCTATCCACAGGCCCTATTGTTACCACTAACTGCAAGCATACTTTCCACGAGGAATGCTTAAGTGGGTGGTGCAGTGCGCAACGTGGCAATAAAACATGTCCGGTCTGCCGCACCAACATTAAAGACACCTGCGACGCTATAGGATCATTAAATGCTATGGAAATATTCCGATACATTGAGGATAGATGGTCGCCGCATCGCGCTGAAAATAATGAAATGGCCGCCCGCTTGATAGCCAATCCAAAATTTAACCCAAATGTGCGCGCTTCATACCATGATTCGATGGGGGATTTTTCATTATTCTGGCACCTTGCGCGCGACGATAACTGGGAACTACTAAAGAAGTTGCTTGCCCGTCCAGACCTGGTAATCCCTGCCTCTGACGCCGCCGATTTTGCAGGTGATAACAGAGTCCGCAAACTTCTTATAGAATACAAGAAGGTCCCACCAAAATTGAAAAAACTGTGGATGTAAACCTTGAATTTTGATATTTTTCTTTACAATATATTATTAATATATATATAAATGGTTAAGCTGTTTCGTTCAAAAAAGAGGATGACGCGTAAGATGCGCCGTGGTGGCGATAGCTCATCGTCCAAAGGGCTTGAAATGACTCGTCATGCGAGTGAATCAAGATTTTTTTCCAGACCAGCGAGTTTAAAGTCAGCAAGCAAAAGTAAATCAAAATCAAAGTCATCAAGCAAAAGTAAGAGTAAATCAAAATCAAAGTCATCAAGCAAGAAATCTGTAAGCGCCGAAGAGTACATAAATGATACCTGCCCAATCTGCCTTGATCTTCTATCTCTAAGGCCTACTATTACGACTAAATGCCATCCGCGTCCGCATACTTTCCACGAGGATTGTTTAATTGGGTGGTGCGGCGCGCAACGCGGCGGCAAAACGTGTCCGGTGTGCCGTACAGACATTGCGTCAACATGCACCGAAATATTGCCATTTAATAGCATGGAGATATTCCGATACTTTGGCCCGTCTGGAGAAGGAGGAGAGAATTGGGATTACAAATATGACAAGACTGTAGGTATTATAACCAACCCAAAGTTTGACCCAAATGTACGCGCAACATACTTTCGTGGTGATCCAGAAACATTTTCATTTTTCTGGCATCTTGCGCGCGACTCCAACAACGCACTTGGGGCCAGACGTTACGGCATAAGCGTGAACCTACTAAAGATGTTGCTTGCTCGCCCAGACCTGGTAATCCCTGCCTCTGACGCGGCCGATTATGCTGGTTGGGATAGGATAAGAAAACTTCTTATAGAATACAATAAGGTCCCCCCAGAATTGAAAAAGCAGTGGAAGTAATCGGTGTCTTATATTATATAACCATGCGCTCTCTCTGCAGCTACGCCTAACCGCAGATATAACTGATTTATTATTTTACATTTGTTAAATAATAAAAATTTATATATTCAAATTATATAAGCAATGAATCCTTTAGCTAAATTAAAAGAAAAGTTAATGGTAAAACCTAATGTTGTAGATAGAGAACGAGTTGCTGTTGTTATAAAAGGTACTAAGAAACTACAAAAACCCGCGAATGCGAATCCAATTGAACAGGAGGGTACTAAGGCGGCCCCTTTAATTGTAGATGAAACTCAAATGGGCTTTAACCGCGACGATCTTTTCAAGAAGCTTGCAGAAAATAAAAAACTTTCGGTCACTGTAAAACGAGTGGTGAAGGATTCTGAAGAGAGAACGGCTATCGCATTACCCGCCGCTACTACCAAGAAGGTTAAAAAATTGGAGACTAAAAAGAGACTCATCATTGAAGAGGATGGTGATGAGGACCTTGAAGCTATTAATCCGCCCGCTCCAAATGAAGACGAGGCCGCGCTTGTATTGAAGCCGAAACCAGGCGCAGACGAAGAAGAGGAAGAGGTTATTAAAATTACCGCGCCTAAAAAGAAGACGCGAATTACGAATAAGATTGAAAAGGGAGTTGCCGTTCTGGGCCCGGAAACACTTGTTGAAATAGGAGAAACGTCTCTCGCAGATCGTTTGCCGCGGCCATCTCCCCCAGTATTAATCAAGGCATCAAGCTACTATATGAATAATCGGGAGATTTTCGTTAACTTTATCAACTCCCTTTTTGAACCATACCGCAAGGAACTCGCTGAAAATAAGGATGCGATTTCATGTGATTTCATTGGACAAACCGGTACTGATTTCTCTCTATTAACACACCAAAAGATTGTCCGCGACTATATGAACCTCTATACTCCTTATCGCGGACTGCTCTTATACCACGGTCTTGGTTCCGGAAAAACCTGTACCTCTATTGCAATAGCAGAGGGTATGAAAAGTGCAAAGCGCATCATTATTCTGACACCAGCATCTTTGCGCGCGAATTATATTGAAGAACTGAAGAAATGTGGAGACTTCCTATATAAAAGAAATCAATTCTGGGAGTGGATCAACACGAATAATAATTTGCCGTTACAAAAAACTATTTCCGCGCTGTTAAATTTGCCAGAAGATTTCATTATAAAAAACGGCGGCGCGTTCTTCGTAAACGTGAAAGAAAGTTCAAACTATCATACACTTGACGACGTTAAAAGGAAAATTCTTGAAGCCCAGTTGAACGAGATGATTAAACAGAAATATCAGTTTATAAATTATAACGGCTTGCGATCGCGACGCCTTGCCGAGATGACTTCTAATTTCACGCGGAATATATTTGATGACGCGGTAGTAATTATTGATGAAGCACACAATTTAATCAGCAAAATCGTGAATAAGCTTAAACGGGAGAAGGACGTACCGGAAGAAGAGAAGCGAAAAAAGAAGGATATGGCGAAGGAGGGGGAGGCAGAAGAAGATAATCTCTTCGGTGAACACACCCCGCTCAATTTGGCCAGCAAGTTGTATTACATGTTGTTGAGAGCGAAAAACGCCCGCATTGTGCTATTATCAGGCACTCCGGTTATCAATTATCCAAACGAGTTTGCCATTATGTTTAACATTCTGCGTGGTTACATCAAAACATGGAAAATACCACTGGTCATTAAGACTGCAAATAAGATTGATAAACAGGCACTTAATAACATGTTACTCGGAGAGAAATCGCTTGACTATTTGGATTACTCCCCCACCAGCAAAACGTTAACTATTACGCGAAACCCGTTCGGGTTTAAAAATAAGGTTAAAAAGGGCACCGGATATCAGGGGGTGACCAATGTCAAAAAGGACGAGAACGGAGATGCGGTGATGGACACCGAGTTCACCTCCGACGATGACTTTGAGAGAAAAATAATCAGTATTTTAAAGCGAAATGACATTGATATTGTCCCGCAAGGAGTACGAGTCGTTAATAAAAAGGCGCTCCCGGATGACTTAACCACGTTCTTGAATAACTACATTAACGACAGCGACAAGAAACTGAAAAACGTGGACGCATTGAAGCGAAGAATCATCGGGCTATCCTCCTATTTTAGAAGTGCACAGGAGGGATTGCTCCCCCGGTATAGTAAGCAACTCGGCGTTGATTATCACATAATCAGAATACCAATGAGCGACACACAATTTCGCATCTACGAAGGCGCTCGTAAGGAGGAGAGAGAATATGAAAAGAAGAAGAAGGTTCCATCCGATACCGCAGATTTGTTTGAGGAAAAGGCCTCTACATACCGCATATTCTCCCGTTTATTCTGCAATTTTATAATGCCTGATAGGCCGGTTCCTTTTAATAAGAGGAAAAAGGAGGACGAGGAAGAGGGCAAAGAAGGCAAGGCAAGCGATATGGCGCGCATAATTACCGAGGGCGCTCGCGTTGAAGCGACACAAGACGTTGAAGACGAGCGGGAGGGTGAAATTGAAGGTGATGAAGTTCTTGAAGCAGTCGGAGGTGTTACATACAAAGAACGACTTGAAACTGCAATGAAAAATATCAAGGAACACGCCGATGACTTTTTGACCCCCGAGGCGCTTCAAACTTATAGCCCAAAATTCCTGCACATGTTAGAAAATATTCAAGACGAAGACAATCAGGGGTTACACCTGGTGTATAGTCAATTCAGAACCGCTGAAGGAATTGGTATTTTTAGCATGGTGCTTGAAAAGAATGGGTTCGCCAGGTTCCGGATTAAAAAGACACCACTAAATGTGTGGGAAATTGACATGCCCGATGTAGATGCAGGGAAGCCAACTTATGCATTATATACTGGAACGGAAAGCAGCGAAGAAAAGGAAATAATGCGACATATTTATAATGGCGAATGGGGTCAAATTCCGGAAAGTATTGGTAGTGTATTAAAAGCGAAATACCATAACAATAATATGGGCGAGGTTATCAAGGTCTTTATGATTACATCGTCTGGTTCAGAAGGTATTAACTTGCGAAACACACGGTTTGTTCATATTATGGAACCTTACTGGCATCCGGTGCGCTCAGAACAGGTTATTGGCCGTGCGCGGCGCATTTGCAGTCATAAAGACCTGCCGCCAGCTCTGCAAACAGTGGAAGTTTTTGTCTACCTTATGATATTCTCAGAGTCGCAGTTAAAGTCGGATGAGGCGATTGAATTAAAACGGAAGGACTTGAGCAAGGCGATACCCAAGTTTCCAATTACAAGCGACCAATACCTGTTTGAAATTTCGGAAATCAAGGCAGGGTTGACTGCTCAGCTTACTGACGCGGTTAAGGAGTCGTCTTTTGATTGTTATATTTACTCAAATGGCAAGTGTGTAAACTTCGGCGACCCGTCAAACGACAACTTCTCCTATGTACCTGGATTTACGGAACAGCAAAATGATTCTACCGTACGTGCCAATAAGGTGGCGCGTGAGTGGGTCGGAAAACCAATAACGATTAATGGGGTTGAATACATATACAGAAGGGTCGGCAAGGATGCGTTTGACCTTTATGATATGGAAATTTATAAGCGTGCTGCACTTGACGGCTCTATTGCGCCATTAAAGGTTGGAACATATGAGATCAATGAGAAGGGGGAGAGAGTTGTAAAATTGGGCGGGCTCATTTAGCCGACATTAGTAACTGTATTAGTGTCTCCATTTTAGCAGCTAATGCCGCAATTTGCCGCTCCATATTGGCGAGCCGGTCATCTTGTGAGGAAAGCTGCATGTTATTTTGTGTGGCGGGCTCTGGTCCGACTCGTTTCAGCTTTTTGAAAATATTAGTCTCCAACTCATCATCATTTGAAGCTAAATTAGTTGCCGATATTTCATTGTTTGCACCCCACGTGACATTCTTCTTTCCCTGGTCGCCACCACTGCTGAGTTGTTCGTCTGTGTTTAAGAATTTAAATCGTGAGGAGGCACTCGTTGTGTCTGGTGCGGGGAACTTATCGGTTTTGACAGACGTTTCTTGCGGTTTCAACCAGTTGCTCGTTTGATTTACGTCTGACGTATAGTTGCGGTTAATCTGTTCAACCTCATAGTTTCTTTTGGCGGTCATCTCCTTGATAAGCCGGTCCATCCCTTCTATGGGTTTGTCTTCCAGTTTATCAGTGAAGTCTGGAGCCTGCGGTGCAGTCAGTGTCATTGTACGTGTAAACTCATCCTGACGTCGGGTTAAATCCTTTTCAAATTGCGTTTGGCGGTCCGTTTGGATCTCTTCATATGTAATTAATTCCTTTGTAGTCGGCTCGTCGGATATTTTGATTTTATTCGGCATTTGTGGGACAAAGTGTTGCTTAATGTGGCTTAAAATCAACATGATGTACTTTTTGTTCATGTCAACCAAATTGGTCGTTTTTGCCTTTTCTGTCTCAAAAAACCCCCGGATATTGTTCAGAAAAACCTGTGATATTTTAGACTGAGAATCCTTTGGTAAAAATTTGAAAATCTCTTCGTCGCTAATTACTTCCCATAATGTTGAAATATTGTCCTGATGCAAAAACCCTGCACTATTCATTAATATATAACTACGTATTGTTGTATTTATATATTTTTTAGAGCGAATCGTTAAAATAAATGTGTCTGAACTTATTCATATATTCGTCCTTCAGTATGTGGTTTTTTAAATAGTGCCCCGTCATCTTGTCTTCAAGCATGTGCACAATAAAATAGAGTGAATAAATGCCACACTCAGTATTTCCATATTGATGTTCAATTCCTTCATTACTATCAAATTTAAAGTTAATTGGGGGAGACATCTCAGCCCCTTGCTTCTTTAATCGGTCTACCAATGCCATAATTTGCGGCATGGGCTTGTCTCCGGTGCTGTCATAGAAGAAAATCTTCTTCTTTTTAATATTAATAAACATTGAAATCCAGTGTTGGCCAGGCTTGTCATGCGGATCTGTATTAAATATAATTCCAATCTTCGTTTTCCCGTTCTGAAGCTGTTGGCTAATGCTTAGATTACATAATTCGTCCCACACACATTCACCATATAACTTCCTCGTGTCAAAATCAATCGGGCTCGGACCAATAAAATCAAAGCACTTATATGCCTTTTCATACTGTTTCATAACATTCATTATATCTATGCTTGATAACCACTCGTTGGGGTTTTTCTTCCACTCAGCTGGCGACTCAGGTGCAAATGAATCGGCCATATCGCTTTCAACCGGACCAAAAACGGCCCGCTGTCTAATCCAGCACGACTCCTTATTACAGACGCCCCTCAAATACTGCGCTATTTGGTGATGAATTTCCTTAGGAGAGGTTGACGTAATTTTCACATCTGGGTGGCGAGCATTCCACAAGTCGCGTAATTTATAAAGCGACTTATTTGTATAACATGAAAACTGATTTATCTCTCCCTTTGGCTTAGGACTGCAATTTACCTTTGCCAACTTGGCCGTTTTATTATGTCTTGGACCCCGACCTCTTTGAATGGTTCTTTTTCGTACATGTGTTCTCATTTTTCTTCGTTGTGTGTGTGCCCTCATAAATTATACTGATATTATTCTTTTTTCAGACCTTTTGTTTTTAACCCAGGGTCGTGCAAGTTGATGTCTTTCTGTTGCGGCAATAAAACCTCGCTCTTCTTTTTTGTCCTGGTTCTTATAACATATTTGTCTAAAGTTGGGGTCTCTATTTTTATTGAACGCATCATACACATATCCGCGTCTAAACTACTTGCTAAATTCACAGAGCAATCCGCTTGTGCTGGTTCAGATGCTGTTTTATCTGCTGGCGAGTCAAGTCCCGCGTACTCGGCCTGTATTATATCGGAATTGTCAATAGTCTTAAAATAATTGACCGCCGCGTTTACAAAATTATCGTATGCGTACTTTACATCTGGAAACAGATTTTCCGGCGAATTCTTATTAATCATCTCCTTAAATAGATTAAGCGTTCGCTTGCGATAAAACCGTTGCTCCTCTTTGTTTAATTGTTTTGCCTGTTTGCCACGGACCTGGCTGTTGTATAATTCTTTGTTTAATAGGCAATCCAGCGTCACCTGATTTACAAATGCTTCTGACATACAATTTGTTCGTATAATAATTTGAGGGTTTATCCTCACTAATAAACGTATATAAGCAAATATATATATATACGTTTGTTGTCGTCGGTGCCATAATATAATTTTTAACATTTCTGTTTTGTCATATTGCGAACCTGAACCCGCGTGTTATTATTAAATAACCCATAGCCAACAGTATTTGTGCTTGGATTTGGGTTGAATTCTTGAAAGCTTTCATTGCGGAACAATAATTCGTGCGGGTTTGGTTGTGTTTTTGTTTTGAAATCGTACTTGTACAAATCACTTGTGCTGTTAGGGACATAGACCGACTGGCTACACTTTTGAAGCGCGTACACTTGGTTTCTTAATTCGGATTCCGTATTTATGCTTGATGCGAAGCCTGACCACGGCGACGTTGTGTTTCCCGGGTTGAAGGTCTTGTGGACATTATANGTNGGCATNTGCTCCATCGGGACGTTAATTGGCTTTCTCGGGTCAACAATGGGAAAATACGAATATTTTGTCATAACCGGCCTGACCTCTAAATATGGCTGTAACATTTGCGAAGGGATATTTCTATCATAAATTCTACTATTTGTTTCTTTGCGTATTTGCGAACTGCACAATTTACTTTGTTCATAAGAATTGTCCATTGATATAAATAGGGTATATTATTATTTCATTCAAAACATATAATCTAAAGTAGATACTATTATGCCTAATGCAAGCTGTGTTTCACTTGGCGTCCAAATGGACTAAATAATACGTCTATCCTTATCCGCCCCATTTATGTGCCGAAAAACAAAATAAAATATCATTTATTTATATAAATGGTATTCTACGATAGCGTCCAGTCAGCACACGAGAAAATTTTTACGGCGGTTTTATTCATATCATATATATTAATATTCGTCTCGTTCTTCGGGCTATCAAATTCCGCACCCGAGTACCTTGCAACATTGGATTATTACATTAGAGTATACACCTGTTTGTTCTTGATATGGCGCTTTAATCCATTTAGAACATTGGACAAGTTTACAGAACTTGATAGAAAAATAACCTTTAGCGCGGGCCTGTTTATACTCACAACAACCACACTAAATAACTACGTAGTTACGATAAATGATAAGGTGCGCAACCTTATTCAGTCTTAAACGCCGCGTGAATTCGCATGCTTTTTCTTGGTCTTTGACCTGCCGCCGCGGGGCATGTTTCTTAACGTCTTCGGTTTCCGCGGTTTGTTAAAAAACACATCAAGGTGACTGATAATATATTTTCCTATAATCTTATCCACCTCGTATTCCTTAGAATCCTTATTATTGCACTTGTAATTATAAAGTTTTATGTTATTCATTATTTTCGCGTAAAATTTGTCGTCGCTATTAATGACTCTTCTGCCGACACCGCTATTCTTAAACGTATTAACCATATATTCAAACTGTAAATCGTGGAAATAAGGTTTGATATTAATATAATATATTTTATCGTTTGTCATCCCAGGATAAAGAGTATCATCCAAGAAGCAAATTTCGGCATTGGGTGGTATTTTTGAACACCGCACAAGGTCGTCGTATGTCTTAGAAGAAGTGGTCCTGCCAACTTCTATAGTTTCACCGTTTACTTTAAATGCGGCGATTACTTGGTCAATCAACTTATACTTAATCTTATTTTCAAAGTACTGTACGATCTTCTGCGCCCATTCACGCGGCCCGTTATTGTTCGTGTATACCATCATTTTATGGCAATGGTTCGCGTTCTTCCGGTCCTTTAAGTAGGCTAATATATTTATTATATTAGGGCGGATAACCTCAGGAAATAAATCCAATGTGTCATCAAAATCGCTCTGGGACAATGTTTCGTGGTTTTTACTTTTTGCATAAGATACAATGCTGTCCCAGAAAATTCCAAATTGTGTAAAGTACCCGAGCGTTTCGTCTAAATCAAAAACAACAATTTTCATACTAATATATATATATTTTTTTTGATTTGAAAATATTTGAATTATGCTGAATTGTACCGAAATATAATAGAACAATTGCGGTATAATTATTTTGTTTGTAAATAGTATAGACAAACATGTCCGAATTAAATATTAATGATTTTAAACAAATTTTAGAATACTATGGCGAACCTATACCTAAATCAAATCGTCTCACAAAGGCTGCCGCCGAAACACTGATTGCGAGTAAATTATGCAGATGTATAAAAAAAATCGGCGGCGAGAATGAACAACAGGCCGTCGGTATTTGCACAAAAACGATCCTCAACCGCCGAGGATATGCTCGCGGAAGTTTTAAATGCCGGGGGAGCCCCACAATTAAGCTAAAACGACGCACAAAAAAAACCACCCGCCGTAGAAAATAATCGTTTAATTTGATAAATGATCCAGCGCCGACAACAATACGAGCTCCTGATCCGTTAACTTTTGAAATATTAGTGTTTTATCCATTGATATTTGAAAATGCCTCATGCTAAAGCCAAAGTTTTTACATATGCAGAACACGCCGTCGTCGGTTATTTTCATCTCGCAGAACAGTGCACCTTTGGATAAGACAATATTCTCGGGGTTGTCAATCGGAATCCATCTAATGCATGTCCCGTACTTTAGTTCATTCATTTCATCCACGTACTTGTATGCCTTTAATTTCTCAAATAGTTCAAGAGTATCTGCTTTTGAAAGATGTAGCTCCTTCAACACCTTTAGCGTCATCTCCTTTATTTTTTTTGTAGTGAAATTTAGTAGCGTTTCATTGCTATCATCATCAAGCGCTTGTAATAATTTGTTAACGTCCATATATAAATATATATTGAATTATATTTATGTATTTAAGTGTTTATGTTTAGGTTTTTACCAAGGGCTACCACCAAACGCCCCACCCAAAACTTCGCTGGCTGCCATCGGTCCACCGCCAAACGATTCCTGGCTTATACCTGGGGTTGCCGCACCAACTAATGGTGTAGTATCCTGCTTATACATTGCGTCATAGTTTGGCAACTGCTGGGACTGCATTTGGCTTCCAGAGTCATTTGTCGGGAGCGAACTAATGGCTGTTCCATCAGTGTAGCCTGACTGCGGCATAGCAGCATTGCTCATTGGCTGTCCTGTGACTTGTCCGGAAATGGGCTGAGACACCCTGACAGTGTTCTTTCCACCCTTCTTCTTGGTGTCGGATTTACCGTCCCACAACTCCATCGCGCGATCCACCAAAACACTGACCTTCTCACCCAACTTTGTCTGTAAGCTCATTGTAATCATCAAAACGGCTAAAACAATGTAGACAATATGGAACTCGGGGTACTTTGTCTCGCTGTATGTCGGAATAAATGTAACAATTCGGTGAATAATCAACAAGCCCATAAACGTTACTATGATCTGAATAACTATTTCGGCAGAAAGTTCCAAACTACCCTTTCTATCGTCGGATTCTGGCACATACCGGCCGATTGTTTTATTGAGGATCACCACCGGAATGATTGCAATTAATGCATACTGAATTATATTTAATATGTCCGTCTTTGAATCGTCGTCAAAATTGAAAACGTGTCTAAAGAAGTTTTTATTGGTGTCGGTTGAATTATCCATATTCCTATAGGGTATATTTAGAAATTAAAATTCAGAAATTTGTCTATAAGCTAAAGTATTTAAAGCTATACGATTACTAAATGGAACACATGGCGGAAGTGGAACACATGGCTGAAGTGGAACACATGGCTGAAGTGGAACACATGGC
>JGI24768J34885_10000020_pt1 | contig 40608 bp, 33 predicted proteins | sample LakOntMetagenome_FD_34885 | JGI IMG/M metagenome (IMG submission 34885) | reverse complement strand
CCCGCTTCTGTTATGGATTAAACTCCGAAGAGAAAAAGGTTGTAGCCCCGACGAGAATCGAACTCATATCAAATGTTTAGGAAACATCTATTCTATCCATTGAACTACGGGGCCAAGGGGTCGCAAAATTAGTGCAAACCATTGGATTTCTTAAACACAACACATTTTGCATTCTCCAATGGTTAAATTTGCACAAGAATGAGCCAAATAGCGAAGGAATTTGACTACCAAAAAAACATCAAAATACTCATTTGGGTGTTTGCAGCCCTGTTGGCTTGGCCGTTCTTGCGCAGCCTCAGTACCAACAACGATTTAAATATTTTTTTTGGTGCCGCTGAGCGATTAACCAACCTGCAAAATCCATACACCACGCCTTACAACGCACAAGGATGGGCTTTGTATTATTACTATAGCCCCCTGTTTGCCAGTCTATTAGCCCCATTTACTTGGCTGCCAAAGTTTATCGTTTCTGAAGAAATCCCATTCGGACTCTTCGTCTTGAAATTGCTATGGAATGCCTTGAACCTCTATTTCGTTTACCAGTTGGTTCAATTCGTGAATCGCACCTTTCAACCCCCCAAAAATAAAAAAGGTTTCGTTTTTTGGTTGTTTTTTGCCTTACTCACTTATCGATGGTTGTTTTTGAATTTGCTCTACGGACAGATGACCATACTCATTGTTTGGGGTGTAGTGAAAGCATTCGATGGCGTAATTTCAGGTTCGTTACGGAGAAATTTGGGTCTGGCTTTCGGTGTTACCTTGAAAATTTTGCCAATTTATATGGTTGGACAGCTTTTTCTCATGCGCAAGTGGTCGGCCTTCGGCATGGCGGTGTTACTCTCTGTGCTCATGGTTTTATTGCCGTATGTGTATTTACCCGCGGCGTATCACACAGAAATTTTATTGAGTTGGCTCAATAACATCAATCCTTTTTCAAAGAACCACATTGTGGAATTGGGTGAAGGCGGTTTTATTGATATGGGCGCACTCATTACCAAGTATTTAACAGGGCTCAACATTGAAGGAGAAGCCAGAGTGGATTGGTTTTCTATGGGCGAAAAGGGGGTATTTGTTACAACCCAAATATTTCGTTTGATGGTGTTAGCATCGTGCTGGTTTTGGTTGGTAAAATTCAGGAAATTGGCTACTGAGCATTGGGAATTGTTATCGATGTCTGTGTTTTTAGCTTGCATCCCCCTTGCTTTCCCCCATCAGCGCGATTATAGTTTGTTCATGGTTTGGCCATTGCTTGTGTTTATGCTGAACGATGCGATATTTCACCGAAAATCGTTGCGTGGATTAACATTTTACGGTCTCTTATTAGGTGCTATTTTGATGGGTTCTGTGATCTTTTTTGAGGCCCTGCCGTTCGATTTGCGTCGCGATATCAGTGGCTATCGCATTCAAGGGATTGGCGGATTGATCTTTTTAATTTTTGCCCAGGGGTATTTGTGGGCCAAATCAAAAGGACATCGCAGTGATGCCGCTGGGGTGTGATTGACAGAGTTTCGTATTATCTTTGACTCCATTCTATTTCCATGAAAAAATTGTTCTTTGCCCTTTTCTTTACCGCCACATTGATGGCGAATGCCCAATTGTGTACACCCGATACAACCATCAAAGTCCCAGGCTTTTATCCAAGCCAATTGGCTGATGGTGCAGTGGGAACACCTTACAATCAGACAGTGATGATTTTGTCGTTCAAAGACACTTCAGCCGTTGTAGGGGGCAGCAAACAAAAAGTCACCATCGATTCGTTGAAGCTGACCAAGGTAATTGGCTTGCCAACCGGCATGGGATATGTGTGTTACGAGCCACGTTGTATCTATTTGCCGTCGGCCGTACGTTGTATCAAGCTCAATGGAACGCCCAATCAAGCGGGATTGTTTCCTTTGAAATTCGCCGTTACAGCATATGCCAAACTAAATGGTTTTTTCCCTGTTGCGCAACCAGATACCATCAAGAATTTCAGTTTGCTCATCACAGGCACTAGCGATGTAGCCACAATCCAGTCAATGGATCAATTGGCTGTATTTCCAAACCCTGTAAAAGATGTTTTGCATGTAGCCCATCGTAGCGGAAAGCAACCCCAAATCATGTCGTTGACAGGTACCATTATCACGGCTAGTTGGGAGCAAGAAAATGGTTTGTGGTCGGCAAACACATCGGCTATACCCTCTGGCGTTTACGCTGTGAAAGTTGCTGGAGTTAACCGCATTTGGATCAAAGAGTAATGGAAAAATTTTACGTTGAAATTCCCAAAAGAAAAGCAGAGTTGCCCGCTTTGATTGTATTGGGTGTGGTGTGTTTTGTGGGTTGGGCCTTTCACTTTGGCATCTTCGGCATGTGGGGTGGATTTGCTTGGCTTTCAGTATCCATTCCTTTGGTTTTTTGGTTGTTTAAAAAACGTACCGGCCCTTACTTTATTCAAGCTGATGAAACGGGCATATCGTTTAGAATTCACTTCTTTTCCCAGTTCAAGTCGATTCCTTGGAAGTATTTACAGCGAATTGATTATTTGGTTTATGAAATCAATTTTATGCTCAAGGAAACTGCNCAAGTGGTTTCATTGGCAACAAGNAGTATGGAAGATGAGCAAACAGAGGCCCTAAAGCAATATATCTCTGATGCCATCGCCAAGCGTGGCGAATAATTTTGCCGTAACTTTGTTGTCTTATGTCGTTTCAGCCCCATTTCGATTTCGTTGAAGAGCTTCGTTGGAGAGGTTTGCTCCATGATGCGATGCCCGGTACCCAAGAATTGCTAAATACAGAGCAGGTGACCGGATACGTGGGCTTTGACCCTACGGCAGATTCGTTGCACATTGGAAATCTTGTGCCCATTACGCAGTTGATGCATTTTCAGCGCGCAGGTCACATCCCAATGGCTTTGGTGGGTGGAGCAACAGGCATGGTGGGTGATCCCAGCGGTAAGAGCGATGAGCGCAAGTTGTTGGATGTAGCAACCATCGAACACAACATCAGTTGCCAAAAGAAACAATTAGAAAAGTTCATCGAATTTGGTGAGGGTGGCAACAAAGCCAAAATGGTCAATAATTATGATTGGTTCAAGAACTGGTCGTTTTTGGACTTCATTCGCGATGTAGGAAAACACATCACTGTGAGTTACATGATGGGTAAAGACAGTGTAAAGAATCGATTGGAATCTGGAGGGTTGTCTTTTACTGAGTTTAGTTATCAATTGGTACAAGGCTACGATTTTCTGCATTTGTACAAGAATGAAGGCTGCAAATTGCAGATGGGTGGTAGCGATCAGTGGGGAAATATCACAACAGGTACAGAGTTGATTCGCAGAATGGCAGGAGGCGAAGGGTATGCCCTTACAGCGCCTCTGATTACCAAAGCCGATGGTACCAAGTTTGGCAAATCTGAAGGTGGTAATGTGTGGCTGGATCCAGCAAAAACATCGCCCTATAAATTTTATCAATTTTGGTTGAATGTGGCCGATGAAGACGCCGTTCGATTCATTAAGATATATTCTTTGAAGAATCGCGAACAAATAGAAGCGTTAATTGCCGAGCATACGGGGCAAGAACATATGCGAATTTTGCAGAAGGAATTGGCCGCGGAAATGACCGTTCGTGTGCATTCAGAGGCGGATTTGGAGATGGCTTTGAAAGCAACNCAGATCTTTTTTGGCAATGGTTCGGCAGAAGATCTAAAAGCGTTGGATGAGGCTACATTGTCNGCNGCGGCTGATGGTATGGAACGCTTTGAAGTGTCTAAGTCAGCACTCACCGAAGGCATTCAAGTATTGGATCTGTTGGCAGTGAATACCCAAATCTTCCCGTCGAAGTCAGAAGCGCGCAAGATGTTGCAAGCCAATGGATTTGCTTTTAATAAAGACAAGTATACCGACATTGAAGGCAATGTAACGGATGCCATTTTGTTGCATGGAAAATATTTGATTGCCCAAAAAGGCAAAAAGCAGTATTTCTTGATTGAGGCGGTTTAAATGGAGCGCGGTTGAGTTACAACTTTTGCGTTACCATTTTCTCTAAATACGCACCGTAACCACTTTTTTTCAAGGGTTGAGCGATGGCCAGTAATTGGTCTGATGTTATGAACCCTTGTCGCCAAGCGATTTCTTCGATACAGCCAATTTTAAGCCCTTGGCGATCTTCGATCACTTGAACATACTGTCCGGCTTGCATGAGCGATGTAAAAGTTCCTGTATCCAACCACGCGGTTCCACGCTCGATGATTCTTACTTGCAAAGCGTTTCGCTCCAAATAAATCCTATTGACATCGGTGATTTCGAGTTCGCCACGGGGCGATGGTTTTAGGTTACAAGCGATATCAACCACTTGATTGTCATAGAAATACAATCCAGGTACGGCATAATTGCTCTTGGGTTCTAGGGGTTTTTCTTCGATGCTGATGGCATTGAGGTGCTCATCGAATTCTACCACACCGTATCGCTCTGGGTCGCTTACGTGGTAAGCAAAAACGATCCCGCCATTGGGGTCGATACTGCTTTTNAAGGTGTCTTGGAATTTGGAACCGAAGAAGATGTTATCGCCCAAAATCAGAGCCACAGAATCATCGCCAATGAAATCTTTACCCAAAATGAAGGCTTGTGCCAATCCATCCGGAGAGGGTTGAACACAATATTCGAATCGGCATCCCAAGTTTGCGCCATCGCCCAATAACTTTTGGAAATGCGGTAAATCGTGGGGTGTGCTGATGATTAATATTTCGTTGATGCCCGCCATCATCAAAACAGAGAGCGGATAATAAATCATGGGTTTGTCGTAAACCGGCATGAGTTGTTTGCTCATCGCCAAGGTCAATGGATGCAATCGGGTGCCAGAACCGCCGGCGAGGATAATCCCTTTCATGCTTGCAAAGGTATGTTTTGCAGCCGAATCGCTGTGAGTCTTAAGTTAAAAGTTGATGAATCTTTGTTGTTGCTTGGGGAATGAAATGCTGCTTGGTTCAATTTGCCAAATTGGGCGCTTGATATACTTGAACCCAATCTACTTGAAAATCAGAGGTTTGATTTCCGTTGCTGATGAGTTGTGGTATGTATTTGTTTTCCAGCGCGTTGTTGAGGATGAGGTACATGGGTTCTTGGTAAAATTGCGACATCCAGCGATTGAGTTTGATAGACTTTACCCTCACGTTGTCTGTGTAAAATTCGATGCGATTTTTGGTCCACAAGCATGCATAGATGTGAAAAGCCGTATCGGTATCAGCGGATAATCGGATTTTTTTCATCATCATTTCTTTGGTATGGGTTTCTACCTTGCCCGTGTGAACCGTCATGGTTTGGGTGTGCACGCCGTTTCCAGTTTTTCCACCGTACATCTCAAAAATGTCGATTTCAGGTGGCCAGTTGTTTTTACCTGTAAGCCACCAAGCGGGCCATGTGGCGGGTCCTGAAGGGTTTTTACTTCGAATGGCAAAAAATCCGTAAGTAAAACTATTGGAATGAAAGGTATTCACGATTCCAATGCTGTACGGGATGATGAGGGCCTGTTTGGCGGAGGTATCAGGGTTGTTTGTGGTCAAAGAAATGTTTCCAACCGATTCTGTGCTCTGTACGATGTTGCCTTCTCCATCAACGGTGCCCATTTTCACCAAATTGGGTATGATCTGATTGGTTAAATCTTGGGCTTTGATCATCCTTTCAACATCGCTGGCAGTTTGGTTTTCGAGAATAATTGGGTAAGGTTTGGGCTCATTGAGCAAGTGCAAACAACCGTCTTTGACAAAGGCTTGGGGATCACCATAAAACTGATGAACATTGTCTGGATGCAATCGGCCCCATGGCTGTCCTTTCGACCAAACATCTGAATTCAATTGATCAAAGGAATCTTGAAAAACGAGTGAATAATGCTGAATCTTTTTGGGTAAAATGAGCTGTTGGGTTTCTTTCGTTTTGAATTTCGACTGTAAACCGATGAGCCCATTTCGGAAATCCCAATTTTTCTTAAAATACATGCCCAATTTGGCTTTTTGATATCCGTGTTTGGTAGAATCTATGGTTGTCAGGTTTTCGCCTTGGAATGAAACATTCGAGGGCTTGAAATTTATGGAAATGGCTTGCTTGGGTATTGCTGCGAAAAAGGCAAAGATGAACACTGAAGAATACAGCGGATTGCGGGTGAAAAACTGCATAAACAAAGTTAAGTTTTTCATAGTAGGTTTGAAGTAGTGAGTGAAACACCATTTAAATCAGGATTTGTGAGTATTATCGGCATGCCAAATGCTGGAAAAAGTACCCTTTATAACGCCCTATTGGGTGAGAAGTTAGCCATCGTAAATTCCAAGGCGCAAACAACCAGACACAGGATTTTTGGTATTAAAAATGGGCCTGGACATCAAATCGTTTTTTCTGATACCCCCGGAATTTTACGTCAGACCAGTTATGGTATGCACGAGCGGATGATGAAGTTTGTGAAAGAAAGTGTGGACGATAGCGATGTGTTGATTCTGTTGATTGATATCAATGGCAAAGATTTTTCTGAAGAGATTCATGAGAAATTTGATCGTTCCAAAGCCAAGAAAATCGTGGTTTTGAACAAGATCGACAAAGTGCATCAGCAAAAGTTGGAAGAGAAGTTGGTGTGGTTAAAGAAAACGTTCGATGCGGATGTATATCTGGCCATTTCTGCACAAGAAAAATTCCAGATAGATGTTTTGGAAAAATACTTGGTTGATTTCTTGCCAGAGCACCCTGCCTATTTCCCTGAGGATCAACTCACGGATAAAACAGAACGCTTTTTTGTTAATGAGATTATCCGAAACAATGTGCTGAAACTATACGATGAAGAGGTTCCTTATTCAGTGGAGATTGTTACTTTGTTGTTCAAAGAAGAGCCAAAAATACTTCGTTTGAGTTGTGAAGTGATTGTGGAACGTCCTTCTCAAAAGCCCATTATCATCGGAAAACAGGGTCAAAGCATCAAAAAGTTGGGCATCGAATCAAGAAAAGAATTGGAGCAATTTTTCCAGAAGCAGGTGTATATGGAATTGTTCGTGAAAGTGCGAGAAGATTGGCGCAACAACAAGAAGATGTTGGATCAATTTGGATACGAATCGGAGTAACTTGGGGTCGTATGCGGATCATTGTTGGCATTGGCATCGTGACGATTACGCTGTTGGCATTCACGCTATTTGCAGGGACTGATCAACAGGCTGTATTTTCATTTCCCAGAAATTTAGGGTCCAAAGTTTCAGCCCAGTCTGCCATTGCAGATTCATCGTTGTTGCCTTGCTTTGCTCGCGATACCGTGTATTTTGTTCCTTGTAATGGCAAATCGATCCATGTTGAAATCAAGGTTGCTCGATTTGCGAATGCATCGACTCGTCGAAAAATGTTGCTGCTGTTGCCCGGTTGGAATTTTGCTGATACGCAGTGGTGCACACGAACGAGGGTTTGTGATGAAGCAACGAGGAGAGGCTACGATGTGATGTTGGTGGAGATGGGTAAGAGCGTTTATATGGATAGTTTATACCCTCAGATGCGCGCTGACTACCGATTGCATCCCACGCGGACATGGCTTTGGGATTCTGTGTTAAAGCCATTACAAAAAAGGACTTATTTTACTGATCGAGGCATACCTTCTGATCCAATAAAGACGGTGGATGGTGATGTTTACTTTAAATCGTTGCGATTGCCCATTCCATCTTATGTGATGGGGTTGTCGACGGGCGCAAGAGGCGCTTTGTTGTTGGCTTTGGAGCATCCTGAGGCGTTTGTGGGATGTGCCGGTTTGAGTGGTGATTACAATCCGCTGTTGATGAAGAACGACAACCTCATGATCAATTGTCTGGGAAAATATGACGATGTTCCCTGGCGATGGCGGGGTACGAATAATATTGAGATGCGGGTAGATGCGTTGCGGATTCCCGTGTATTTGGCTCATGGAACCGATGACAAAGTAGTTCCTTGGCAACAGACAGAATCGTTATTTAAAGCGATGGAGTCATCCGTTAATGTTCAGCAGCGGGCATCGACTTTTCAAAAAACATACGACGACGTAGGGTTTGTTCGCACGTTGTTTGTGAAAGGCGCCGGACACAATTATTCATTCTGGAATGAGGCTGGCCTGAAGGTTTTGGATTATTTTGATGAATTAAATGATTGAATCAATGACAGTTTTGTAATATGTCTGCCCTGTGCCAATGGATTTGATAGAGCGAATCGCACAGTTTAAATATGATAGTATTCAATTAAAGAATTTAGGATCAACAAAAAAAGCCAATCTTTCGATTGGCTTTTTCTTAGTAGCGGGAACAGGACTCGAACCTGTGACCTTCGGGTTATGAGCCCGACGAGCTACCACTGCTCCATCCCGCGATTTATTTTCGTAGCCCGTAGGGGAGTCGAACCCCTCTTTCCAGGATGAAAACCTGGCGTCCTAACCGATAGACGAACGGGCCATCTAAGGGGCTGCAAAGATACAAAAGAACTTGACTATTCCAAATGTTTTTTAAAAATTATGCTTCGTGTTTGGTAATTATCCCATCGCCCCACAATTCTTCCAATTGGTAGAAATTTCTTTTTTCTTCTGAAAATATGTGAACCACAACGTTGATGTAATCGAGCANTACCCATTCTGACGCGTCGTTTCCTTCGCGGTGTGCTGGCTTCTCTTTCATGGCTTTTCGCACTTCGTCTTCAACGCTATCGGCCAATGCATCCACTTGTCTGGACGATCCACCCTCACATATCACAAAGAAATCTGCGAATGCGCTGCTGGTTTTGCGCAAATCGAGAGAAACAATTTTGATTCCTTTTTTTTCTTGTAGACCGTGCACAATCACTGCAACCAACGCCTCTACACTTGATGTTTGAATTTTTTTCGCCATGTAATCGCTTACTTTGCTACAAAGAACGCCATTTTGTTAGACATTCAGTTCATCGGTTCGGTAGGTAGGGGTCATCTTTTTTATTCGCCCAGTTGTGATTCCACCCAATTGCAGTTGCTGCGATTTATGGAAAGTGGCGCTATGGGTGTGAATACCCAAAAGAATCCTTTGGTTTTGTACACCGATGTTCAAACGCAAGGCAAAGGGCAAAGGGGCAACACTTGGATTTCGGAAGCTGGTAAAAATGCCATGTTTACGGTGGCGTTTCCGCTGATGCCTGGCTATGAAAATCGGTTGGTGTTAATGAATAAAGCGCTCGCGGCAGGATTAGCCGATGCCTTGATTGAAATGGGTTTGGGTTCCATAGAAATCAAATGGCCCAATGATTTGATTCTGAATCACATGAAGGTGGGTGGTATGTTGATGGAGGTAATCACCGTAGGCTCAAACAAGTATTTGTTTTTGGGCGTGGGTGTGAATGTGAATCAGATGCAGTTTGATGATCAACCCTTGGCGACATCGCTACGTTTGAATTTGGAGAAAAGCAGAACATCCACCGAAGTTGAGATATTGAACATCAGAGAAATCATTGTGGCTATGGTAAATGGCTTGTGGAATGCGTGGGATCAATTGGATGCATTCGGTGCTAAATACTCTGATTGGTTGTATCGAAAGGAACAAATGATCACGTTAATCGCTTGCGATTCTAACGAAATGATCGATTGCAAGTTGATTGGCATCAATGAAAAGGGTCAAATTTGCGTTGAGTTATCTTCTGGTGAGATGGCGGAATTTCATCATGGTGAGGTGAAGATGGCCTATACCGGTTAAGTCATATTTTACAGAATTTACTGAATGGAGTAAACGAATGGCGTGTTGTTCATGTCTAATCGTTAAATTCCGCATTTGGTATGGATCGCAAACAATTTTTTCAATCGCTCAGAAATCCGTCCACAGCAGATCAATTCGCTGTGAATGAAGTGGATCAATCAATGCAAAAAGGTGGAACCATCCATGGAAACATTGGATTGCAGCGCCGAACAAATACGGGTATATCCGCCTACAAAGGCAGTTTTGGAAAATCTGAATTGATGCACTTGCTCCGCAGAACTTTGTTTGGGGTGAAAGTATCGGATTACAATTTATACAAAGGCAAAACGCTGGAACAAGTTGTTGATGCGTTGCTGAACGTGTCTACGACTTTGCCCAATCCGCCCATTAACAATTATGGCAATTTGGTGAATGATCCCAACGTTCCGTATGGCAGCACTTGGGTGAATGCCCCATTGGATCCTGCGGTTGAGCTGAATCGAAAAAACAGCGTGAAATCTTGGCTTTGGAGCTTGATGGTAACGCAATCGCCTGACATACAAGCAAAAATGGTTTTGTTTTGGCACAATCACTTTGCCTTGCAATTTTTAGAAATTCCGGATTCGCGTGCTTGCTACGTGTATACCAAAGTGTTGTATACCCATGCAATGGGGAATTTTAAGGATTTAACGCGCGCTGTAACGATCGATCCAGCCATGTTGTTTTACCTCAACGGACGTTTGAATACAAAAAAAGCGCCCGACGAAAACTATGCCCGCGAATTGCAAGAGCTTTTCACATTGGGAAAAGGACCCAATAGTAAATTCACGGAGGATGATGTAAAAGCCATGGCGAAGGTGCTCACTGGATGGAGCATCAATCCGCTGACAAACCCATTTAGCACTGCCTTTGTGAGTGTGAATCACGATTCTACCGACAAGCAGTTCAGTTCCTTTTATGGAAATACGGTGATCAAAGGTCAGACCGGTATTAATGCGGGAAACACCGAATTGGACGATTTACTCACCATGATTTTCAAGGTGGATGAGGTGGCCTTGTTCATTTGCCGGAAGTTGTATGAGTATTTTGTGTATTACGAAATTGACGATACGGTTGAAGCAAACGTGATAGTGCCTTTGGCAAAAGTGTTCAGAGACAGCGGTTATAGCATCAAAGCGGTATTGAAAACCCTTTTGATGAGTGAGCATTTCTTCGACACTTGGAATCGTGCTTGTGTGATTAAAGATCCAATTACTCAACAAGCGGGTTTTTGTAGGGAATTGGAATTGAAATTTCCCGCGTCTAATGATTATTTCCTGTTGTATCAGATGTATCAAATGGGGATGTATTTTGGTCAGTTAACGCAATTGAATATTGGAGACCCGCCGAATGTTGCTGGTTGGCCGGCTTGGTATCAAAAGCCCTTATTTCATCGCAGTTGGATCAACAGCGACACGTTGCCAAAAAGAAATCAATTTACCGATTATTTATTATTCATTGGCCACAAAGTGGGTACCTATACCCTGATTGTTGACCCTTGGATTTTTGTAAAACAGTTGAGTAACCCCGGAACTGCCGATGATTTAATCGCGGATTGCACATCACATTTGTTGCCAATGTCATTATCTGCTACCCAAATCGCATCGCTGAAAGAAGTATTATTGCCAGGCGGAATTCCAGATTATAACTGGAGCGATGAATATCGAGCGGCTACAGATCCTTCAGACCCCAATTATGCAACTGCCCTTTCAACGGCAACCGTGAAATTGCGGTATTTGCTCAAGTCCATCATGAATCTTTCCGAATATCAATTGTCATAAGCCATGAAACGTAGATCTTTTGTAAAAGCAACAGCCGCTGCAGGTACCGTATTGCCCTTGGCATTGAATGGAATGGGTGTGAAAACCTACGAAGACTCGCCTTTGTTGAGATCATTGGGAAGACGGAGTGCCGATGGTAAAGTGCTGGTAATTATCAATTTATCTGGCGGAAACGATGGGTTAAATACCCTAATTCCGTTGGATCAATATTCCAATTTGTCTAAAGCTAGAAACAACATATTGATACCCGATAGCAAGGTATTGAGTTTCTGGGACAAGCCAAGTGTAGGCTTGCATCCACAGTTGGGGGGATTGAGGGATTTGTACAACAACGGTCAGCTCAGCGCCATTCAAGCTGTGGGTTATCCCAATCCCAATTACTCGCATTTTCGTGCGGCTGATATTTGGATGAGTGGTTCTGATAGCAATGAAAGCTGGACAACCGGTTGGATGGGACGATATTTGGATGGCACATATACGGGCTATCCCAAGGGGTATCCCACTGCTGCGATGCCGGATCCATTGGCAATTGAGATTGGTCAAATTGTTTCATTGGCATTCATGGGCCCAGAGGTAAATATGGGTATGGCAATCACCGATCCAACCACGTTTTACAATTTGGCATCAGGAACTACAGACCCCACGCCCAATACGCCGGCGGGGAACGAGTTGGCTTTCTTGCGTTTGATGGCGCAGCAAACCAACCAATATGCCACTGTAATTAAGAATGCAGCCGCAAAGGGAACCAATAAATCAACGAAATATCCAACTGGCGGCCGTCAGCCATTGTCTGATCAATTGAAAATTGTGGCAAAACTGATCAGTGGTGGATTAAAAACACCGGTGTATATGGTGACCATAGGCGGTTTCGACACCCACAGTGAACAGGTAGACAGTGCAGACCACAGTATAGGGTCGCATGGCACTTTGATGAAGCAATTGGGCGATGCCATTGCTGCTTTCCAGGATGATCTGAAGCTTTTGGGATTGGAAGATCGTGTGGTAGGAATGACCTTCAGTGAATTCGGAAGGCGGGTGATTAGCAATGCAAGCAACGGAACAGATCATGGTGCGGCAGCACCAATGTTTGTTTTTGGCAAAGCGGTACAAAATGGTGTAATCGGCGCCAATCCAACCATTCCATCTACCGTTACGGTGAATGACAATGTTCCCATGCAGTATGATTTTAGGCAAGTGTATGCTTCTGTTTTAACTGATTGGTTTGAGTTACCGGCGGCAGATGTAAAGGCAGCGATGGGAGGTAAAGATTTCAATACCTTGCCCATTTTTAAAGCCAATAAAGCTAGCATCGATGACTACATAGATTTGGTGAGCAGAATCTCTTTGAATCGCATTTTTCCAAATCCAGCGGTATCCCATACTCAAATAGAGTACTTTACTGAATCAGGAAATGTGAAAATATCTTTGTTTGACGCCATGGGGCAATTGGTGAAAATTTTGAAAGACGATTGGCATGGACATGGAACGTATGTGGTTGATTTGGATGTAGTTGGACTTAGAAGTGGAAACTATTATGTTCAACTTTCTCAAGGCGATAAACGAATTACAGAGGTGCTTTTGGTTCAATAATTTTTTGAAAAGGTAGGCAGAGATAAAAATTTGTTTTATATTTGCAGTCCAAAAAAATTGCCCTATCGTCTAATTGGCAGGACAGCGGTTTTTGGTACCGTATGTCTAGGTTCGAGTCCTAGTAGGGCAACAAATTGAAGGTTTGATGATATCCGTTGCACAGTGGTGCAGCCAGAGAGACAGTAAAATCGTATTATGACATCACTTATACACCCCGTAAAAATTTTTGCTGGCAGTGCATCTGCCGCCCTCACACAGGACATCTGTAACTTCTATGGTACAGTCCCTGGAGATTTAACCGTTTCAAGGTTTAGCGACGGGGAGTTTCAACCCAATTTCAATGAAAGTGTACGTGGATGTGATGTATTCATCGTGCAGAGTACCTATCCAAATTCAGACAACTTGATGGAATTGTTGATGGCCATTGATGCTGCAAAGCGGGCCAGTGCCAATTACATTACAGCGGTGATGCCCTACTACGGATTTGCACGTCAGGATAGAAAAGATAAACCCCGTGTGTCTATCGCGTCAAAGTTGGTGGCAGATTTGTTGCAAACTGCTGGTGCCAATCGTGTGATGACCATGGAATTACACGCGCCACAGATTCAAGGTTTCTTCAATGTGCCTGTGGATCATTTGGAAAGTTCAATCATTTTTGCGCCGTATATAAAAACGCTTCCTCAGGAAAATATCGTGATTGCTGCACCCGACGTAGGGGCATCGAACAGAATACGTGAGGTAGCTAAGATTTTGAACTTGGGCATGATCATTTGTGACAAGGAGAGAAAGAAGGCCAATGAAATTGCCAACATGACGGTAATTGGAGATGTTGAGGGCAAAGACGTTGTGTTGATTGATGATATCATTGATACCGGAGGTACTTTGTGTAAGTCATCGGCCATGTTGATGGATAAAGGGGCAAAATCGGTGCGTGCACTTTGCTGTCACCCAGTATTGAGTGGTAAGGCATATGAAAACATCGATAATTCAGTTTTAACTGAGTTGGTGGTAACGGATACCATTCCATTGAACCATCATTCAGACAAAATCAAAGTGGTTTCTGTGGCGCCGTTGTTTGCTCGTGCGATTCGCAACGTGCATGAACATGGCAGTATCAGTTCGTTGTTCAAACAGGTGTTTGCACATCAAACCAAAATTGAATTAAAATAAGCAATTAATAGAATAGAATAATAAGATGAAAACCATTTTTCTTAAAGGCGAGATGCGCACAGAGGTAGGTACACGTACTGCCAAAGTTTTGCGTGCCGAAGGCAAAGTTCCTTGTAACATGTATGGTTTGGCTGATGGCAACTTGAATTTTGCCGTTTACCAAGCAGATTTCAAAAATTTGGTATACACACCCAACGTATACAAAGTGAAGATTGAGTTGGATGGCAAAAACTATGATGCCATTTTGCAAGACATTCAATACCATCCAGTATCTGATATCATCATACACTGCGATTTTGTTGCTGTAGATGCTAGCAAGCCAGTAGTTATGGAAATCCCAGTTCGTGTGGTTGGTAACTCACCAGGTGTGCGTGCGGGTGGTAAATTGGTTAAAAAATTGAACCGTTTGCGTGTTCGTGGTTTGATTCAAGATTTGCCTGATTTTATCGACGTAAGCATCGATACATTGGAAATCGGTCAATCAGCCAAAGTAGGTCATGTTGAAGTTTCAGGTTTTGAATTGTTGGATTCACCTGCAAACGCCATTCTTTCAGTGAAGACAACCCGTGCTTTGATGCAAGCGGCTGCCGAAGCTTCAAAGAAGTAATATCACATTTGATTATAACAAAAAACCCCGGGCATTTGCCTGGGGTTTTTTGTTTGGGTTTTTGTTTACAATGAAACATCAACCTTTATAAATGACAATTATTTGGTTGCAGCTTCGAAGTGCGCGTTTACGGCAGACCAATTCACTACGTTCCAAAATGCTCCGATGTAATCGGGGCGACGGTTTTGGTAGTGCAAATAATAAGCATGTTCCCAAACATCCAATCCCAAAATGGGTGTACCCTTTACCTCGGCAACATCCATCAATGGATTGTCTTGATTTGGTGTAGAGGTGATGGCCAATTTGTGATCATGTACAATCAACCAAGCCCAACCACTACCAAAACGGGTGGTTGCAGCGCTGTTGAATTGTTCTTTCATCGCATCGAAAGAACCGAAACTAGCAACAATTGCATCCATCAAAGCACCTGTAGGCTGGCCACCGGCGTTGGGTCCCATGATTCCCCAGAAGAAACTGTGGTTCCAATGACCGCCACCGTTATTGCGGATGGCTGGACTGTATTTTGAGATGTTGTGAACGAGTTCAGTGAGTTCAAGACCTTCGGCTGCGTTTCCTTTAACAGCGTTATTGAGGTTATTGACATAGGCTTGGTGGTGTTTGCCATGGTGGATTTCCATGGTGCGCGCATCGATGTGCGGTTCCAAAGCGTTGTGGGCGTAGGGTAATGCGGGTAATTCGAACATAAATGTGTTTTTAGTTTGATTATTTAAACAAAGTTAGGCGAAAGGGGTTTGCTTTTCAAACGTGAAATTCGCTGAATTCTCGCCGTACTTTTGTTGCTCAATCGGTATGACTGAAATCGCGCTACAACTAACAATATCTGAAACCATGGGCAAGGGAATCGACATTTTTGCCGTGTTTTTCAGGGNACATTGGTTTGAGTTACTCGCAGCAATTTTGTCGTTGTGGTGTGTGATTCTGGCTGCAAAAAATAGCATATACAATTGGCCCGTGGCGATGGTGGGGTCTATCATGTACGTGTTTGTTTTTTTTGGGGTGGGATTGTACTCGGATGCCTTCTTAAACGTTGTTTTTCTTTGCTTTCAATCGTTTGGATGGTACAAATGGCAAAAACAGCGCGGTGATTCAACCGCGGATGCCAAACCTACATGGGCAAATGTCCCATCGTTTTGGAAAGTATTACTGGTTGGTGGTGTATGCTATTATCCCTGGGTGATGTTTGTTCAAGCCGGCGCCTTTCAATTTTTACTTGGCTCGCAAATACCCTCTGTACCTAAGTACGTTTATGTGGATGCCGCTTTATTGATGTTGAGCCTTGCGGCCTTGTACATGCAAGCCAAACGTTGGATTCAAAATTGGTGGGTTTGGATACTTGTAGATGTTGTGTATATCCCTTTGTACATATCCAATGACAATTGGATCACGGCCATTCTGTATTTCATTTACATACCCTTGGCATGGAGCGGATATAAAATGTGGCAGGATCAACCATAAACACGCTATTTAATTCGTGCAGTTCATCGGTGATTAAGGATTGCAATTGCGGAGATGACTCAATCGTTTTCCGGCACGTACAGCAATTGGCTGAATTGATTTTCGTTGAGCAGTTCGTTGGCAACATCCATGATGTTTTGCACCGTCACCCGATTGATGCAATCTATGGCATGTTCGATGCTATTCGCTTTGCCTTTTCTCAATACGCTCTGTCCCAAATGCATCATCAATCCACTGCGATTTTCATTGGATAATATGAGTTGACCGGCGTACTGATTTTTTGCCCTCGACAATTGTAAAGTACCCAAAGATTGGGTTCTCAATTTTTTGATTTCTTTGAAAATCAGATCCACTGATTTTTGGATGTATTTGGGTTCGCTGCCCACAAAACAGTGAAACAACCCGGTTTCGGCGAATCCACTGTAACCACTTTCAACGTTGTATGTGTATCCGTATTTTTCGCGAATGGCGAGATTGAGTCGGCTGTTTAATACCGGCCCCCCAAAAAAATTGTTCATCAACAAGAGGGTCCATCTTTTTTCATGATCCATTTCATAAGCTAAGCTGCCGATGATGGCATAGGCCTGGTTGAAATCTGTTTTTTTTGTTTCGATGAAGGGCGATGCGGATTTGAAAGCGGTTGCAGCACCTACACCGTTCTGTAAATCGCCTAGAACCGCTATGGGCTGAATGGATTTGTGACTGGGCTCTTGGTGATTGATAGGGGTTGAAGACAACTCACCGGCATCGGGCAAGAATCGGTTTAATGCACTCAATACACGCTCAATTGATACATTGCCAACCACCGCAAAAACCATGTTATGGAATTGATAATGGGTTGATACAAAATTTTTCAGCGCGGTTTGACTGATTTCGTTGACAGATTCCTCAGTGCCAAGTATGTTGTGGGCCAATGGATGTCCAGCAAAAATTCGCTCTTGAAATTCATCAAAAATGTTCTCCTCTGGGGTGTCGAGGTACATGTTGATTTCATCGATGATGACCTTCTTTTCTTTTTCCAACTCACCTTCAGGGAATGTAGACCGAAAGACCACATCGCAAAGGATATCGGTAAGACGAGTGAGGTGTTTTGACTGGGTGGTGCCGTAAATGGTGGTAATTTCTTTGGTGGTGTAAGCGTTGAGTTCACCGCCGACCACTTCCAAGTGGTTGAGTACATGGATGGTTTTTCTGCGAGTGGTGCCTTTGAAAAGCATGTGTTCGAGGCAATGTGCGAGCCCAGGGTGTGCGCCATCGTTTTTGCTTCCCGCTTGAATGGAGAAACCGGCATGTACCAACTGCGTGCCTTTTACGCGCTGATGAACGATGCGCAATCCATTTGGCAAGGTGATAAGTTGATATTGTTCAGAACCCATTGTCATACAAAAATACCTTCTGTTTGGCGTATTTTTGTAGTATTCCATGTTAATCAACAATACTTCCGCGCTTGTACAGAATATCAAAGACAGAAAACTCACCTCTGTTGTGATTACCACACACCATAAACCGGATGGGGATGCCATGGGTTCTACCTTGGGATTGTGTGCGTTTTTGAAACATTTTGTGACCGATGTGGTGGTTTGTACGCCCACAGATTATTCAGAAAATTTGTTTTGGCTTCCTGGCAATGCAGATGTGTTGGATTTTGAGGCCGTTCCGGATTTGGTGGCGCAAAAAGTGGCTCAAGCCGATGCTGTTTTTTGTTTGGATTTCAATAGACTTTCGAGAATCAATCAGCTGGGTGATTTGGTGCGTGAATCAAAGGCGGTTAAAGTAATGATGGATCATCACTTAGAGCCAGAAGAATTTGCAGATTTTACCTACTGGAATCACCAAGCTTCGAGTACTTGTGAGTTGGTTTATCTGTGGATTAAGGATGCCTTTGGGGCTGAATTTGTGGATGCCGATATCGCCACATGCCTTTACACAGGGTTGATGACGGATACCGGTAATTTTCAGCACAACAACACCAAGCCCGCTACCCTCAGATTGGCTGCAGACTTGATGGAACATGGCGCCGATCATTTGGTCATTCATGCCAACATTTATGATGTGTTCTCGCTAGACAGAAGTCGCTTGTTTGGGTATAGTTTATACAAAAAATTGGAAATCATCCCCGAGTGCAAAACAGCCCTGATTTATTTGGATCGCGATGAATTGCGGAAATTTCATGTGCAAACGGGTGATACCGAAGGGTTGGTAAATTTTGGTTTGGGTTTGAAAGACATCGTGTTCAGTGTGCTGATTATCGATAGAACCGAGCGCGTTAAAATGAGTTTCCGTAGCAAAGGCAATTTCCCGGCCAATGAACTCGCAACCAAGTATTTTGAAGGTGGCGGACATCGGAATGCGGCGGGCGGACAGAGTACAGACACCCTTGAGGCCACCGTAGCCAAGTTCAAGAAAGTGGTTTGGGAATATCAAAATCAACTGTTGGCTGTTCAATAATTCAAAGAAAATGCAACAGGAATCGTTAATTCAAAAAATCGAACCGATGAAAATCAATGTAAAAAAATCAAACCTTGCCCGATATGCAATGTTGCTTCCGATGATGTTGTTGTGGGCTTGCAATGGTGGATTCAAAACCTCAGACAAAGGGTTGGTCTATAAATTTACACAAGGAGAAGCCTTGAAAAAGCCCTATGGCCCTCATCATTTTATGTTGTTGAATCACATGTTGATAGGTCCAAACGGAGATACTTTGGAGAACAGTTTCAAATCGGATACCTTGGAAGAACTGCCCTATCCCATGCAGGCCAAAAACGAATTGCTAGAGGCTTTGATGATGATGGGAAGCGGTACCGAGATGGAGGTAAAAATTAGCACAGATAGTTTGAAGCAAAAGATTGGGGGATCTCCCTTGATTGGACTGCTGGAATCAGGCAAAGAAGCGCGTTTTATCATCCGAGTTGANAAAGTGTTAAGCGCNGAAGATTATGACGCCTATCGCAATCAGAAGTTTTTGAATCGGATTATGGCGGAAAACAAACTCATCGACGAGTACGCTACAAAGAATGGTGTGGCAAATTTGCCTGAAGGGGGATGGTTATTGGATTCAACCAAAATGATCAAATATCGCATCAAGCAGGCAGATGGGAAATACGACGTTGAGCAGCGCAGGTTAGAGAATGCCCCAGTTTTGAAATCTGCAAAGGCGGCGACTTTTCATTGCGAAGTATATAACATCGACGGTACTTTGCTTGTGAATTCATCTATGGAAGGCAGGATGTATAAGGCGGAGAAAGTGGGTGTGGATCCGTTTGAATCTGCCTTGGCCATTTACGATGTGAAGTGTTTGAATATTTTGCCCTTTTATTTGAATGAAGGTGAAGTAGGCGAGTTTTTGGTGACCTCAGCCAATGGTTATGGTAATAAAGGAAGAATTGGCGTGCCTGCCTATGCGCCATTGAGAGTGGTCATTAAATCAGTGACTCCTGAGTAACACAAAGTTTTCGGCATAAAGCCAACAGAACATATTAATTTTGAAGTCCCATGGGTAAAAAGAACATCATAATTACAGGCGGAGCAGGGTTTATCGGCAGTCATGTCGTGCGGAGATTCGTGAACAATCACCCTGATTTGCATATCATCAACTTGGATGTGTTGACCTATGCGGGCAACTTAGAGAATTTGAAAGACATCGAACAGGCGAGCAATTATGAATTTTTGCGCATCGATATCACAGACAAAGCAGCGGTAGAGTCGTTGTTTTCGTCTAGAACCATCCACGGGGTGATTCATTTGGCTGCGGAAAGTCACGTGGATCGCAGTATCACCAATCCCATTGATTTTGTGATGACCAATGTGGTGGGTACAGTGGTTTTGTTGAATGCTTACAAAGCGCATGCGGATACATCGGCAGGTCGTTTTTACCACGTAAGTACAGATGAAGTATATGGAACATTGGGCGACGATGGCAAATTCACCGAGGAAACGCCCTACGATCCCAATTCCCCTTACAGTGCATCCAAGGCGAGCTCAGACCATTTTGTGAGGGCTTATCACGAAACCTATAAACTGCCAATGGTGATCAGCAATTGCTCAAACAATTATGGCAGTCATCAATTTCCTGAAAAGTTGATCCCTTTGATGATACATAACATCACCAATAACAAACCTTTGCCCGTTTACGGAAAAGGGGAGAACATTCGCGATTGGTTGTGGGTTGAAGATCACGCACGCGCCATTGAAACCATTTATTTTAATGGAAAAGACGGCGAAACGTATAACATCGGAGGCAACAACGAATGGAAGAACATTGATTTGGTGCACAAGCTTTGTGAGATCATGGACCGCAAATTGGGTCGTGCCGAAGGGGAGTCTGCCAAATTGATTACCTATGTAACTGATCGCAAGGGTCATGATTTCCGCTATGCGATAGACGCAAGCAAATTGGAAAACGAGTTGGGATGGTCGCCAAGTGTGGCATTTGACCAAGGATTTGATAAAACGATTGACTGGTACTTGGAGAACACCGAGTGGTTAGACCGGGTGACTTCGGGCGCTTATGCCGATTATTATCAATCGATGTACGCTGCCAGATAAAACATCATCCTAAAGTAGAAATAAAAAACAATAGACATGGATTCGCTAAAATTATATAATACACTGAGCAGGAAACTCGAAGTTTTCGAGTCGATTTCACCCAATCATGTGGGCATATATGTTTGCGGACCTACTGTTTATGGACCGCCGCATTTGGGCCATGTAAGAGGTCCGATTGTGTTCGACGTTTTGCGTAGATACCTCATTTTGCAGGGGTACAAGGTTCGCTTTGTGAGGAACATTACCGATGTAGGACATTTGGTGGGCGATGCCGATGAGGGCGAAGACAAGTTGGCAAAACAAGCCAAGGTGGAGCAATTGGAGCCCATGGAAGTTGCGCAAACCTACACCGATGCATACAATTCGGTGATGGATCGAGTGAATGTATTGAAGCCTAGCATCGAGCCACGCGCCACTGGGCATATCATCGAACAAATTGAAATGATACAAAGTATCATGGAGAAAGGTTTGGCTTATGAATCCAATGGTTCGGTGTATTTTGATGTGATGGCATACAACGCCAATCAGCACTATGGTGTTTTGAGCGGTAGAGTTTTGGAAGATTTGCATGCAGGTGCGGGGAATCAGAGTCGTTCGTTGGAAGGCCAAGACGAGAAGCGCAATCCAAATGATTTTGCTTTGTGGAAGCGGGCTTCTGCGGAACACATCATGCAATGGAGCAGTCCTTGGGGCAAGGGATTTCCGGGATGGCACATTGAATGTAGTGCGATGAGTGCGAGGTATTTGGGTGATCATTTCGATATTCACGGTGGTGGGATGGACTTGTTATTTCCTCATCACGAGTGTGAAATAGCGCAAAGTACGGCTGCCCACAATCACAACCCCGCGAAATATTGGATTCATCACAACATGATTACCATCAATGGTCAGAAAATGGCCAAAAGTTTGGGCAATGGCATCATGGTGGAGCAGTTGTTTACGGGTGATCATCCGCTGTTGGCGCAGGCTTTTGGGCCGATGACGTTGCGTTTTTTCGTGCTGCAAGCGCATTACCGCGGTACTTTGGATTTTAGCAACGACGCATTGTTGGCGGCTCAAAAGGGTTGGCAAAGAATGCAATCGGCTTTCAAGTTGGTTGATGGATTGCCCACTGTTGATTCGGGTGCAACTTGTGTTGTTGACGATTTGCTTGCAGGTATCAAAGACAGTTTGAATGAGGACTTAAACACACCTCAAGTGATTGCCCATTTGTTTGAGTTGGCCCGAAGGATCAATGTGGTGAACGATGGCAAGGATAGTATCACCGAAGCAACCAAACTGACAATCAAATCGATCATTCATGATTATTGTGAAGGTGTATTGGGCATGATGGCCGAAGATGGNGCTGATAATTCTGGACTGGAGGATGCNATGTCGGTTCTGTTGCTGTTGCGCGCCAAGGCCAAAGCNGAAAAAAACTGGGCTTTGAGTGANCAAATTCGCGATGAGCTCAAAGAGAAGGGCTTTGAAATCAAGGATGGTAAAGAGGGCACCACTTGGAATAAATTTTAAATTAACTTATTTTATTATAAACACTTATGCCGGGTCATTTCACCTTTTACTGTAATAAAATAGAAGGTGATGTGGCATTTTTTGATGAGGTAGAATCCAAGCATGCGATACAGGTATTAAGGTATGGTGTGGGCGATGAAATTCATTTCACCAATGGTGGTGGAATGCGCATGCGAGGTACAATTGAAAATAGCAGTAAAGGAGGATTTTCGGCGAGGATTACGGAATCGATAGAGATAGAAAAACCGTTGGAGATGCACCTTCTGATGGCCATTCTCAAAGCGGGGGATCGGATGGAATGGGCTTGTGAAAAGATTACCGAGTTGGGCGTAACTCAATTCACTTTGTTTCAAAGTGATCATGGGGAGCGAGGAAAAGCGAATGTGGAGCGATTGCATAAAGTGGCTTTGTCGGCCATGAAGCAGAGTCACGGCGCGTGGATGCCACAGATCAAGGTGGTAACATTCAAAGAGGCGATGGAATTGGCGAAACACATGGAGTGCAAATACATTGCTTATTGTGGTGAAGGTGAAAAGGCAAGAATGGGCGGAGTGAAATTGCCGGCGGCTGTTATGATTGGTCCGGAAGGGGATTTTTCTGTCAAGGAATTCGAAGCTGCTCAAAATCAGGGTTGGAAGCCTTTGGATTTGGGTGAGCAAATTCTTCGTACAGAAACCGCCGTGGTTGCTGTAGCTGCTGCTTTGCGGTTGCGATAATTGTGGGTAATTCTCGGTGTTTTGGTGGCGTTTGAAGGTGGCTGATTTCCTTCAATTGGGTATCTTTGTTTTGTGAATGTTTTATTATTAGGATCTGGGGGCCGAGAACATGCGTTTGCATTGAAATTGCGCGAAAGTACAAGGCTCAATCAATTGTTTATCGCACCTGGAAATGCGGGTACTTCACAATTTGGTACCAATGTAACGTTGAATCCAACCGATTTGGAATCTGTGTATTCGTTTTGTAAAGAGAATGATATTCAGTTGGTGATTCCAGGCAATGAAGATCCCTTGGTAGCGGGCATTACAGATTTCATTGAATCTCATGCTGCAGCGGATGGTTTAATGATCAAAGTGGCTGGACCCAGTGCATGGTGCTCACAATTGGAAGGATCGAAAGATTTTTCAAAGGCGTTTATGGGTCGACATAACATTCCAACGGCGCGATATCAATCATTTCAATTGACGGAATTGGAAGCGGCGGCAGAGTTTATGAAAACCTTGGAGCCTCCTTACGTTTTGAAGGCCGATGGTTTGGCTGCGGGTAAAGGCGTAATTATCACATCTTCTTTTGAAGAGGCTTGTGCCACATTGAAGGAGATGACCGATGGCAGCAGATTTGGTAAAGCCGGTGAAGTGGTGGTGATTGAGGAGTTCCTTAAAGGCATTGAATTGAGCGTTTTTGGTATCAGTGACGGAAAAGGTTGGAAGGTGTTGGCTTCGGCAAAAGATTATAAGCGCATTTTTGATAACGACGAAGGCCCTAATACTGGTGGAATGGGTGCCATTTCTCCGGTGCCATTCGCCGATGCAGATTTTATGCAAAAGGTGGAAGACAGAATTCTGAAACCCACTTATGAAGGATTGATAGCAGAAGGCCATCCATACAAAGGATTTTTGTTTGTGGGTTTGATGAATGTAAACGGAGATCCATTTGTGATTGAGTACAATGTGCGCATGGGCGATCCTGAAACTGAGGCAATTTTCCCTCGATTAAAAACTTCGATGTTGGATTTGTTGGAAGGCATGGCCGATGGCAATTTGGGCGCTGTGGATGTAGAATTGGACGAAAGAACGGCGGCCACAATTTTCTTGGTTTCGGCGGGATACCCTGGGGATATTGAAAAAGGAAAAGTGATTGCTTTGCCGGCCAATTTGGGTCAAGACCAATGGCTTTTTCATGCGGGTACAAAATCGGTGAGTGATGAAATACAAACCAATGGTGGTCGAGTGATAGCGGTAACTTCTCTGGGAAGCGATATACCTGCTGCATTGAATCGTTCGAATGAGTTGGCCACTTTGGTGCATTTCGATGGGAAATTTCATCGCAAAGACATCGGCCTAGACTTGATACAATTACAAAATAAAAATTAGCATTAATTGAATGTCGAAAAATCATTATACCCCCTATGATCAATTGATCAAATCCCGTTTGCGCACGCCTGGACAGCTTTTTATCAGCTATTTCTTGCGTGGCCTTTTGGTTGTATTGCCAGTGGCGATAACGGTAGGTATTTTGAGTTGGATTTTGAAAGGCATTGGTTCCTACTTGTATTTGGATCAATTGTCGATAGGCGTAATTTTACTCTATGCCGTTATTACCTTGGCTGCGATCACGGTCATTGGATTTTTTACGAAAGGTGTAATTGCCCAACAAATCATGGGCTTTTTGGAGGGTATCATAGAGAAGGCGCCGGGGTTGAACTTTATTTTTGGTACTACCAAGGATATGACGGAGGCGTTTATGGGCGAAAAAAAGAAGTTCACCAAGCCCGTGGTTGTTGAAATTTCGGAGGGTGTCTACAAAATTGGATTCCTCACTCAAGAGGACATGAGTACGGTTGGATTGCCTCACTGTTGCGCTGTTTACTTGCCATACAGTTACACGCTATCGGGCGAAACCACTGTGGTTGATAAAAGCCGGGTTCGCAGAATCGACAAAGAAAGTGGNGATGTTACCAAATTTGTTTTGAGTGGTGGGGCTACCAACTTAAAATAGTTTCCTTTCTGCTGGGGATAATTTTTGGTCTACTATCGCGTTATACTGTCAATTTAACTCCTTAATTCGCACTATATGTTATCATTCGCATTCACACTGTTACAAGCGGCATTGCCGCAGGATTCGGCTGCTGGAAAGGCTGTGGCCGCAACAACAGAACACGTTTCAGCTCCTGTATTGGAAATTATGACCAAAGGGGGCGTGGTTATGATCTTTTTGGCGTTGTGTATGTTGATCGCCATTTATTTCATCATCGAACGTTTCATTTATATCAATAACAGAACCAAAATCGATCAAAATTTGGTGAGTGTGATCAAAGACAATTTGAAAGAAAATCGCCCAGATGCAGCCTTGGCATATTGCCAGCGCACCAACACGGCACAAGGTCAAGTAATGGCTACTGGCTTGAATTTTTTGGGCAGCAACATGCGTGAAATTGAAAGCGCTATGGAAACCAGGGCGAACGTTGAAATGAGTGCCATGGAAGGCAATTTGGGTTATTTGAGTTTGATTGCTCGTATCGCTCCGATGTTGGGATTTGTGGGAACGATTTGGGGTGTAATCAACATTTTCTATACCATCGCCCAAACCAACGGCTTGGAAATTGGCGGTATTTCTGAAGGGTTGTATATCAAAATGGTAACGAGTTTCGCGGGTTTGTTGGTGGGAATTATTTCTTTCATCGGCTATCAGTTGTTTGTTCGTAAAGTAGACCGTTTTGCTGAGCGCCTTCAAGAACAGAGCTTGAGCTTCTTGGAAGTACTTAACAAGTCAAACCATTAATTCTTGAAATCATGAGAGTAGGCAGACGCAGACGGGAAGAAGCCGAAGTAGAAGCTTCGTCAATGAACGATATCATGTTCTTTTTGATGTTGTTTTTCTTGATAGCAAGTACCTTGGCCAACCCCAATGTCATCAATATCATGTTGCCCAAGGCCTCTACCACCACCCAAATGGAAACCAAAACGTTGCCATTGACGGTGAAGATCGAGAATAAAGGTTCTGGCGATGCCGAAGAATTGGGTATTTACATAGAACAAGACCGTGTAGCTTTTGACGATTTGGACGATATTTTGGCCGAAGAAAAAGAAAAAGCGGGCGTGTCTGACGAAGGCAAAAGTTTGTTGAATGTGGTTTTGCGCCTCGACAAAGACCTCAAAGTGCAGGACATGGTGGATGTGATGCAGGTGGGTGCGAATTTGGGTATTAAAATGGTGCTTGCCACCGATAAAACGAGTAAGTAATGTTTCGGAAGTCGCTCGGTTTGATGGCATTTGTGCTGCTAAACCTAGTGGTAGGTGCTCAAAGTGCCGTTTCAGTCAAGGACTCACTGAAATCACTGGATTCAACCACAGAAACCGCAGGGGTTGCCTATGCACCCATTGTGAATCATTCGGCCGAATGGTCTATTCAACCTTTCCGAGGATTTTTACTACCCCATCATTACGATATGATGGCGATGTATAAACATGTAAATGGTATTGGTTTTCGCTACCGCGCAGCGATGAAGGCCCCCGAAGGACAGGGTGCATTTCGGGATAAACTCACCTATGGATTTACTGTGAATTTGATGGACCTTGGCAGTGATGTTGCGGGTTATGGCATAGGATCTGGTGCGATGCTGATGGCGCAATCCGGTCGCAATGGTTATTTCTTGTTCAGCATGGGTCTGGGCTATTTAACGCAAAAATTTGATGCCATAGAAAATCCTAAAAACGTGGCCATCGGCAGTCGGTGGAATGGAACGATGCAGTTGGGTTACCACTGGGAATTGGCCTCTTGGCCGGGTAAAAAAATCGCTCAAAGTACCCAAATAGAATACCTATGGAAGCTAAATATGGAAGCTGGGTTGATGCATTTTAGCAACGCCAACTGGAGTCAGCCCAATTTTGGTATCAATGTGCCTTATCTGGCTTTGGGATTGAAGAAATCCTTGGTGCATAGTTACTTTCGGCCATACAACGACAAGAAACGCGTAGGGGTTCATCGCACAGAAATCAGCGATTTGCGGGAATGCCCGAACCGTGGTTGGAAACATCCTTCTACGTATGAAGAGTGTGGCGCTCCGGGAGAGCGGGGATGGACGCATAGCGTTGGTTTTAGGATGGGTCGCAGGCAAATTGAACTGGATCAGCGGGCGACTTTCACCAATGTTTTGGTGGATTATGTGGCAGAACGTTCCATGGAAAGACCCGGTCACAGATGGCGCTATGGGGTGAATGTCTTTTTTGATAAGTCATACACTTACACAAAATTTGGTGCCAATTCAGATGCAGTGGGATTCAATGATTATACCGAGGTAGCATTGACTATCGGACATCGTTGGCAGTTTGGTCGATGGGGGATTTTGGCTGATGCGGGATTCTACTTATACCGTCCGGAAGACATCAAAAGGGCCTATTACGAAGGCGTTGGATTGAGTTACCACATAAATCCGCGGTTGCAGGCGATCGCTCGGTTAAAAGCCCATTTGTCTACGGCTGATTACATGGAATGGGGACTTTCCTATACCCTTTGATTGCATCGGGCTGATTGGATCTGCCGAATCAGATTGCGTATTTTAAGTACAAACCCAGCGAATACAACAAGAATTTCTCGTCCAAATCAAAAATGGGTTCTAGCCTGCTTTCTAGTTGGAATCGTTGAGAAACCAAATGAAACCGTTGGATGAATCTGGCCGCAACGATGTTTCTTGTATCGCTGAAATAGATGGGATTGCTTTCGTTCACACACTGATAAAATTGGGCGCCCAAGGGGGTGGTGAATTTATTGGCTTGATAACCGGTAAAGATCAACTGTTGGTTGCGGTTCAATCGAATGCCCACATTCACCATCAGGGCAGTGCCTTCGCGCATGGGCTGAGACAATTTGGGAGAAAAGTCTTTTTGGTAAAAGGCCCAAGCATTCAGAGTAAATTTGGGGATGTTGCAATATTTGGCCTCTTTGCGATCCGAAAATACCGTAAAACCAGCTGAATAGGTGCTGCGATTCATCAATGGCAAAAAGTATCGAAACCCTTCACCACCTTTGTGTAACAACATCAAATATCCCTGCATTTTGGCATTTAGGGCGTGTTTGTGCGATTCGAACAACTGGTACTCCAAACGCGTTCCAAAGGAGATGATTTCTTGTCGGAACGTATGCGTGTCGATCAATTGTCGCCAATCCAACCAAGCCTCGGTATCCCAATGTTTTGTTTTCTTAAAAACNTGNGTGCCATATTCTACGGGGCGTTTGAANGCCAGGTCGTAGTTGATCATGGGCTCTGGCATGTTGTGCTGGGTTTGGGAGATCAAATTCCCGGCGATTAAGGTCCCTTTTTTGGTTTGCAGTTTGATTTGCATGATGGGACTGAACCTCAGTTTGGATTCATATCCCCCGAAATCATACTTAACCAAACCGCCCAAGGAGAGCGAGATGGACTCCTTAAAGTCATCGGAATGGCCAAGAGCAAAAGTGTTGAATGCCCACAATTGATTGCCAAAAAAAGTCTCGCCCGGATTGATGCGCTGCAGGTATTCGTTGTCTTTGTTATAGTGCAGAAAGCCCCAATGTGGCTGATATTTTGTTGGTCTCATACCCCGGTCATCTTCCACAAATTCTGGCATTTCCGGAGTCAGCACTTCTTGGTTGTACGTGCTATCAAATGGTTTGTTAGTGAAGGTATCCTGAGTGGGTGTTAGCACCTTGCTTTGCGTTTCTTTTTGACCAATAAACCGATAATAGGGTTTGGTGGTAAGGCTGAAAATATCGTTGTTGATTTGGGCGGTGACAGCAGGAGCAACAAAGAAGGCGAAAAGACCCAATATTGCCAGAGGAATGGACTTGGATGTTGGGCAGGGGAAATTCATGTTGCAATTAACTCAATAGCCACGAATTTTTCGGTATTCTCGCCGGGCATCTACAATATAAACGGAGCTCCCATATTTTTCGATGAGTTTTTCGAATGTGGCTTGGGCTTTTTCTGGTTGATTGAGTTGATAGGCATATAGCATTCCCAATTGATACAAAGCATTGTCGGCCAGGATATCGAAATTGAAAGCCAATGACAACGTTTCCAGCAATTCAGCGGCTTCTGCGAATTTGCCTTGGTTTTTTTTCATTCGGGCTTTCACAAAAAGTACTTCGTCAGACAAGGCATGGCCCGGAAACTCCTGAACCACACTGTCTAAGTATTTCCAAGCTTGTTGATAGTGTTGCTGTTTCTCGGCCAGTAATGCGCGACTGTACCATTGGAGTGCTGTGTAATTGCTATCTATTCCTAGGTTGTCGATGATTACCAACGCCAATTCCATGGCATCGTTACTGATGAGTTGTGTGGTTGCGCTTTTCAGAACATCTAATTGCATGCTCGCCCAATCGAAATCGCCCCGAAAAAAACTGAGTTCTGCTCGTTTGAATTTGGCAAATTGTCCCATTTCCTCTTCTTTGAAATCCTTTTCTACTTGGGCATACAGCAGTTCCGACGACCATACATCGCCACCGGCTAGCAACACATCTCCGAGTGCAATTTTCACTTTGGCCAAGGAGGTTTTTTTGATGTAGCTGCCTTCGTTGAGGTATTTTCTGAGGATGTTTTCGGCCTCTTTCAATGGAGTTTCTGGCAATTTGGAGAGATTGGATTCAGGTTTTTGATTTCGCTCTTTGATGAATAAGCTATCGTATTGCACCAACAACTGCGCATATCGCAAAGCGTTGTTCAGGGCCGATTCCTGCAAGCCATATTGGTTTTCAAATGCTTGCATACGATTTTTCAGGGCGATGATCTCTTCGTTGCTGGGATTGCCGATGAGCGTTTTTTCGTAGGTTACATCAATCCATGCCGATTGTGATTGTATCAAATCAAAGCAGGTTTCTTTCAGGTTGATGCAATATTCAAAACACTGAATGGCAACAGTGAAATTCTTGTTAGATTGGCAGAGTTGTCCCAGTTCAAAAACCCGCTCACCATTTTCTTTGAGACGTTTATCGAGCGATTTGGTATACAAAAATGCGGCGCCCCAGTTTTCCTGTTTGATGAACGTCCATTTGAGTCCTTCGGAGAGGGCTGTGATTTCTGGGAATTCTTGTATTTTTTTAAGCAACAATCGTTGCATGATGGTATAGTCGAGGCTATCGGTTATATGGCTTTCAAAAACGGGTTTGATGGATTCAAAAGGCATGCCCATGAGCATCATGTTCGTATATTTTTCAAGTCCTTTTTCGCGGTTGCCCGTTTCCATATAAAGCATGGCCAGTTCGTTGGAAATTTCTGGTATTTCGCCCAATACTTTTTCGGCGGCTTGAAGCACACTGATGGAAAAATTCTTCAATCCATGTTGTTCGAACCGATTGGCGACATAAAAATGAGAGGCGCCCATTTGTTCTTGTGCGCGATTTTCCAACTGATCGATGATGAGTTGTAGTAATTCATCGGCGCGTTGGGAATGCTTGATTTTATCAGTGGATTCGGGGTAGGTAGTGTTGATCCAACATTCATCTACCACATAACTCAGTGGATTTTCTGCTTTTTTGATTCGTTTTTTAATCCATTTGATGGCTTTGTCTTGTTCGCCAAGTTTCACCAAGCAAATCATGTATCTGTTGTAGCTCAGCTCATCTGATGGGTCAGCATTTACGATGTCTTCGAGTAATATGGTGGCTTTGGCAAATTCATTTTGCTCAAACAGAATATGCGCAATTTGTTTGTTCGGGTCTTCAATTTGGGCGGTGGATGGAGGGCGTTTGGGCTGTGCTATTGTGACATTGGTAAAGCAAGAAACGAAGATCAAACACAAAACCCATTTGAGTGCGAGGGCCAAGTTGGGCAAACGAAATCGCCGATGAGAGATTGCCAATAAAGGGTTTGAAAATCCGATCTTCATGGGTCTGGTTTTAAGACTGTTGGAAGAAGTCGCTGGGGTCTATTTGTTGCTCTACCATTCTGCGATACTGTCCGCCTGAAATACCCATAAGTTCTTCGTGGCTNCCTTTTTCGATGATTTCGCCATGTTTGATCAAGGCGATGACATTGGCATGGCGGATGGTGCTTAGGCGATGGGCAATCACAATGGAAGTACGGTTGTGCATGAGGGTTTTGAGGGCGGTTTGCACTTGAATTTCGCTGTCAGAATCCAATGCGCTGGTGGCTTCATCGAGGATGAGAACTTTTGGATTTCTGAGCATGGCCCGAGCGATGGCGATTCGTTGTTTTTGTCCGCCAGACAAACGCATTCCGCGGTCACCCACCAAGGTATTATATTTTTCGGGGAAGGATTCGATGAATTCAGCCGCGTTCGCATTTTGGGCGGCCTCGTATATTTCTTCGTTTGATGCTGTGGGTTTGCCGTAGCGGATATTGTCGTAGATACTTCCACCAAAGAGCATCACCTCCTGAGGAACCAAAGCGAAACCCTCGCGATAGTTCGTGATATCAAAATTTGTGATGGGTGTGCCAGCGAGTTGGATATTGCCTTGTGTGGGTTGGTAAAATTGGTAGAGCAATGCGGCGAGGGTAGATTTTCCTGAACCGGAAGGGCCCACGAGGGCGAGCATTTCACCTTGGTTGATGGTGAGTTCTATGTTTTTAATGACGGGGCTATCGTTTCTGGATGGGTAAGAAAACGATAGGTTGTGGAAATGAAGGGCGCCATCCCAATTGGGTGAAATTGTTTTGAGGGATTGGGGGGTGNGGGGAGCAGTTTGTTTTTCTTGAATTTCGGTGGGTGTATCGATGAGTTCAAGTACGCGTTCAATGGAGCCCAAAGTTTTTTGAATTTGCACAAATTGTTCGGCCATACCGCCAATGCTACTGCCAACGAATGCGGTGAGCATCATAAAGTTAAACAATTCACCTACGCCCATTTCACCCGCTTGAACCAGGCCAAGTCCTTGGTAAATGAGCCATACAATGGCGCCAAACATACATATGATGATGAAGGAGCTAAAAGTGCCGCGCCAGTATCCTCTGAGGATAGAGTCTTTTTTTAATTGGAGGGCAGAGGCTTGATATCTTTCGTTTTCGAAAACCTCATTGGTAAAGGATTTCACCGACATGATGCCGCTGAGAGATTCTTCTACGATGACGTTGTTGGCGGCGGTGGTGTCTTGGAGTTCTTTGGATTTTTTTCTCAAAAATCGACCAAAAATGAGCGCTACGATGATGATTGCAGGTAAGGTGGCGAGCATCAAGACGGCCAGTTTAGACGAAGTATAAAAGAGAACAACAATGCCACCCAACAGAACCAAAATTTGTCGTAGGAACATCGCCAAGTTGGTGGTGAAAGCATCTTGTATTTGGGCGATATCTGCTGAGAATCTGCTGAGGAGTTCACCCACTCTGTGATGGGTGTGAAAGGTCATGTTTTGACCGATGACGCTTTTGAATAAATCGGTACGCAATCCGTAGGTCATGTCTTCGGTTACGCGGACGTAGATGGCAATTCTGCCGAAGCTGAATACGGCTTGAATGATAAATAGATATACGAAGTAAACAGCGACTTCTCTTAGGGCTTCGGTGTTGGGTGCTTTGGAGATGCTATCGCCATTGTAAACGAACGCACCATCCATGAGTTCACCGAGTAATTTGGGGAACATGAGTGAGGCGGCAGCGCTGATTGCAAGGAAAATCGTACCGAGTAAAAACCACCATCGATTGCGAGCAGACATGTATCTGAACAGGCGCAGCGAGTGTTTGAAGGATTGGATGGAAATTTTGGCTTTGGGTATGTCGCGATCTTGAGAGTGGGGTCCTGCCATATTACAAAGTTCTGCGTTTTTTGCAACAATGGTAGGGGTGATTGAAGAAAATGGGGTTGATGAGCTATGTTTTGTGGATTTTGATTATGGGTTTTGTGAAAGTTGCATTGGAAGATTGGCTGGATTTTGCATTTCCTCGGCTGTGTGCGTGTTGTTCAGACAATTTGTTGAGGTCTGAAATGGAGATATGTTGGAGTTGTTACGCAAACTTGCCGTTTTCTGTTCATGGTTATGGGATGGAGAATCCGGTGGCGAAATCGCTGTGGGGCAGAACCCCGTTGGTGGGAGGGTATTTTTTGTTGAACTACAAGGCGAAGTCTGAGGCGTCGAAGATGATGAAGGTGTTAAAATATGACGGTGGCGTGATGATGGCTGAAAAATTGGGCGAATTGATGGGGGAAGAATTGCTCAAGGATCCCAATTATAGGCCATTTTCACACTTGGTTCCGGTGCCGATGCATCCCAAAAAGGAGATGAAAAGGGGTTATAATCCAGCTTATTTGATTGCTTTGGGCATGTCGAAATCGCTGAAAGTTCCAGTGAATGAAAAAGTGCTTGTTAAGTCGAAGATGACGGCAACACAAACCAAAAAAAATCGCTTGGATCGTTGGTATCAGACGAAGCATTCCTTTGAATTTGTTGGTAAGGGCGACAGTTGGGACCATGTGGCATTGGTGGATGATGTGGTGACCACGGGGGCTACTGCTGAGCGGTGTTTGAGGAGTATGTATGTGAATGGGGTAATGAGTGCTTCATTGGTGAGCTTGGCGTATACGATTTAGTGGGATTTTTGATTGGCGAAGAAATTGTGTAAATTTGTTAAAAACTGACTAAAATGAAGAAAATATTACTGCTTTTGGGTGTTGTGATGATGGGTCAAGCGATGGCTCAAGTTACATCAACACAAATTGGACCGATTTTGGTGCCGAAGTATGCGGGTGCAACCAAGGCTTCTACTGGTGACACTACGCGGACTCCTATTATCTTTAGGATTCGACTCAATGGTTTGAAGCCCAACGAAAAGTACAAATACATTACCAAAGGTTCTGACACTACCGATTTAAAGACGCGTTCGTTATCAACGGCTGGTGCGGGTAATATGATTACTTACAACAGCAATGGTACGTTCAAATACATCAGCAGTCAGTCATTGTCTACCGCTGGAAAGAACGATACATTCGAGACCAACATGATGGGTGAATACGAGGGTTGGTTTGGTTTGATTAATACTTCCAATGCGCGTTTCGCTGCTGGTAAAACCATTTATCCATTGTTTTTGGCTTTGGGGTTAACCACGAACGATACATTGATTGGTTATTGTGCAGATGGAATTACTTTCATGGATTACGGCACGGCTTCTTCAAATGCCACTTTGGTATGGGGAAGTTCTCAAGCGGTAGGTAAGACGTTTGTTGCGTTGTATGATGTGACCAATTCTGCGGGTACACGACCTTTGTCTATAGGTATGGTTGAGAACTCAGTGGTGAGTTCAGGTTGGAAATCGCTGACACCTGCAGCCGTTAAGAACAAGGTGATAGGCGTTTCGGGTATGTGGTCTGCATTTATTCCGAATAATTTGTCTGGTGGATTAAAGCGGGTAGAGAATTTGAGTTTAAGCACTGGATTTTTAGTTTATGCAAACAACGACGCTGATGGTGTTTGGGGTCCTTCAAAGAAATCAACAGTAAACGCATCTGGTGGTGCGGGTAGCCACATTTATTTGGATAACGATGACGCTGCTTTGGTGCCAACCAAGGTTGAATTTTGGACAAGAACTTCTTCAACGAAGGAGGATATTGGAAAATACAATGTGTATGTGACAAGAAAATTCAGTGACGAAAATGATCAAAGCGTAAGATTTTATATTGCCGGTGGTACATCGGTTAAAGGTGCAGGTAATGATTACACAGTTACTGAGAGAACAATCACTTTCAAAGGATCAGGTGCTGCAATATCTGATACATCAGTAATCACAATCAACGATGATAATTCTGCTGAAGGGCCAGAAACCATTGTATTGGGTGTAGATCAGCCAAACAATTGTGTGATTGGTACTGAAAAGGCACATACTGTTACTGTGGCAGACAATGACATTGCGAACGTTGAAATTCCCAAAACATTGATTGTTGTGAAAGAGAATGCCGGTAAAATTGGTATTGCTTTGAAAATGGACAAGCCTGTTTCTGCGGCATCGAAAATGACGTTGTTGGTGAAGACCAAAGGTGATAGCACTTACATTCCGTCGGAATTTCAATTGGGTAAATCTGGTAACGATTCTACCTTCAACTTAGGATCTACTTCAAAAGCGGATTCTATCATGATTTTTGCCAAGGTATTTGATGACTTTAACATCGATCCAAACGATACTGTGACTTTGTTATTGCGTCAGGTTACTGGTAATGCCTACATGAAGGATTCTATCATTACATTGGTGATGACAGATAACGATGGTCCTGCAACCATTGAGTTTATTGACAGCAAGTTGACCATCACAGAGAACATTGGCAATTTGGCGGTAAAGATTCGTGTTGCTTCACGTTCTGATGCGGATGCCGATTTTACATTGCGTTGCTATACAGCTTTGAGCACTGCTACTGAGGGAGTTGATTTCAAATTCAACCCAACTTCTAAAATCATCAACGTGACTTCAAGCACTTTGGATACCATTGTTGTGAATGTGCCATTCTATGATGACAAGAACTTTGAATTGACCAAGAAGATTTATTTTGGATTGGGTAATTTATCGAATTCAAAAATCACAAAAGGTAAGGATACGATGATTGTGACTTTGTTGAATGATGATTTGCCAATTTACAGCATCGGAACCATCAACAAGCAAACCAATGCCAACAAAACAGCTGATAGCTTGAATGTTCGTTGTCGCGTTTATGGTACTGTGCATGGTGTAAACATGCGTGTGGCTGGAATGAACTTCACCATCATGGATGGCACAGGTGGAATGGGAGTATTTACAAACCCCAAAACATTTGGTTACACTGTAACTGAAGGTGACAGTATCATGATTCAAGGTACTGTGAATCAGTTTCAAGGTTTGGTTCAGTTAGATAAATTGGATACAATCATTAAAATTGCCACTGCTCAACCATTGAAGAAGGCTAGGGTAGTGAGCGGTGTGGATGAAAGTACAGAATCTGTTTTGGTTCAAATGCGCAGAGTTAAGATGGTGGATGCAGCAGAATGGCCATCAGCGGCATTGGCTGCAAACGGATTTAAAAACGTGCGTGTGATGAATACCTCGGGCAGGGTTGATACATTAAACATCGATGCGGAAACAGATATCGATGGTTCAACGGCTCCTGTAGGTTATTTTGATGTAACTGGTATTGGCGGACAGTTTGACAACAGTACTCCATATTTGTCAAGATATGTATTGTCGCCCCGTTCTATCAATGATTTCAAGGCATCTACATTGCCAACTGTGAATTTCGCAAAGAGCAAAGATTCAATATTTGAGCCTGCGGATTCATTCCGTATGGATTTCAGTGTGATTCCTGCGGATGAGAATTTCTCATTTGACGTGGCAATTGCGGGTGGTACTGCGGTTTCTCCAACAGACTATGACTTTGCNACGCGCAAGATCAACGTATTGAAGAACGTAAGTAGCTTCTTCATTCGTGCTAACATTTCAGACGACGGTGATCCTGATGGCGACAAGTTGTTGATTTTCGCGATCCGCAATGCACAGGGCCCTTGCTTCATTGGCAAGGATTCTTTGTTGACTTTGAAGATCAAAGACAATGAGGCCAGTGTTGTTAAGAAATTTGCTGCGGGTTCAATCAAAATGTACCCTAACCCAAGCAGTGGTTTGGTAAACATTCAAAGTGCTGAAAACATGAAATCGGTGAAGGTTTATACCATGGGCGGTCAGTTGGTTCGTGAAGTGAATATGAACGACATGATGAAAGCCAATGCTGTGACTTTGGATTTGAATGTAGTTGCTGGATTGTATCGCGTGCAGATCATCACAGCTGCTGGTGAGATGTACAGTGATTTCCTGAGTTTCCAATAATTTTAACAAAATTGATAAATAAAAAGGGGGCATTGCCCCCTTTTTTGTTGCGGTTGTATTGATTTCATTAATTTCGCCCAGATTTGAAAGCAGTATTAAAGTTTTTGCATTACGCGGGTAACCACAAGCGATTGATTTTCGCCAATTTCTTTTTTAATTTATTGTACGTGGTGTTTCAGCTGGTGACATTGATGATGATCATGCCAGTTTTGAGATTTTTATTCTCAAAGGATTCAGCCAATGCCCAGGCGCTTTCAAGTAAGAATTACGGTGTTGGACAGTGGTTTAGTGATCAGTATCAGTCTTTTATTTCATGGTTTGGTGCTTTGGCAAAGGGGGAACCTTTTACGGCCTTAGCGTATTTGTGCATCGCATTGGTCATTATCACGATAATGAAAAATGGCTTCCGTTTCTTGGCCATGAATTTCATGGTTTTGATCAGAAATCGTAGCATTCAGGAAATCCGCCAAGGCGTGTATCAGAAGTGTTTGGATTTGCCCATCGCCTATTTTAACAATGAAAGAAAAGGTGATTTGATGTCGCGCATGAGCAATGATATCAAAGAAATTGAGTTTGCATTGATGGTGTCTTTGGAGGCTTTGTATTTTCAGCCTTTGAACATTTTGTTGTTTTTGGTGGCATTGGTAGTGCTTTCTGCCAAACTCACTTTGTACATATTGTTATTTTTACCCGTTACTGCGTTGATCATAGGGTTGATAGGTAGGTCTTTGAGGAAGCGCAGTGCTTTGAACCAGCAATTGTTGGGAAAAGTGATGAGTGCCTATGAGGAAACCTTGGGTGGAATTCGAATTATCAAGGCGTTTAATGCGAGCAGTTTTTTTGCCAAAAAGTATAATGAGCAAGATGAGATGTACACCAAAAACAACATTGGGGTGCAGCGCCGCTATGACTTGTCGTCGCCCATGAGTGAAACCATAGGTATNAGTGTAAGTGCTTTGTTGCTATGGCTGGGGGGCAGTATGGTTTTTCGCCACGAATTGGACCCAGAATTCTTTNTGACCTACTTTGCGATTTTTTCACAATTGATTCCTCCGTTTAAGGCGTTTTCTAATGCGCTGTACGCAGCTCAGAAGGGTATGGCTAGCCTTGAGCGGATTCAGGAGCTTGTAGAAGCGCCTGTAACCGTAGAAGACCCAATTGTATCGCAACAACCCACGTTTGAAAAGGAATTGGGCTTAAACAATGTGGCATTTTCCTATTTGGATGGCAGTCCGGTAATCAAAGAGTTTGGTTTGGTTATTAAAAAAGGAATGACAGTGGCATTGGTTGGACCATCGGGCGCGGGCAAAACCACGTTAACCGATTTGGTGGCACGATTTTACGATGTAACTGAGGGAAGTATTAGTTTGGATGGCATCGATATTAGATCTTTCAAACAGGAGGATTTGCGCAAGTTGATTGGCATTGTGAATCAGGAAAGCATCTTGTTCAATGAAACGGTGAGAAACAACATTGCATTGGGCAGGCCTGAGTTGACTTTGGAAGAAGTGATTGCTGCGGCAAAGGCTGCGAATGCTCACGAGTTTATCATGGAGATGGAGCATGGTTACGAAACGGAGATTGGAGAGCGTGGTGGTAAGTTGAGTGGTGGACAGAAACAGCGTTTGGCCATTGCGCGTGCATTGTTGAAGGATCCAGAAATTTTGATTTTGGATGAGGCCACATCGGCTTTAGACAGCAAGAGCGAGAAGGCCGTTCAACAGGCTCTAGAACTACTCATGAAGAGCCGAACGAGTATCATCATAGCGCACCGTTTATCAACGGTGATACACGCAGATTTGATTGTTGTGATGGATAAAGGAAGAATGGTTGAATCGGGCACTCACAACGAACTGTTGGAGCAAAAAGGGATGTATTACAACCTCATTCAACTCCAACAATTGTTGGCCAATTGATATTTTAATCGGTAATTGGATCTTGTTGAGCCGATTCAGAATTCGTTGTATTCTGATTGGTATCATCAACCTTGATTTCTTCTTCTGAAGATGTAGATGTTACTTCGCTTGCTGGGGTAACGGTGTTGTTATCCTCTGCAATGGCTGGGGTTTCAATGGTTCCAGTTGAGTTGGTTTCGGCCTCTACTACAGCGTCTTCGATGGGGTCGAATGGTCTTCTTCCGATCAAGGTTTCTAGATCAGATTTGAATAGAATTTCTTTTTCCAAGAGTGCCTTGGCCACCAATTCCAACTCTGCTTTTTTCTCTGTGAGCAATGCTTCGGTAATGTCGTAGGCTTTTTGAATCAAAGCACGTACTTCTTCATCGATCAATTCAGCGGTTTTTTCTGAATATGGACGTTGGTAACCGTATTCACCCTGTGGGTCATGGAAACTCACGTGTCCTACCTTACTATTCATACCATAGATGGTAATCATGCTGTAAGCCAATTTGGTGATGCGTTCTAAATCATTTTGAGCACCTGTGGATATTTTGCCAAAGAAAATGGCTTCTGCGATTCTACCACCAAGGGTCATACACATGCTATCCATCAATTGTTCGGTGCGATACAGGTATTGCTCTTTGGGTAAGTATTGTGCATATCCCAACGCAGCAACACCGCGGGGTACAATGGATACTTTCAACAATGGATCTGCGTGTGGCAAGTACCAACCTGCGATGGCATGTCCAGCTTCGTGATAGGCAACAATAGACTTTTCTTCAGGGCTGATGATTTTGTTTTTCTTTTCGAGACCACCAATAACACGGTCGATGGCGTCTTGAAAATCTTGCATATCAACGGCTTCTTTGTTGTGTCTGGCAGCAATCAAAGCGGCTTCATTACAAACGTTGGCAATTTCAGCACCTGCAAATCCTGGTGTTTGAGCGGCCAATTTGTGGGCATCAACATCGGTTGAAAGTTTGGTTAATGGTTGTAAGTGCACTTTGAAGATTTCTTCCCTACCATTTAAATCTGGACGGTCAACGGTGATCTGTCTATCGAAACGTCCTGGACGCATCAACGCACTATCGAGAATATCAGGTCTGTTGGTTGCAGCCATGATGATTACACCACTATCGGTACCAAAACCATCCATTTCTGCCAACAATTGATTCAATGTGTTTTCTCTTTCATCGTTGGATCCTTGCATGAGGTTTTTACCACGAGCTCTACCGATCGCATCAATTTCATCGATGAAAATAATACACGGTGCTTTTTCTTTGGCCTGTTTGAAAAGATCTCTAACCCGGCTTGCACCAACACCTACAAACATTTCAACAAAATCTGAACCTGAAAGGGAGAAAAATGGCACGCCTGCTTCACCGGCAACGGCTTTTGCCAAAAGGGTTTTACCTGTACCTGGAGGGCCAACCAATAACACACCTTTGGGTATTTTACCACCGAGATTGGTGTATTTTTTGGGATTTTGCAGGAAATCAACGATTTCCATTACTTCAAGTTTCGCCTCTTCCAAACCGGCCACGTCTTTGAACGTTTTGTTCACCTTGGTGTCTTTATCGAACAACTGTGCTTTGGATCTACCAATGTTGAAGATGCTCGCTCCACCGCCTGCGCCACCGCCGCCGCCCATTTTGCGGAACATCAAATTGTAGAAAATGAGGAATATGCCGATGAAGAAAATCCATTGGAACAATTCACCAAAAAGATCACTTTGAGATTCGTAATGAATCACTAGGGATTGGGGGTCTAGGTTTTTTTCCTTCAGTGTTTGTTTGAGGTCTTGAATTTCGTTGTTGAGATATCCTTTTTCGATTTCAAAACTGAAGTTGGGCTCTGT
>JGI24768J34885_10000016_pt1 | contig 42379 bp, 39 predicted proteins | sample LakOntMetagenome_FD_34885 | JGI IMG/M metagenome (IMG submission 34885) | reverse complement strand
TTGCTCTTGTAACAACATTGCAATTACTTCTTCAGGTTGTGCACCTTCTTCAAGCATTTGTTGTACAGCCTGTAAGATTTGTTGAGGATCTATTTGACCACCACCTTGAGGTGCTTGTTCTTGAGGAACCATCTCTTCAGGAATAGATCCACCTTCTTGCATTTGAGCACCTTGTAATTCTTGAGCTAAAGATTCAAGATAAGGCATCTGTTGTTCTTCAGGTAAACTTTGTATCTTTTGTATAATACTTTGAGGATCAACTTTCTTTGCTTGTGCATATGCTTTTATAAGAGCAATAATTTGTGCTTGTTGATCATCACCACCTGCAGCTCCACCTTGTTGATATTCGTATACATCATCAATAGTTGCTGGTACATACCCATTCATAAATTCCATTTGTGCTTTATTAAGTCTATCCATGATTGTAAGTTTTTGATATTGCTATCATTATAATTTAGTGATTTTTATTGACATATCCATTAAGACATAAACCAACTTAAAGGATCATGTTGTTTAGTAACTCCCCCTTGTTTTTCTTTTGGTAACATTGCAGCTCCTGCACCTACTGTCACAGGAACAACAGCACCAAGTCCTATTTTATTTAAAGACTTTATTAAAGCAGATATATTAAAGTCTTCAATATTAACTCTCTTTAAATATTCATGTCCAGTATTTATTAAACCTTGCAATTTAGTTTTAATTTCAGGAATGTCTTTTTCTGTATATATTCTGTTTCCTTTTATATCACCAAGAGAAGCTCTTAATTCATTTTGTACTGCAAATGCTTCTTCAGCAGGCATTCCAAAATCATTAGCTTTTATCATTGGTTCCCATGCTTCAGACGCTATTTTTTCTTCTTGAGGAGTTGCTCTTAATCTTAAAGATCTACTATGAGTTGTTTCATGCATTGCATCTAAATATGAAGTTTTACTTGGAAAATTTCCTCCAGGTACTGTATTTTTTTTAATTGTTATTATATCATTTAAATCACCATAATCATTAGCAAGATAATCTCCACTAGAATGACCTAATTGTTCTGCTAAAGATTCAGGATAATCTAAATTACCTTTGTTTCTAAATGCTTGATATTCACTATTTAAAACAGGATCATCTATAAATCTTGCTTGTTGATTGGATACATTAAATTCTTGATTAGGTCTAAAATCTTGTAATTTTTGTTTATTAAAAGGAGAGTTAGAAAAAGTAGCAGCATCTGCATTAGCTCTTGCTAATTCTTGTTCAGCAAGCAAACCTTCTTTTTGAAGAAATGTCGGTGTTATGCTTGTTGATGACGTTGCAGGTTTTTTACCAAAACCAAGTAAATTTAAATTTATATCATTTTTATTAAACATAGCAGATAGTAAATCTTTTTCTGATAAATTTATAAAAGATGAATTTCTTACTGCAGAGCGTTTATCTGGTGTGACAACTGTATTTTTATTTTTTTGAGCATTAAACCATTTCATATATTCATCTTCTTCAAATGGTATATAATCACCTGTGTGGGATTTACTAATGCGTGATACAAAAGGTTCAAGTTGTTCAGGTAATGGTGTATCAGGTAACAATCTTTTTGACATATAATTTTCAGTGTTTTTAATAGCCATGTTGTTTAACTCATTATTTATTCCCCTAAACATTTGACCTTCTGTATTTATATTTCTTATATTTTGTATATTTTTAACTACATTTGGTATACTTCTAACTGCACCTGGAACTCCTGCAAGCAATTTAGATGCACCTGTGATCAATGATAAATTTAATGGATTCATCGCCATTGAATCCCAAACATCAACATTACCCATTCTCTGCACACCTCCATAAGGATTTTCCACATAATCAGAACTATTCTTTAAATAGTTTGCTATAGCATTACCTGGCATGTTTAAAGGAGCAAATGTTTTTAATCCAGAAAATGATGATTCTCTATCTTCTTCTAGTTCTCTTTCTGTTAAACCAGGAATCTTAAAATCCCAAGGTTTACCAATAGTCATTGTATTTGCAAGTTGTTGTACACCACTTGCCATTTCTGCAAACTCATTTGGATTTAGTTGTGCTGAATATTTAGAATTAATTAATGCTTTTTTTTCACTTGGTGTTAGATCATAAATCCAATTACCTCTAGTATTTAAATTAAAACCTTTTGCCTTTGCTACATCTTCAATTGCTTTAGTATTTTTATTATAATTATATTCAGCATTTATATTACGTGATACACTTTCAGGAAAATTATTTCTATCAGCATTAAACCAATTACTATTTCCCAATGATTTTATATACTCATCTTTTTTTCTATTAACAAATGCATCTTCATCATTAGCTTTTCCATAATCACGTTTAGCTTTTAATAAAGGTGTTAATTTTTGTTGTACAACTACCTCATCTAAAAGAATAGGAGATCTTTGTCCATCTTCTGTTATAACCTCTCCTCTGTTGTAAGCTGCTTCATATTCTGGTGTACCATACTTTACAGTTTTTTCACCACCAACCTGTTTTGTATCAATGTTTTTAACAGATTTATAATTATTTTCTAAACTATCAATTTCATCTCTAAGGTTTAGAATACGCATTTNTTCATTAAACTCATCAGACACTTCTTTTGATGATCTACCATAAAGATCTTCATTGTTGATAACTTTATCCATAAGATAACCTATACTACCAAGTATTGCAGATCCTGCACCTGCTAAAAAAGCATCTTGTTTATTATTTTTTGCCCAATTTAAAGGAGCATTTGCTATGTCTTTTAAAGAGTGGTATCTTCTAGGAAAATGCTTATTTATAGTCTTGTAGTTATTCATCCAGTCAGAAACAACATTTGGATTTTTGTGTCCTGTTAACCCAACTATATCATGTGGAACAGCTACACTACGTGTGCTAAAATGTTCACGAGGAAAACTAAGTTTTGAATCAAACACTANTCTGTTAAATCTCTCATGAGCTTTACTAGTTTTTTGTGGAGATAACAATGTTTCACCACTAATAATTCCTGATAACTTTTGTTTATATGCCTCATCAATTCCTAATTGATATAATACATCTTGCAACCTGTTNCCTTGTAGTTTAGGGTCTACACTGATCATTGANGGTTTCAACCATTCAACAGTGCTTTTTTGAGGCATACCATTAACATCTCTTATGTATTCTCCATTGGCATCTTTTAACCATTCAGTTTTATTTTCAAGTCCTAAGTATCCATAATCAGTTCCATGAGGATTTTTAGGATCTTTAAATCTTATTGTAGTATGTGTGTGTTTTGTAGGATCATGTTCTATAATAGGTACTAACTTTTCAGGTAAAGAGCGAGGTTTTATACCAGGTATAACTTTTGCATTTGCTGAAGACTTAGCAGCATTACTTGCAAGATTAAATCCTTCACCAATAGTTTTTGCACTTGCTGATATAGCTGGTGCCATATCAAGTATATCCCAACCTACAGCACCTGCTTTTTCCCAAGAAGGTTTATCAATCCATGCTGAAGTATCTGGTCCAATATTCATAGCACCATGTGTAGCAAATCCTGCACCAATGGCATTAGCAGCATTTAAACCTGCAACACCAAAAGCATTTGCACCTAACGCACTTGCTCCTGCTGAAACTAAAGGTTGAACTAAAGGTTGAGCAGCCATACCTGCACCAGGTACAGCTCTTGCAATTGTAGCTAAATATGCAAGGTCATAAGGGTTTAGTTCCCCAGGATTATTCATCACACCTCTAACAAGATTGTCAGGAACATAACCTTGTTGCATTTTATATTTTAATGCTGTAAGAGGTAATGTTGCAATGTTTAAAGCATGTGTTAAAGTAGATTCAGCAGGTTCAGCAGTGCTGAATGTACCTTGCTTATCTTTTAAAGCCTGTAATCTTTTTTGTTCAACTTGTTGCTGTGATAAAGGTCTACCAACATTTATTTTAAAGCTTGGTACATTATCTTTTTTAACAAATCCTTCATATCTTTCATCAGGAATAACTATCTTTTTTTTCTTTAATCCTCCTTCTTGATAGTGAGGTGTTATTTTTCTTGTATTGTTAGGACTTTGTTCTGACAATGTAGATAAATCATCTGTTCTATAATTAGATTGATTACCACTATAACTTGTTGAACCATGAGTGTAGTCTTCTATATCATAATACTTTGGTACTCTAACTGGTTGTTGTATTGTAACAGGATTTGTATTTAAAGAATTTTGTACTAATCCTGCAGGTTGTAAATTATTTTGTATTGATTGTATAGAATTTTTACCTTGTGTAATATTTACAGGTATTGTATTTTTTTGATTTGTAATCCAGTCAGGATGTTGTTGTATAAAACTTGCTGGTACACCACTTGTTCCATATTTTCTAATTCTTTCCTCCTGTTGTTCAGCAGGAACCATATCAAAAGGCATTACAGCAAGAGGATCATATTCATACATTTCCACATTGTCAGAATAAACAAGAGCATCCATTTGTTTTTCTAATTCTTCTTTTTCTTTTTGGTTTTTTGATTTGATTATTTTATCCAATATTTGCTCACCTAAAACTGAATGAGGAGATTTAAATCTAGATAAATCTTGAGGATTAATTCTTTTATCATAAAGAGGCATTGGAGATCTTAAATCTAAAAACCCTTGAGATTGTTCTCTTTGATAAAACTTATTTTCATCTACAGGTAAATAAAACTTTTCGACAGAAGGCTTTCCTTCTACAAGGTTATTTTGTTCATCTACATATCTACCTACATCTTTTGCTTTTGTTTCAAAAATTTTTTTAGAATCTTCTAATTTTTTAATATAGTTTTTTGGGTTATTCTCATCAATAGTCTCATAAAGTCTTTTTTGTGCTTCTTTTAAATATTTTTTTTCTTCTGCAATATTTTTATTTTTATCTGTTTGTGTATAATAAGTATCAACTGGTGTATTTTTAGCTTCTTTTAAATATTTTTGAGCAGAATTGACCCATTCTTTTTTACTTTTTATTTTTTCTTTATAATTTTTTGAATCTTTAACTTTTTCTTTTGTATATCCTTGTTTTTTAAAATAATCTTCTATAGCTTTTGTATTATTAAATACAGCAAGACTATCTGCTTTTGTAGCAGGAGTAGTTATTTTATTTTTAATAGGATCAATAGGTCCACCTTCAGCATACTGAGGTTTGTCATAACCTCTCATCATAGGTGCAACATCTTTATAATGTTCTGCAAAATATTGTGCTTCTTCAGGAGAATTAAATCTAATATCTTCTCTAGAAGGTCTAGGGTTTTCAAAGTATTCTANTTGATCTTTTCCTGTATCTTGTAAANATGGTCTAGCATAATTATCAACAGATCCCATATAATGTGTACCCANACCTTCAGGAGTCATACCTGTCTTAGGCATAAACTGTGACATTCTTTTAATAGCAGGGTGACCAAAAGCATTACCCATTCCTATTTTAGATTTCATCATACCACGCATAGCATCTAAATCTACATCACCACCTTCTTGTGATTTTTTTACTATATGTGTTACACCTTGTTTAATAGGTGTTACTTTAGCATTATAATGATCAGTTCCAGTTCTTGACCACATCCCTTCATCAAAAGTTTTTGCATCAGGATTAAAACCATACCAAAAATTAGGATTAGTTTTTGATTGACCAGGTCTATAATTAAGAGTTTTATTTTTTAAATCTTTTAAAGAAGAGTTATTAAGATACTCTTCATAATAGCAAGAACCAAAATAACAATCTTTAACTTTACTTTTATCTAAATATTTAGCAATAGTATCATTAGGTATTCCTGATAAACTTTGACCAGAATGCGCAAAAAAAGCAACTTTATCAAATTGCGTCATACCTTTAAGTTTATCTTGCAATAATTTTTTATTTTTATATAAAGGAACAACATCTACTTTAACACCTGGTTGTGTTCTGTTATAAAACTTTTTTACATTTTCTCCTTCTTTTATAAATGTACTATCCATAGTTACAGGATTAACTTTTTCATCATAGAACTTTTCTGTAATGTCATCAAGTTTTTTACTATATGGTAGTATTTTTTTATATAAAGTTACATTTTCATAGTCATTTGCTTTTCTTTGTGCATCATTAAACTCATCAAAAAGTCTTTGGCTTTTAGCATCTGGTCCTGCAAGGTTAGTTGTATAACTTTCAAATTTATTTTGAAGAACCTTTGCTTCTTTAGTTAAAGATTTAAAATTTTTATCATTAGTTTTTATAGAATCAATTTGTTGTTTAGTTTTAAAAAATTCATCTTGAATTTTTTTTAAATGAGGAATGTTTAAAGATTTATTATAAAGTTCTCCAAGACGTTGGTCACTAGGACTTTCTGCAAAAATTACTACTTTAGGATTTTTAGCAGATCTTTGTAATTTAAGTTTGTCATTTTTAAGATCTTGTTGTAATTTTTCAACTGTTCTTGATACCTCAGCCTTATTAAAACCTAATACATTTCTATCCTCCAAGTTATCTCTTACAGCAAGACCTTCATATCTTTCATTAGGAATTTTAAATGGTTTACCTGTTTCTTTACCTACTTGAGCAAAAGGTAGATTGCCTCCCATTTGATAATTTCTATCAGCATACATCATACCTGTACCACCCATTTGATACATTGGTTTATTAAAATATTGTCTATATAATTCTACATCTTCTGCTTCTTCTGCCTCTGACATTGGTATTTTAAAAGATGAATACACTCGTTCTTCTAATTTTGGTTGAATTATATGATGTGTATAGTTTTCTACTGTATTAGGATTGTCATAAACATATTGTTCTATATTGTCTCCACTATCTCCTTCAGTTGTATATGCTTTAATATATCCTGGAATATCATTTTTTAAAAATCTAGGAATAACTTCTGACAAAGGTTGTCCAGCATGTGCAACTTCTTTTAAATAATTTTTTAAATCACTAGTATCATCTAATGGTTTTGGAATATTTACTTCATTAGTAAAAGGATTATAATTTCTTTTATTGTGAAATGGTAAACCTTTATTTGTTCCTACATTAACTGCAGGATTTCCTCTTTCATGTTGTATTTTTAAAGCTTCTTTAAATAACTCAGGACCTACGTCTTTTTTTAATTTTTTAAAAAAATTAGCAGTTTCTTTTGTAGGTAAATATTTTTCAAATTTATTTGCTTCTGCTCTTGGATTTTTTATATCTCCAGTTCTTACTAGTTCTTTATTATCTTTTAAAATATTTTTTAACTCTTTGTCATTAAAAGGTTTTTTATATACAGATGTTGATTCTGTTATATTTTTTCCTACTTGCGCAATGGGCATCTCAGTAACTTGTGAACCAGGAAACTGATACTCTTGCCCAGGCATCATGTGTTGTTTATTACCAAACTCATCCATACCAATAAGAGGAGTGCTAACCCCTTTCATTGTTATAGGTGTACCTTGTGGTGTACCATAGATAGTATTAGAAGGATTGTTTCTATATGGAGAGTCATCCTTGTATCCTTGTTTTGAAATGTCATTCTTTTGACGATCAAGGAACCTTTTTAAAATTTCTAAATCTTTATTCATTATCTTGGACTATTAAGCATTTTACTATTTACTATTTTAAGAAGCATCTTTTTATCTCCACTCTTTGTTTTTCTAAGAACAATCTTATTACCAAAGTGTCTAAATTTCTTATGCTCTAAAGCTGGTTTAAGAACATCTACATATGCAGGATTAATTGTTTTATGATAACCATCAGGTGCTGTAATAAACATAGATGTTACAGGTACAGTACTTGGTGTCATAAAACCTGGAACTGCTATTGTTGATGATAAGAACTCATGTCTATCTCTTGTAACATCATAGAAGTTATTAAACCTGTATTTGTTTTCTTCTTTAGATGCAAGTATCTGTGTATATGTAGCACTAATGATAGGATAAGATAATGACTCTAAAGGTCTATTCTTATCTTTAATCTTAAGATATAACAATGGTGATACTTGTTCAGAATTATAAATTATAGCTCTGTCAAAGTTTTCATCTAGTACATGGAATGCATCTTTACCATCATTGAAATACTTATAAGCCTCCATGTAATATTCAACACTTCTAAAAGTAGTGATTTGATTTGGTGTTACAACATTATATTCTACTTCCCAACCATAATCTTTTGTAGGATCATATTGAGAATTAGAGTTATAATAACTTGTAAAGCTATCAAATCTTTCATTATGTTTCCAAAAACTTGTTCCTTTTATTGTAAAGAAATGTGAATGTGCAGGAATTAATAATGATGGATGCCAATCATGGAAACTTATCCACATCTTTTCTTTAGGATCATAACTAATAGTCCACTCAATCTTATCAAAATATTTAGGATCATCTAAACTAATTGGTGTTGTTACTGGTACAAATACAGGATTTTGTGTATCAACACAACTACACTTTTGATTAACAACAGCACAGTCACCACATGTTGTAGGTATTTCTCCTGGAGGACATGCACAGCGTGCGTTGTCACCATCAAGTACAATAGTACAAGGCGCATTACAAATGTCTGCATTTTTTACATCTAATATTTGACATTGATCACCTACCAATGTTTGACCAATAGGACAACTGTAGGTTGTAGTTATATTACCACACACTGCTGGTGCATTTGTTTTAGCAGCTAGTGCTAAAAAGTCAGCTGTTAAAGTATCAGCTAATGCAACAGCATTACCAGGGTTAGCATTATAAACAGAACCAACACTTTTTACATCAAAATAAAACTGACCTTCTTTACCACCAAAGAAAGCAGGATCTCCAGCAGTACCAATGTTTACTACAAATATTTCTAAAGCAGGATTATTAGCAAGTAAACATTTAGCTTGATTAATAGTTCTACTCATTTCCTTTGAAGCTGTAAAATTCAAAGGTGCATACTGTGGATAGTTAGCACTATATTGTGTAGTATTACCTCCATTACATAATCCAAAAGGTGTAACAGTATATGCACCTACTGATGTAGGTCCTCTATCAGTAATTAAAACTATAATCTTTCTAACACCTAGTCTAGCAGATACTAATCCTAGTCCAGAATTACCAGTGTTTGTTTGTGATTGATATAACATTCTTGTCGCTACAGTCAAACCTTGAGCTATACTGTTTGGGCGTGTTGAAACAGGAGTGTTAGGTGTAGGAAAATATTGTTTAAGCCACGCGGATGCAGATGTTGCAGTAACAGTTCCTGCAGAATTTGTATAACTATTACCATTTCCTGAATACAAAGATGCAGAATAAAAGGTTGGTTGTTGATCACAACTTACTACACCTACTCTATAATTACAATCTGAAGTGTTTATTCCAGAGGCAATATTATCAATAAACCTGTGCATAAAAGTTGCCTGATGTGCAGGTGTTACAGATTCAGTTATTCCAAAAGCAACTACTATGTCAGCCTTACAACCACTGGTTATAACAGTTGCTGCTGCAGGTGTACTTGTTATTTTTGTACATTGACCATTAAAATATGTGTATCCAACAGGACATACCAACTCACCTGTACCTCCACCAACTGCTTGACATTTACCCACACCATCATCTGTAGGTACAAATTCATAACCTGGAGGACAAGGATCAGTCAATACTCTTTTTTCACATTTTTCTGTAACAGGATTATAAACATATCCATTAGCAACATCACATGTTATTATACCACAAGGTAGTGGTTCAACAGTGACTATGGTTCTACAAACCATTACACCACCACCAATGTCAACAAGTTCTGAACCATCAGGACATACTCCACTTTGTGATACTAAACAATCACAATATGTAACTTCCCCTATAACTATTTGAGTACAAGACTCATCTGGACAAAAACACGCCATTTTATTTAGTTTTTATTATTCATTATCTATTTGACATGATGCAACAGTTCTGACAATTGCTTCACAGTTACCTGTTTCAGGATTATATGAAAATCCAGTTTGACATCTAGGTGCATCAACTATTTTTTCACATAGACCTGTTTCAACATTTAATGCAAACCCACTAGGGCAAGTGTTAGGACAATTACATTTATCATAAAAACCTAATTCAGGAGTATATCCTATACAAGGAGATTTAGGTTTATAATCTTTTTTAGTAAAGTACATTAACTCATATTGAGCATCATATACAGCTTGTACAGCAATACCATCTACAGGATTATCATATTCTGTAAAGTTAGGAAAAGATTTTAACAGTTCTGAAGGTAAGTTTTGAAGAAACCAGTTCTTCATACCTGCTTTAGAAATCTCTTGTAAACCTTGTGAACCATACTGTATAATCTTACCTGCTTTTTGAGATACATAAAATGTACCATATGGTGTATTCAATGTAGCTCTGCTAGATATACTAGCTCCATAATCTAAAACATCTTCTGCATTAGCAAGAGATTGAATGTTATTAGCAAACAAACCTCCATCACCAATTGTTACTTTAGTACCAGCTTCTGTTTTAAGAGTATCAACCCCTACAAATTGAGAAGGTGTAAAATCTTCATAAAGGATTAAAGCTCCACTTGAGTTTACAGCTTTGATGTTTGTTACTATGCCTTCAAATGTGTAATAGTTAAGAGGTAAGAAGTTTCTCCAGTTATCTCTTTTTAAACCATCTTGTTGTTGCAATGAGTATATACCTCTATAAGGAAAATACTGGTAACAAGTATCATACAATACAGGATCATAATCTGATGGAAGTATTGATGCCCATGATGCAAAGTTGTTATATAGTTTTGAAGTACTTAGCGATAAGTCATATCTGTAATAAATAGGTCTAGTTATTATATCAGATCTAAACATTACATTTAAATCATTAAATGAGTTACCATAAACATCATAAAACTTTTCCCATTCATTCTCACCATAATCTCTAAATGCCATGTTTAACTCAGACTCTGTAAAGAAGTCTCTTACACCATTGTTAAACAAATACATCACTTTACCTTTAACAGAAAGATTTATAGAACCTGAACTACCTATAGTATCAAACTCATATAAATCATCAGGATCACTAAAACTTATAAGATTGCTTATATTACCGCTAAAATTTACACCAAAGTCAGAAGCTTTAAAGTGTCTAAAATCTGCTCTATATCTAGGTTTAGGACCATTATTGTATAAGTTATAATTAAAAGGTGTACCATCTGGTAAATCATATGCCCATGTATTAAAAAAAGCATACATGTTTTTTTCAGTATATCTATTAATATACACATCTCCTCCAAATATAGCACCTGTGAAATGTGTTCTATTTAAAACACTTTCAGTTTTACGCACACATGAATCAGTAGGTATCTGCACTACAGCTTGTAACTGACCATACTGATTTTGATAATCAAGTTTTAATGCACCATAATAAGCAACTGTCCTTGTGGTATATTCATTATTAATTCCAATACCATTTGCTGCAGTTATTTTACTTGAATCTTGATTAATAGGATTCTGCAACTCTTTGTTTAAGTGCACTGTTACAAATTTATTTCTATATAAATTATTAATTCTAAAGTTTGCGTTAAAGTCTTGTAAACCTGAACTTGTATATTTAGATAAATTTAATTTTCTAGAAATAGAAAAGTTAGTCACACCACTTGGTAAACTATTTGTATTAGTAATTTTATCAAATGAATTATAAAAAGCATGACTATTAGATTGCAAAACATAATCTCTAAAAGGTATAATTTTATACCATATATCTAACACTGTTTCTAATGCTTCATAGAAAAATGTAACAAACTGTGAAGCCATAGTTATTAAATCAACTATTGTTTTTATTACTGAAACAGTTCCAGCAGTACTAGCTGTTGTAACATTAGCTCCTGCAAAAACAGTAGTAGCCAACAGATTTGATACAGCTGTTGAAGTTCCACCTTCGGTAGTCATAGATGTTCCTGTATCAAAATTAATAAAAGGTGTAAAAGGAGTATTAATCCTAGTCATGGTATAACCTGTTGCTGCTGTACCAAGTGTAAATTCACCTGCAGGTGTTGTTGTATGACCTGTAGAAGATTGTGCAGTTGTAGTTTTACCCATAGTGCTAACAATACCAATTCCTGTTGCAATAATTGCTGCAGAAGCAAACCCCCAATTACCAAGTACTTTTTCTTTAGGATGTCTATAAGGTACCATAAAAGAACCTTTTGCATCACCTATTTCTTCTGTGTATATTTTAGAATAAACACCTGCACCTAAATAAGGTCTAACAATAGTTGTTTCAGGTGAATGAAAACTAAAGACATCTTTTCTAGGAGCAACACCTTCTAAGTAAGCATCATTACTTCCTGAAATTCTTAAATCATTATAAGGATAGTTTTGCATTAACCCTTTAGAAGTAGAACCTTGTATGTTAAACTCAAGCATGTTATTAAACATGCCTTTTGCTACTATACTTCTATTACCTTCTCTAGATCCTCTAAGAATTTCATAACCTGATATAGATGCAATAGGGTTTCCCTGATTATCTATAGGGTGTTTAATATTACTAAACTGTACACCAAGTACAACAATGCTATTACCACCATCTGAATGAATATGAGTTGTCTCATTAGAAGGCATCTTATGATGTCTAATAGGTTTGTTACATAAATCTCCCCATATCTCAGGTTGTTTGTTAGGATACAACTCTGTTGATTCCCAGTAAGCCATTCTACCTTTTTGAAGTATAACTCCTCCATCATCAGTAGTACCACCCTCATACCCAACACTTGTAGAAGTGTCATATACATTCCATACTTTATTTTGTAGTGGATCAACAACATCTGTGTTGTTATTACTAAGTGTAACTAAATCACTAGCTGTTGCTTCTCTTCCAGGTATATGAAATGAAGCAGATCTTGCTCCTGTTTTATATACCCATCTAATAAAAAATGAGTATACTTCATCACGCATGTATCCAACAGTATTACCTTTCTTCCAATAAAAATCTGCAGGGTATTTTGCTGAAACCCATTCACTTCTTATAGCATTAGCAAAAGGTTGATAATTAAAATAAGGTTGTGTTGTAACACTGGTTCTAATAAGATATCCATTAAGAGAAAACATCTTTTTACTCTTCTCATAAATTTGAGATTTTAAAGGTATTTGAGATAATGGTATTGTCACTAAACTTTCAAGATACAAATCTAAATGTACACTTGATTGCATAGTATTATAGTTTCCTATTTTCTTAGCAATTGTTTGTTGGTTAATCACAGAGATTACAACAAGTTCATACTCTTCAAAATTTAAATCTAAATTAGAAATCTTAATATCAATAGAACCTCCTACACCTGAATGATCCCACAACGCTTGTGGTTGAGATGGTGTAGAATAATCTGTAAGTTTTATTCCATTATATGAATATGCTATGACTGCTTGATAACTACCATTTTGTAATTGACCTGCACCAATAGATGTACTCACTGTAATACAAGGTTGCTCAACTAAAGGATGTAATCTTAGTTGCTCACAATCTATTGCATTAGTACAAATTTCTGCACCACACGCATTGGGATCTAAATCTAGACTACATATGTAAGGTATGCGTGTAGGATCCAGATTCATAGTTCTATCTGGATTGTTATTATCTGCCCAATATACTGAATATGTACAGTCTGCATTATATTTTACAGCACCTGTAATCATATACTTTGTGTTAAAGTTCAAACAAGAATCATTAACAAGTGTTGTATAAGAACAGTCAGCTTCATCAAAAGTTCCAATTTCAGAAGAAACATTGTTAGTAGAAAATACTATCCATTCTGTTTTATACTTGTGTAGTATGCCAATTATAGTATATGGTGCAGTAGTACAATAAAGATTTGATTGTTCATTACCGATAACTCCTTCATCCCCTTTATGGGAAATATTAACAGCATTGATAGCATTAGTCCAAACACCTTCAGGTACAAAGATTTCAGATGAATCTTTAATCATACCTTTCATGAAAACATTTGTCTTTCCTGTACTGCTTCCTTGATTTAAAGAAGCATCTTGATTTGTTGTGTTATCAGCCATTACATGTAATTTTTAAACATATTGTAATAATTATGATACTGTGCTTTTCTATTTACTTCATGAAGTTTTTTCATTTCTGCAAAGTCAGGCGTATTCACAAATGACAATGCATTGTTCCTAGCCAGTCTTAATTGACCTGACATCAACTGTAAATGATTTTGCACTTGCTCACCTGCTAAATACAAGTTCTCATAGATACGTTGTTTTAAAGCGTATTCATAATACTCATTAGTATAAGGATTGTCAAGCACTAACAAGTTACCATCATCATCTTCCATTACAGATTGATAGTTTAAGTACACAGTACCTTCATCAAAGTTTACATGTAAAAATCCATTCTTTAAATATGCATCATAATAGTTACCTTTTGGAGAAGCCAAACCAGTAATGTTGCTATCATCATATTTATTATTATATTTATCAATTGGCTCAGGAGACAATGACTTAGTTTTATAAATGTGTAATCTTACAGGTCTTTTACTTTCTATTCTTCTACCATTAGTAGTATAATGAATAGCAGGTGTTCCTGTTGATTCTATATCTAAAAATGCAGCACAAGAAGAATTACTAGTACCATCAGTATTTTTCTTTGCACCTATTATAACAATCTTACAGTTAACAACTGTTTGAATTGTTTGTGAAGTTAACCTAATACAGTTGTCACCTAAAATTGTAATATCACAATCTAAAAGAGTACCATCAGGATTAAATATTTGTACTATTACATTATAGGTTTCTAAGTAATGATTGATTACTGTATCACCTAGTGGTATATCTGAATAAACAACTGCTTGTCTAACAAACTTTTCTTGTAAAAAGTTTTGAGCAAGTGTAGTACCTTCTAAAACACCATCAGTATATGTTTTATTATGATAAGGTATTTCTGAAACAAACTTATCTTCACACACTAGTGCAAAGTTTAAAACATCCATGTCTTCAGGTACTTTTCCTTTTCCTTTTTGTATCTCAATAACTCTTGACTTTTGCATATTAATGCGCAGTCCTAAATCATAGTTACAACGCATTGCAACTTTAATAAGTTGTTGAGGGTTTAAGAGTCCTTCAAGATCCCATGAATATAAATCAATTTTGACACTATCCATTAAATCATCAAAGGTTCTGTATTTAGGTTCTGTTAATGGCATAATTATTAATTTACAATGTTTCTATTATCTTGTTGTTGATCTTGTGGCACACTCATCATCACACCTAAATCTCTAATGACTGCTTGTTCAATTTCAGCATATAAGTATTCAGGAATTGTAAACATAGTATCTTGTATGAATGTGCAATCATCAGATGGATCACAATTGTAAGAACTTATATCTCCTTCAAACAAACCTTCAATTCTTACAGCATCCCATTCTAAGTTTGGAAAATACAAATGACCATCTATATACCAGTAGTATTTTTTCTTATTATACCTGAATGTTTTTTGATTTGCCATTTTTTGGAACACAGAAGAGTATATAGGCACTAATTCTTCAGAAAGGTCTATAGACATCACTGATCTAAAAATAGGTCCAAAATGACCTTCAAATGTTCTTGGGATTTTAACCTTTGTACGTTTGAACGTACAACCAGTAGTAATGCAATGACATTGAGACTCTGCTCTGTCAACATCAATAAGTTCAACAAAGTTTAACACTTGAAACACACTGTTAAACTTCATTATTTTATTCTGAATATCTTGTCGTCTGATAAGCATTTTAGCATGCTTCATTACCATAGAGTACAAAAATCTATCAGTAAGAAACGCATCTTGTTTTACTGCTTTAATCTGATTACGAACTCTTGATAAAACTTCACCTATTGGTACCATAATATTTATATATCAAATTCATCATATTCTTGCAAAAGAGTTTCAGTTGCCTCTGTTCTTTCAAGTCTATAATTATTACTGTTAAACACTTTTGAAATTTTTATACAAGGATCAACTTCTACATACTTTTTCCAATTTTCAGGATATGCAGCACTTACACTTCTACTAAAATCTCTAGTAGCATTGAATGCCCATAACTCATGATTTCTAAACTTATACTTGTTAGCAAATGTTGTAAAAAATATTTTAGCAATGTGTTGATCACTTTCCCAGTTTCTATGCTTTACTTTCTGCATGTATTCTAAACTAGTTCTCATATCCATGTTGTACCTTTTTTTAGGAGGAGGACATGTACCTATAAAGATATGACCAATTTGTGAAGGTAGTTCAACACCATCTCTTAACTCTATTGTTGTTTTCCAAACATTTTCATTAAAAGAGTTTATAATATTTTTTATATCTGCATTAGATAAACTATCATATTGAGGAAACCTTGTTCTAAAACCTTTTATAAATTCTGTTGTTAAAGTTCCATAACTTGTTTTTCTAAATCTAGGAGCATTAAGATCTGGTTTTTTTATTTCATTCATATAGTTTACATTAAGAATTTACTAAAAATTATGTACATATTAAAAGATTTTTGATACTATCTTAGATTGCAAACACAAATTCTGATATTAAACCTTTATCATGGTCATGAACATGTATGATTGCAGCACGTTGATTACCTGTCCATTTGTTATGATAATGATAATAATCTGATGATGTAAGTGCAGGAATAATCCTTGTTACAAAACCTTGCTCTTCATTTTCAGTTATAACTTCTTTTGTTTTTCTACCATGGTAATGTCCTGTATATAGAAATCTATGAATAGATGTTCCCCATTGATTAGCAAACTCTGTTGCAAATACTAAAGGATTATTTTTAGAAGATACATCACCATGTTCTAAACCAATCATGTTGTTACCATAAGTAATAACCTTTCTTTCTTTATACTCAGTGTTAAACTCTATATCAGTTGTTAATTTAAAAACTTGAGATACAGCATGTATTAAATGAAAAGAAGATAGTCTATCATGATTTCCTGGAATAAAAACTACTTCAAGTTTATTACAAAAATGTTTTAATTTTCCTATTACTAAACATACAGCATCAAATGCTTTCATATATGCCTTAGTAGCAGTCTCTGAATTTTCTACAGGAGTTCCCTTTGTAGTAGTACCATCAAAAGTGTCCATGTTAAGAGTATCAGGTCCTATAACAAATATAATCTTTTCAAGATTATAATTAGCATATGCTTTTCCTATAAGATAACATACTGCTTTATCCATAAGATCACCCATGTTTTCATTACCAGGTTTACCAAAGTGAAGATCTTGTAAAGAAATAACCCCACATACTTTCTCACTTGCTGAGTCATTTAAGTATTTGGGGTCAATTTTATCATAAACAGGTAATTCATATTTAGAAAGTTCTTCTAAAAAAGAAGACTGAATTATTTGTTCTTTTGGAAGTTTTGTAATTAGTGCTGAAACTAACCATTTATTGTTTTGTTCTTTATTCCAAAACTGTGAAAGTTTCCATTGTGTAGTATCAATGCCTAAAAGCTTTATAATTTCTTCAGGTGTTTTAGGTTCTGTAGTAGACATCCCTGTTATCTTACTTGTACCCTTATCTAAATCTTGATGTGTTTCAATTACTTTTGAGTTTTCAACCTCATCATTGTTTGCAACTTTTAATGGTTTTTTTGTTAGTAACTTGTGATCTAAATGTACAAAGAAAGAATCATCTGGCATTTCATTTGTATCTAACACTTTAATATGTGCTAACATTATTTTTTTAAAGAACTTATAATCTTGTAAAGAAAGATTAATTCTGTTAGCTTCATCTTGATTTGACTTTTTTCTTGTTAACCCTAAGTAAATTGCTTTAGTAATACTCATATTATTAAGTGTTTATAGTTATACAAATGTAAGAAATATTATCATATAAAAAACAACCCTTGCTGTTATGCAAGGGAAGTTCCTCAGAATATGGAAAACCAACAAACCATTTCTGATATAATTTTAATTAAGACCTGTTGTAAAAATAATCCCAATTACAATAACGATTTGTTTCTAATACTGTTTGAAAAATGTTTAATATTTGAGTGATAGACATACCTGTTGTTATACCTAAACATTCAATATTTTCACCTGTGTATTTCACACAAGATAATGGATAAGCATCACCACATATACCATAAAAGTTTGGTAGTGGTGTAGGTGTTACCCCAGTAGGGCAATCTGCACAAGTTAAACAAGGTGTATTTGGATACATATCTTTTATTTATTTATTAACAGTGTAATACTTTATTTACTAAGGTGTTATACCAGTTATCAATCCGTTTGTTACTGTAATTGTTTTTCCATCCTGAGATGTAAATGATCCTGTTGCACCTGTTGTATCACTAGAAGTAATGTTTGCCCAATTAGCTTCTCCATTATTAGTTATAGATTTTAAAAACTTTCCAGCTGCTTGTGTACCATCTTGTAATTGTATAGCGTAATTTCCTGCTGCACCTGAACTAGCTACTCCACGTAAACCTATGTTTTTACCAGTAGTAGTACCACTACAACCGCCATATACACCATAATTGACATTAGTGTTACTAGCAGCATTTCCAAATACACCAACATTTTCACCTAATGCACTTACACCATTTGAAACAGCATTTATTCCAAAAGCACCACTTGATAATGTAGCTACTGCATTTGTTTGAGTATAAATTCCATTTAATGTTACCCCTGATACACTCATTCTAAAATTTGGTAATGGACTTTGGTTTACACCTATAGATGTGATGTCATCTTGTATTAATCCTATTCCTAAAGTTGTTCCATTAGGTGTCCATCTTGCTACATAATTAGTAGTACCTGAACCTGCAACTCCTGTAGTTGGTGTTACCCAGTTAGCTTTACCTTGAGATCCTACGCATGTTAAAACTTTACCAATACCTTCTGTCCCATCCATTAACTGTGCTGCGTATTTTTGAGAACCACTTATTGCATTTGCTCTTATCCCAATACTAAGACCTGTTCCATAAGCATCACCAGTTACACCTATACCAGTAGCTGTACTAGTACTTACACCAGAACCACTAACCCCATAATTATAATCTGTACTTCCTTGTGCAGTACCATATACTCCTGTGTTGCTTCCAGCACCTGCTCCTATATTAGATCCAACAACTCCAATCTGACCACTAGTTACAGTTTCACCATAAACAGCAGTTTGTGGTGTCCCAGCAGACGTTATTATTGATAATCTTCTGTCAGCATTTAAAGAAGAATTTACACTTACGCTGTTACCATTATCCTGTATTTGACTGTTGCCAAGTGTATTACCATCAGGTGTCCATTTAGAAACATAATTTAACGTACCTGAACCTAATGGTCCTTGTACAGAAATTTGATAAAAGTTAAATATTCTATTAGAATAAGTAACACCATCTACAACTAAATTGTTTGGGTAAGTAAAATCAGTAACTAATAGTTTAGTTCCTGTTCCACCTACTTCTCTCCATTCCCATCTAGTTTTTTCTGCTACACAGTACACAATCATTCCTTCATAGTAAGTGAATGCAAGATTGTTACTAGTTCCTAAATTACTTAATACTGCTTGAGAAGCAACATGCACCTTTGCATCTAAAGGTGTTTGAGTAGGTACTTTTAAACCTGCAGGTATATTATTAGCACTCATTATGATATATTTTTAAAATTAAAGTACATGCTGCCATGACTGTATGGGTTTTTAGATACATATATTACTGTATTAGTAATAGATACATCTTTATCAAATTCATCTGTAACATCATTATTTAAAGCATCTGTAATAGCAAACGTAACTGCTTGGGTTGAAGCTATTACAAAAACAATTCTACCAATTTGGGTATACGCAACTACTTCACCTTCATTAAATCTAGCATAAGGAAGTGAAGGTTTAGCAGATAAATAAGAAGGTGTAATCAATGGTACTACTTGATCAATATCATCTTCTACATTAGCCAATTGCCAATAGTATACAGTAGCACTTGCTGTAGCTTCATAATTTTGTACAACTGTACATATTTTAGTTGAAAGTAATTGTACAATACTATTCATATTACTTCCTGTTTGTATACCAAAACAAGTTAATGTTGGACCTGTATAAATTACACATTTTCCATCATATATTTCTTCACAGGTTGTACCAACACATGTTGGAGGAGTTGGAGGTGTAGGAGGAGTTATTGGAGGACAACCTCCAGGACAACCACAACCACCATTACAATTAGGACTTGTACAAGACATCTTTTTTACTTTTTAAATTATAAACAAACTGCTATTGTTGTTGTATCAAATTCTGAACTTATGTATCCTGTTGATACTCCACAAGATATCACTTTAGTTACTTCTGTACATAATGCTGTACCACAATTATTATAAGTAAGTGCAGGATATGTATAATCTGCAAAACTAGATCCATCTGGAATTGCAATTGTTACATTGTCATATACAGGACCATAAAAAGAACAACTGTTCACTACATATCTAATTACAACATTCATTGGTAAACCTGTACCATTTGTAACAGGTATTCCTGTTATAGCATTTGTAAGTGTAACTGTTGTAGTATTATTAGTTACTTCCATTTCTATAGGAAGACCACCTTCAACACATTCAGTTGAAGTAGGTGTTACTTCTACATCTAGAACTGTAACTTTATAAAGAATTGTAGGTACAATTAAATCACTAATTACTCTAGCACCATTTGATTCTCCACAAGAATAAATAGCGTGTATATAAACTACATAGTCTTGACCAACAACTAAAGTGCTTACTGGAAAACTATGAGTAAGAAATGAAGTAGAAAGTGTTGCATCATAAACAGAAGGTCCTGTAGGAGCAGTTCCTGTCCATTCAAAAACTTCTATTCTGTAACCTGTTGGTGCTTCAATTCCTGAATAACTAGGTGCTGTCCATTCTACTGTAGAACTAGTAGTACCAATAGTTGTTATTGTTACATTTTCAGGAACAGCTAATATACAAGGTGTAGTTATAGGAGTTGCAAAATAAGTTGAAAGTTTAGTACGCATATCACAAATAGTCAACCACATATTTGAAATAGTATCAGCAACTGTAGCAGGTGTAGTCACCCATCCAGATAACTCACTCATTATGTACTCACTATCATTTAATTGAAGTGCACTATTTAATCCAGGACACTGTCTATTTACAGCTGCAATAAGCAGTGTTGACATACCAACAGTTCCCATTAAATTACAAAGACTTGTTTCTAAATTTACAAATGCATTTTGTATTAACAGTGTTTCACCTGGAGTACCTGAACTTGCACACTGAGATTCAACAAATATGTTATATGTGTACTCTGTTAAATTTGCAACAGCTTCTTCTAAAGAAATAACTCTTGTTGTTAAATTACTTATTGCAGATGTATGATTTGCAACATCTATAAGTATAGTACAAATAACACTTGCTAAGTATGGTGCATATTCTGAAAGAGGTAAAGATGTTATAGTATCACCATCTTGATCAAAATATAAACATGGAGGCAAAGGTATAATAGGATCATCTGTAATAGTTTCTGTAGGTCTACCTTGATCACCTGTAGTACCATTAGCATCCATATCACAAACCTTAGTTATGATAAGTTGTAATGTTTGTAATAATGTAGTTGGATCTTGAGCACCACTTGCAACTAAACACTCAAAGTCTAATGAACTAACATTAATAAGATTTTGTGTAACATTACATAAAAGTGTTGCTAATTTAAATACAACTTCATCAATAGAGTCACCAGCTTGTAAACTAATACAAGGGATGTTTGGTCCTTGCCATATCACACATGCTGTAGATATTTTAGGACAATTGTCCCTATTTGAACCAGAATTAGGTATAGAAGGTGTTGCCATTATATTGTGTTTATTTTTTCTTGAATTTTAGATAATGTACAAAATCCTACTGGTGCAGAATTACATGCTGTTCTTTCATTACTACGTATAAGAAGGTTTCTTAAGTCATCAGCAAGTTCTTCATTAATAAGTGCAGAACATGTTTTTAAACCATATCTTTTTCTTTTATAGTTAGCATAAACAGCTTGAGCAAATACTTCAGTTATACGTACAAGTGGATCCATTGCTATAAGTGTTTTATTTTTTTTGTGCTAATTGTGCTTCATACATTGCTACGCAATTTGCGCACACTGATGCACCATTAGATGCAGTTCTTGTTTGACATCCACAACTTAATGTAGATTTACAGTTTTGACATTGTGACATTTGGTTTAATATTTAAAGTTAGTTATTACATGATACGCAACATCCAGTTAAATACTTGTCAAGTAATCTTTTAGCATAATCATACATTTCAGTTGCTTGAACAGGTGCATGACAATATTCTGCTTTTGCTTTTGCAGCATCAATATACATCTTAATATATCTTAAGTCATGCATTCTTTGATGTTGTTCAGCTGTTGGTTCACAAGCTTCTAGTTGAATCTTGCACACTTCTGCATAATAAGTATTCATTAAACTTGTTACTCTTAAATGATAGTACTGTACATATACAAGATTGTTAGGTGATACACTATATTTTATAGTATATAAACCATCAGTAAAATTACCAGGCTCATCATCAGCATGTGTTATTCCTAAATCAGTAGTAGATAGATTTTTTACAAAACCTGGTGCTAAAACTACAGGAGGTGTTAATGTTGAGTTACTTGTATAGTAAATAGGTAATGAATAACCAGGTAAATAGATGTCCAATCTTGGACAATCTACTGCTAATCCTGCACCATATACAGAAGCATCCCATATTCTTAATATATTCTCACAAGCTGTATCTGGAATATCTAATGCAAGTGTGTGTTTAATTGCCATAATTGATTCAGTATTAACATCATTACAATAAGAATTTACAAAAATTTTTGATATAAAACAAAAAGAGGAGACAAATTAATGTCCCCTCTATAGTGTTTATACATTTTATATTGTTATGGTAACAATTTAAAAGTTGTATCATAGTTATTAGCTTGTGCTAACCAATAAGTAATACCTTGCTCTAAAGCTGTCAAACGTACAGAAGAATAGATTCTGATTAAGTATTGATCATTATCCATTGTTCCAGATGGATTAGATTTACGTGGAACACTGTGTAACAAGTTATAAATGTAATATTTATTAGCACGTACAAGTTCAGGTGTAGCTATAGATGAATTTGCAACAGTATAGTCTAATACCTCTCTCAAACGTGGATCTTGTTGCCATGGCTCTTGTTGGTATCTCTTAGCTAAGATTAATTCTCTTACAAGAGTTTCACCAAAACCTCTACCTTGGATTGCTTGTTGAGCTTCAACACTTGCAAAACATGCTGCTAAACATTGATTTCCTAATGGATCTAATGCAGTAACAGAAGTGTAGATTTCAATTGGTTGATATTCAACATGATCTCTAGGAGAGAATGAAGCATCACCAAAAGTAGTATCAACATAAGCTCCAACAATTTCTAAGAAAGAGTTTACAGTATTAGGAGCGGTAGCACCTGTTAAAGGAACATAACTTGCACTAGTAATAGGCTCATAAATCTTAGGAGTAATTGAAGTAGTTGTAAATGCAGTAACAGCAGTAGCACTAGAAGTGTTAACTGTATCAGCAGCAAATAAAGCAACAGCACCACCACCAGTAGCAGCAACATAAGCTGAAGAAACGTAAGCAATTACAGGAGAAGCAGATGCAATAGTAGAAGAAGCAACAGTTTGAGAAATGTTAACTAAGAAAGTTGAACCTGTACCACCACCACCAGATACTCTAGAAACAATAGTTGTACCAGCAGCAACACCAGGAGCACCACCACCAGGACCTGCTCCAGTAAGAACTTGTCCTACAGAAAACAAAGCAGTTGTAGCAGTACCTACAGTAAACAAGTTACCAGCAATTGTAGAACCAGTTGCAGATGTAGCACTTGTAGGAGTAAACACAACTCTATCACCAGCAGCAATACCTGTTCTATCAGAAACAGTCAAAGCAGTAGCTCCTGTAGCAGTAGCTGTAGCACCAAGACCAGTACTTAATAATACTTGGTTCCATACAGTTCCTTGTACAAAATCTTTAACAGTTGGGTACAAAGCCAATCTATCTGCCCATCCTAACAATACAATGTTTGGATCTACATTATTAGAACTACCATCACAACATCCTGTGTCAGCATCTAAAGTGTAGTAAGCATTGTGAGTTAAGAAACGTAGAGCAGGAGAACCTTTTAAATCAACTCTTAATCTGTAAGTAGTATTACAAGTAACATTGCAACCAGCAGTAGCAACTACTTGGTGAATGTCTTGAATAGGAGCAGATGGCTCACTTACAGTAAAAGCACTGATGTACTTAGGATTGATTCCTTTTGATTTAACAGATTCTTGGTAACCACCATGAAAAGGTCCCATCTTATCTTTTGTGTGGAAACTACCTTGTGCCAAGTAAGCCAAAGGAGTACCAGAATAAGTTGGTGCAGATGTAGACAATGCTACAGATAAATTTGTAGTTGCATCAATTAATGCAACTTGTCCTGCTAATAATGCAGAACTTGCTGTGCCAGCAGCTGAAATCAAAGGCGTAGCGTTAGTAGCTACTAAAGATTTCTGATAGGCATGTGGAAAATAAGCCATTGTATAATATATTTAGGTTAATAAAAAATTTATTTTAAAAATAATAGTTTGTATTTGACACCATTGATTGTACTTTTAATAGTATCTAAATCATTTACAATCTCTGAGTATGGCATAACTTGTTGTAATGAAACTACTTGTGTTGCCAATTCTCTCATATAAGATAATGATTCTTCTACAGAATTCAAAACTCTTGGTGCAGAATCTTCATATGTTAATAACTTTTCTGCAGCACCTTGAAAACCTTCTGCTAAAGTATCAGCATGTCCTGGTAACGCATCATATAATTCATTTAAAGCTGTGTGTCCAGCAAATGATCCTAGACCTGTAATCTTTAAATGCATTTTGTGAATGCTTGTTGCAGCATTCATTAGTTCTGAAACCAATGCAGCAGTCTGACCTTCTAAAGAAGAGTTTCCAGATGATGCTGGTTTTTTTAATTTATAGCCTGATGAGAAATCCATAATTAATTGTTTAGTGTTGCGTTTTGTTTAGTTCTTTGATATTGATTAATATACTCTATATCTCCTGCAAGAATAGAACATGTTTCATCAACTAATAATTCTACAATATCATCTTTAAATTCACAAGTAACATTAGCTGCAGATGCATTGCCTGTTGATGGATTTACACAATTTAAAAATTCAATTTCTCTAGGTTTTCTGTAATAAAATAATACAGGTTGTACAAGATCAAATTCACCATTAGTGTATACTTTAATCTTATTACCAGATAATGTACAAAATGTTTCTGCCCATACATTACTTGGTTTTCTAAAATCATCTGCTAAAAGATTATCAACATCTGCAACTTGTGCAAGATATACAATCATTCTTCTAGGATCAGGACAACATGCAGCCATAGACTTTACAGCAAATCTTTTGAAATACAAATAATCAGCTGGTAACAAACCTGTTTGATAATAGTTATCAAATTTAGTTAATACAACAGGTGATTGCAAAGTATCAGTAAGTAACAACTGAACATCATCAATATTCATTTTAGTAGACTCATCACCTTCTTTACTCTGATTGTGACCATGTACTTGCCTGCGCACCCATTCCAATTGTGCTTTATTAAATGCTTCGCTTATTTGCCAACACTCAATGTTATCATAATCAAGTGAGGCAATTTTATTTAAGCGTTCTTTTATTTTTATTTGTAATAAAGCATTTGTCATGTTTATTTACCTTTAGATTTTATTTTCTTTTCTTGCTTAAGCATTTCAGCTGTAGGCTTCTTACCTGATCCTGCATTAGCTCTGATGTTATCCCACATACCTCTTTGAGAAGTAGAACCATCTTTACGTTTAATCATTTGCTTTGCCATGACTTGTATGTATTAACAACCTCTTTTAACACCACCACCCATTTTCTTTACATTTGGCGTAGCAATACTTTTTGAAGCAGGGATTATAGGTTTTGGCTTACTCACTGGTTTCTTAGCAAATTTTGAATCTGCATCTAATTGTTTTTTGTTGAATGACATGATATATTGTTTTTAAATTACACTGCCCAATATTTTTCAGTATTTGATACAACATCTGAAAGAATTTCTTCATTTAAAGGATTCTTCAAGTATAGTAAAATATCTGAAGGATTCTTACCAAGCATTGATCCTGACTTCATGTGGTAGATGTTACCATCACCTCTTGTAGCAATTAACTTGTAAAAGTTAGCATCTTTGATTACAGCTCTCAATTTAAGAGTTTCCATATCTAATGCTGATACATCCAAGAATTTTTGTGCAGTCTGACGCTTGTTTCTTTCTTCAGTCTCACCACTAATAAACTTATCCATGTTATCATATAACACATCAAGTGGTGTAGATTTTTTGTATTGTGTTGAGTTTGCATCAATTACTTTACATACATAAAATAACTTATTAGCATTTTTATCAAACATTTTTTGCAACTCAGCAAAAGCTTTGTTTTTAATTTTCTTAAGTTCAGTTTTGATAGATGCTGTTTCTTCAAACTTATCTAAATAAAATTTAAACTTAGGAGCTTCTTTTCTTGCAAATTCTAAAGACTTGGCTACAATACTAAAACCACCATTCTCTATAGCTCTTAACTTAATAAGATCATAAGGATCATTTGCAGGATCAAGATATACAGGATCATTACCAAATCTCATTACAATTTTACCCCAGAACTCATCATTAGTTGGACTAAGTAATTTTACTTTATTCCAAAAATCTTTATCTTCAATGTCTAATACATTTGCTGCCAATTCTCTTTCTAATTGTGCAACAGTAGTTCTAATGTCTTTAATAGTAGCATCTCTTTCCTCTGGTGACAGATTCTTAATTTCAGGAGCAAACTCATTTAAACCTGTAATGTAGCGTTTGATACCATTGTTTTCAAGACATATAATTTGCTCTTCATGAAACACTCCTTCAAACAATACCATTTGATATTTTTCTAAACCCATGTTGTCATGTGTGTTATCAACAAAAGGTCTAATTGTCAAAGAGCTGCTTCTTTTTAGCGACTGATGCTTGTCGATCATTGTAATTTCCATCTGTAATAATTTAGTTTGTTGTGTTTTTCTTTCTTTCTCTTTTTGTAATTATCAGTTTAAAGCTCCTAAACCACGTCAAGGTTATTACATTTTAGGAGAAACACCTACATTTCTGTAGGCATCTGTTGACCAAGTCAACTTTGGGAGAGAGGGTATCTCTTTATTGCATAAGCAAATTTAACACTTTTTATACTTACTTGGTGTAGCACCTGCAAGTTTTTGAGTTTTAGGACCTGATTGAGCAGATGTAGGTTTCTTAACTACAATCTTATTGCTCATAGCTGCCTTATTTTTTCCTGCCATGATTACTTTATTTAATTGCAAAAGCTAGGAGGATTTTACACCTCCTAGTTTGCAAAATTAATATTAGAATGAACCACCAGTTACAGGGTTTCTCATAACAATTTTCAATACTTTAGTTGGATCTTTTACCCAGATGCTTGGCATAGTTTGAGTCATAAATACTCTATAACCATTGAAGTTTCCAGAAGAAGCAAATCCTTGAGATCTACCCATGTAATCCATAGTACCATTTTGGTAGAACCATTTCAATTGATTATCCCAACTTAATTTCAACAAGTAAATGTTGTCATTAGTATTGTCAGTAATATCAAATACAATGAAGTTGTAAGATGATAATGGGTACCCATCAATGATAGGATTTTCAATATCATTTGTGTGAACATTGTCAAATGCAGGGTTCAATACAAACTTAACATTTGCCAAGAAAGGAATTGTGTAAGATGTAAATGCAAATCCAAAGTTCAAGTCCATTGCATTTTTACCTGAAATAGCACCAGTACCTGATTGATCCATGTTAGCAATTAAGCCAGTAGTACCACCAATAGTTCCTGAGAAAGCTTCTTTCTTGATAGCTTCATTAACCATTCTCATACCAGCCATACCAGTTTGAACAATGATTTGTCTGTTTGGATCTGGACCTTTGAATTCAACTTTACCATTGTAGAAATTGAAGATTTCAGATCTGAACAATTCCAAGTTGAAAGTACCTTTGTTATAGATTCTCTTGTAAGAGTTATCTAATTGAGACCAAAGACCTACAGATAATCTGATATCATCTGGACCATCTTGTTTAATTCTACCACCTTGTCCCCACATCAAGTAAGTCTCAATGTCATTAGCAACTTTAGATAAGTGAGCAGCTTCAAGATTAGTAACAAATGATCTAGTCAAGTTACCATTATCATAAGATTTTTTGATCCACTCTTTACCCATAGACTTAACCATGTCATCAATCTTAGTGATAGATGGATCAAGGTTTTTATCAAATGATCTCCAGATTTCTGTTACAGGAACTGTACCATCTGCATTAAGACCACCTTTCATCATCATGTCTGCACGTGAAGAAATAGAATAGTGTACGTGAGCTTCAGCACCACCAACAAAGTTGTAGTACTCTCTGAAACCATTCTGCAATTCTCCAATGTCAGAGAATCTTTCACCATACTCACCTCTTGCAGAACCTTTTCTGAAGAATTTAGTACCAGGCTTAAGATACTTTTTGTCTAATGTTGCAGTGTTGTTGTTGTTTACTAATTGTACTGTATAGATGAAACCATCTCCTGTAGGAAGGATGTCTTCACTTGGTACAATGTAAAGCTCTAGACCTTTATATTTGTCATAAGTGATGATATCACCTGATCCAAATATACGTCTGTTAATTTTAATTTTGAAGTTTGTACCATCAGCACCTAAAGAAGCTTGCGTAGGTTCAACATCTTCTACAATGTATGGAAGATCTTGTACAATTGGCGTTTGCCATTTATACTCTCCACGAGCATTGTCTACCATTATGGTGTTTTTACCACCAAAAGATGCCATCTGATAAAGAGGCATTTCAACCTTTTGCGTCATTGCCCATAAATCTACAGGTCCTAAATCCATAGGCTCTGAAGTCTTAAGCATATTTTGCAAATGGTATGAATCTACATGCGAGCTTACTTTATAAGTAGTGTCACGCAAAAAGAGACCATTGTTTAATACAGGAGTACTCATTGTTTAATTTAATTAAGGTTAGTATTTATTATCTTTTAAATATATTTGTTTGTCTTGAAAGTTTTCTTGAATTAGGTTTAGAGTCTTCATCTTCTTCTCTTGTGTAAGAAGATATCTTGCGACTTTCTTCTGTTTTGAGTTTTCTGACTGTATCTGCAACTACTTCATTCTTTGCTTGCTTTCTAATGTTTTCTTTGTAATCTTCTGGATCAGAAAGTAACCACAAGGTTTCAGCAATTAAATCATATCTTGGCTCTTTACCAAATTGATAGTCTTCTAAAAGTTTACCTAACATGTTTGTAGGTCTCCCTGTAACACTTTCATACTTAACAGTTGTAAGTTCATCCCATAAGAATTTTTGTCTTCTACTGTCAAGCTTTACACCATTTAATTCTCCAGGTTTTAAAGTCTCATATATGTTTGACATGTATGCTTCTTTTTTAGCCTGTTGTTGCTGTTTAAAGTGTTCTTGTTGTGCTAACTTAGACTGTAACATTTCTTCTTGCAAATCATCTAGTTTTGGTTTAAACTGATTTGCTTTTTTAGACAAGTTACCATTTTCTGCCCATTCTTGAATCTGATCTTCAATTAATTCTTGATCATTATTTCCAAAACCTGTAGCTTGTAGGTATTGTCTAATAATCATTTCTTGATGCTCAGGTTCTCTTACATCTAAATCACGAACTTCTTCAACATGTGCAAGAGCTCTAAACAAACCTTTTAAATCTTGTCCACCTTTAGCAACATACTCAGCAGCATATTGTAATTCATTAGGTAGAGATTCAAAAAACTCTTTTGGAGTCTTTGCTGCAACCTCTTGTTTTAAATTGTCAACATTAGCTGTCCATAGTTCTTCAACATCTTTTTCTGATAAGTTACCTAAATAATCATCTATAGATTGTTTAGATTCATCATAATCATCAAAAGCAAACATCTCATTGTTTTCAATTCTCTTTTTCAAAAATGATACTAGACCACTTTTATCTGTCTTTGCTCTACCACCTTTTTTCTTAGGTTCATCTTCTTCTTCAAAGTCTTCACCTGTTTTAAGGACAGTGTCTAATTCATCAAGAGCTTCATCAGCTGCTTGTTTTGAATCTTCAGTATCATCTGATTTATCTAAGAAATCAAGATTAACTGGCTTACTGTTTGCACTAAACAGATTAGGTTTGCTTTCTTCATCATCTGAAGTAACAACACTCTCTGCTCCTGGCATAGGTAAAAAATCATCAATGTTGTCAATGATTGCATCTTCTACCTGAGATTTGTTTTCTACACTCATGTTTTAATATTAAATTGGTTTCTAATTCTTCTTCATATATAATCTACCAAATAAATCTTAAAGATTTAATAATGCTTAAAATTTATTTTTACATTTTGCATACTATAACGCTATGACTTCTTTTTGTCATATTTGTTTTTGTTTGTCATTGCAATTTGAACTTGTTTATTGGCAATGTTCTCTCTTGTTTGTAACTCTTGACGTTTTAAATTATTGTTGATTTCTGCATTGGCTTGCTTATTAATTTCTTGTTGTTTCTTGAAGTTAATGTTTTGACTGTTAACTTCTTTTTTATCAAGATATTGTAAGGTGTCAATATAATCATTTTGACTATTCTGATTAAAATCTTGAGACCCTGTTGCAACAGATGCTCTAACATCAGCAATACGCTCATTAGACTCTCTAGTAAGAGCATTTTGTTCTGCATCAAACTTCTGTTTAGATTCTTGTCTTTCAGTCTCTGCTTGCTCTTGCATTTGAATCTGCTGTTGTTGAGCTTGTTGATCTTGTTCACGTTGTGCATTAGTTTTTTCTTCAATAGTTTTAAGAGTGTGAGTAATTTCTGCAAGAGAATCAGCTTTGATAATATTTCCTAAATCATATATAGATGCACCAGCTGTGTTATTAGATAACGCAAGAGATCTTATTTTTTCAGTAATGTCACGTTGATTTACTTTTGTAGATGTAAACACATTTAAATCTCTTGATAATAAATCTGTACCATTCATTTCAAAGTTAATCTTTTCATCAAGACTTGTGATATATTGTAATCTAACACTTGGTTTATTACTATGATAGTACTGTGCTAAATCTGTACGCATTTGATGTACACGTGGCATAAGGTATTCTGAGTGATTAACAAAGTACATCTCTGTTTGAGAGAAACTCATGTTAATAGCTTGCTCAACTCCTGTAGCAGTTTCTTGACTAAGAGTTTGACCCATACGTTGTGGTGTAATACCAATAACTTCAAATGCTTGTTGTTTAAAATAATTAGATAATTGTATTCTTGACATTAATCTGTTTGTCTGTTCTAAATTAAGAACTTGATAATGGTTAAAGTTTAATCCATTTTCAGTATTTGTAATAGATGTATCTAAAGGTAACATTTGAAAATCTTTCATTGCAACGTATGCTTTTGCAAGATTGTTTTTACCCCAGTCTTCACCCATAGAGTGACGTGGTAAAGCATTCTGATCCAACATGATAACTGTACCTAGCTCATCAATAAGGATATCTGATATCTGATTGTTTACAAGATTGTATCCAATTTGAAATGGTTTCATCTTATCAACCAATGCTCTTGATGTACTATTTCTATCATGGAATATAGATCCTTCAACAGGTAACTTACAACCATATAATGTGCTATCACCTTTAAACTGAAACTTAAGAGGTTCAACATTTAGATACAATGGTTTGAATCCCATGTTATCATTGTTACCATAGAATGAAGGTCTGTTAGGACCAATCTTAACACCACCCCATACCTGATTAATCCAAATCCAGTCTATGTGATCACCATAAATTAAAGTGTCTTTTGTTTTCTTTTTAAGAACAGTGTTATCATATACAGGCTTTTCAGTAACCTTATAGTTCTCATCAACAATAGTTTGATGCGCCATACCATTCTCATCAATCTTTGTTAAATGCCCAAGCATTCTTTGAGATTTCCAGTATGCTGTAGTAACACGTAATAAAGAGTAGTTACTAAAGTCCATTAAATCTTCAGACTCATTAAGGATTCTATAAATAATATCATCTCCTGTATTAAGTACAGCATCTCTATGTGCAATAAATTGTCTCATACCTAAAGAAGGTCCTTCAACATTCCAGTCATGAGATCTTGTAGAATCATAAAATGATCCATCATTCTGAACACCTGGTAAAGCATAACCTGCAGATTTTACAGGATAGATTGCTTCAAGTTGTTGCATCTGATCTTTATCCATAAGGTAACCATATCTATCAACAATATCAGATATAGTCATTAAGTCTATTCTTCCTACCCAGTTAGATTGTGATACATATCTTGCTTCAGGAGATTTATGATAGAATGTAAGAACAGGGTTCCATACCTCTACATCATAATCATCTTCATTTAATTTAAAATGCCAGAACTCTCTATCAGTAATAAGCATATCTCTAAACGCCATGTTCTCCAATTCTTTCATATAGAATCTTTCAGAGTCAACAGCATGTTGATGACCTGCCCATTGCTCAACCATTGATCTATAATCTTTTTTAAAGAATTGCTCAATTTGTGGAAGAGTTTTAATACTCTCAGGGGACATCATTTGTTGTACTTGTTCTGCTTGTTTAGGATCTTCAGGGTTAAGTCCCATCTTTGCAATATTTTCTTGCATAGTTTGTTCACCATATGAAACAAGAGTTTCCTCAATCATTGCACGTTTTTTGTCAAGCATCTCATTAAAAGATGTATCATCTACAGCTCTGTATGTAATCTTATCATTTCTTTTAGCAAACTCACCTGTAAGAACATTAATTACATTAGGAATAATAGGAAAAAACTTTAACTCAAAAGCTGATACATCCTCTTTTGTAAGAGTATCAATAAGTTCTGAATACTCATTATCTTCTTCAACGATGTAATCTGATTTGTCAATTATACCATTTGCAAGTTTGTAGTTTTTTAACAATCTACGCGCATTACGTCTGATTTGTTTTAAACCCTGCATTTCTAACCAGTCAAGATTCCAAGCTCCCCATTGCTCATTTTTTTGAGAAGCAAGTAAAAACTGAATAGGCTGGGTAAGTGTACCCATTCTATTATATTCTGTAGTTGCACCTGATTTTAGTTGTAGTGCATTATATAATTTTGGCATAACTATGTATGTTTTTTATTTCAAGTTTCTAAATGAGTTGCGAGGCTTTTTCATAGCAGCGTTTTGAGAAGTATGATTAGTACTACCCATATGCCTGAAAGGGTTCATTTTTAATTTACCATAATTATTTGATTTTTGCAAATTATCATCTTCTCTTTCAGTACGTTTAGCATATCCTCTATTGGATTCTTGAACTTTAGCAAAGGCAACCATTGCACAAAATGCAACAAGTCTATCCACGTTCAGTCCATCTCTATAAGCTTGCATTTCTTTAAGCAACATAATATCAGGAATCCTTTCTACACCATGTGTAGTTTTTACAATAGTACCATCAGGTTTTGTCTCATGATCTAATTCTTCTTCAATAAACTGTTGAGCATATGATATTAAGTTTCCTTTAAATAATGTACCTACGTTTCTCCAACCATATTCTTGAAATACATTGGTGTTACTTTGAAGTTCTTTTAAGAATAAAATCTGACTTTTAGGTACCAAGTATTTTTGTTTACGTTTAGCAATCATGTACTGAATAAACAAAGATATGTTATTCTCTACAATAGTCCACGCATTATACCACTCAATAATCATTTCTAACCTCTCATGTGTTTTATTAAGGTCATCAAATCTACCACACCATGCAGCAACAATCTTATCTCTTTCAATTGATGATTCTATGCTACCATCTGCTTTATGTTTTGTAATTTCTTGTGCTGTTTTGTAAACGTATATGGAACATAGTGAGTCTGAGGTAGTTGTCTTTCCTTCTGCAACAGGGTCAATAGATGCGTAGTAATGTCCAAACTGAGCATCTTTATTTGGGCGTTCCCATACTACAAGTACACCTTCTTTGTGTTCAGTTCTTGGAGATATAGGAAATTCTGATATAGGGATTCTATTTGAATTTTTAGCAACTATTTGACCAGTTTCACTTCTGCTTAATTCTAAAAATTCTTTATAGTAAGCATTGTCTTCTATTCTTCTCATTTGTGCAGTAACTAGTCCAGGATTAAACTTAGATACTTTTCTACTTGCAAAAGCTTCTTTAATGTTAATAGGCTTTTGAGAAATACGTAATTGGTAATCTTCAGGATCCAATGACTTTTTCCAAATAATTCTTTCTGCAATAATCATCTCTAAAGCCTTCTCTACCTGAGAGTTACCAAAATCATCTATACAAGGTTTCATTGACCATTGCTCAGGTATGAACAAAGCTCTCATTCCTATCTCACCTGTTTCATCTATAAGGTTAGTTTCAACTGCAAGTACATCTTTACTTTCAGGATTATCTAACATTTTACGTAAAGGTTCACATTGATCTAAATCCCCCACAGAACCTGCTGCAACAAACTGCCCTGTATAAATCATACCAGATTTCATAGCAGGTAATAAGTACTCTATTGTTTGATTCATTTTAGGAGCAATACCTGCCTCCTCATGAAAGAAAAACGTACAGGGACCCCCTACACCATTTGTAGGATCTTTGTCCAAAATAAGACCTGTAATTACAGATTTTAAACCTATATCTCTTTTTCTACCACCTTGGTTAATTTCAATCTTTTGTTCCCAGTTAAAAATCTTATCAGGAGTACAAGGTCTATACCAAGCAGTGTATGTGTTTAAAAAGTTTCTATATTCCTCTAGGAAACGCCAAGTACCTTTCTCACCAATATAGTCTTTTAAAGATCCAGCCATCTTATTGATACTACCTTCTTCAAACCAAAAGTAATTAATCATCTTGGCACCATGATAGTAACTAGATGCTATCTGACGTTTCTTTAATATAGCAGCATGTTTGTAACTGTGCTTACCTAACTCTTCATATAATGCCATATGGTATTGGGCATCCCTTACATCAGCAAAACCAAACTTAGAAATCTCTTTATTATAGATAGGAAGAAAGTTTAACCACATGTAGTAATCACGTGGTAAGTACCAACTATTTTTAGCATTCTTAAATATTACACCTTTTCTACATTTTTCTTTTTCTGTATCCCAGTATATAGTGTAGTCTTTTGAACGCATTGGAGCATAACAATATACCTTGTTATTTTTATCAAACAATACAGCTTGTTCATTAAACTTTAAAGAAGTTTCATCAAATTCATATTTGCCAGGTTCTTTAAACATAGTCCACATAAACTCAACAAATTCTTCTCTAGTTGTAAAATCTGTGTGTGACCATAGATTAGTAACATCATCATATGTTGGTACTGATATATACATTATGATTTATCTAATTCAAAATGATGTAGTTGACTTATCACTTTATGGAACAATTTATTTTTGTACATAGGATATTTAGGTTCTGAACCATTCCAGTAAGCGTCATGATCTTCTTTATGAAATGCTGTCCACTGTCCTGCATATGAGTTATAATGAAATAACCAATCATATAGTTGTTGTTCTATTTTCATAATTACATTTGATCATAAGCTACGTTTTGACCACCCCTTACAGAAGACTTTTGTTCTTCCATAAGATCTTTATAAGCACCTCTAAATGAGAGTCTTATCTGTTCAAACTTAGCAGCAGCATTTACAATTGAGTTTATATTTCCATCTCTACCAGCAGTTATCTCACTAGTTTCCATGTAACTTGCAAGTTTATCTAGCATAGTTTTGATACCCATGTACGCGCGAAATGTAGGAGTTTGGTAAAGCTTTTCACAAAACTCTTTAGCCTTAATGACAACATCATCTTCCAAACTAAAAGTGATAGAAAGCTGCGAAATAATAAGTTCTTCTTTTTCATGTTCTTGTATGTCAAAAAATGGATTAAGGTCAGGATTTGGACAAGTCATGTAAAACAAATAAGCATAAACATTATTATAATCTTCTGGGTAACAGTCCATTATAATCGCAAGGTCTTTCAATGTGTGACAATGCTCTGTAGGTACAACTGTACCATTATGTATATCAAATAATTTTACCATTACTTTTTCTTTACTTTATCTTTATTATTCTCATACCATTTCAATAATGCAATGACTTCATTTTTTAAGTAAGGCATTTCATATACTTCAATGTCTCTAATTATTGGTTCTCCTTCTGCAGATAATTCTGTTATAGGGTAACCAAACTCATCTGTTTCTTCTTTTTCATGAAAACTAATATGATGAATAATAAGCTTACCTGGTTTTAAGTTAGGGTTGTGCTTCAATATAATATACATATAAATGCTTAATTGTAGATTATAATGGTTTAAATTACAATCATCTAGATGCGCAACTGGTCCCAGCATTTTCTTTGATACACCTTCCCAATTTACAAAAGAAGTCTTATCAATCTTTTTGTTTGTTTTGTAATCAGTAATATGTACAGTATCATTCACGACTTCAACCAAATCAGATTGACCACATATACCTGCTGATTTTAAATAAACCATGTGTTCAGGATATATACCATTAATCAACTTTTGTAAAGGTGCCAGTTTTTTACCATTACCATCTAACAAAGGTTTGATAACAGGAAGTTCTACATCATGTCTTACAATAGTTTGACATCCAATGATGTCTTGTTCTCTTTGATCATGATACCAGTTACCTAAATTACAAGCTCTATCAGCTTCATTTTTCCAAGCTTGCTGAATATCTTGTATACTCATGCCTTTCCACTTATTTGTTTTCTTTTGATTTTGAGAACATTTAGTTGCAATTGCCAGTGAATCAAAGGGTTGCTTTAATGCACCAAGTAAAGTAGTAACTGATACCCATTTAGTTTTATCTTCTGGATCTATTGATACGTATGAATGCGTATCTGCTTCAAATATTATTGCCATTGTTGTTGTTTTTAATTATTTATTTATTATATAATTCTTCATGATATTGTGTCCACATTACCATAGGTATTCTATAATATTCAGAATCATTAGGAATTGAAATTTCACCTGTATCATAATGATTAAATGCAGGATGATAATTAGGATTCTTTTTAAACCAAATAGCAGATGCTTTTTTGATTTTAGAATACCATTCTTCTTTTTTTTCTTCTGTCACAACTAGTTATTTAATTGGTTATTAATAGCGTCTTCTTCTTCTTGTGAAACTTCACCCATCCAAAAGCCTTTAGGGCAATTAGAAGAAAGGGATCTTGTTTTTAACTTTAAAGAACATCCACACTCTGAGCAACAAGGTTGTGTGCCAGGTACTGCACATTTTGCACCAATAGTATCTATAAACTCACAAGAATTGCAAATCTCTTTTCTATAAAATGCAATGTCTTCTACGTGTTCTTTTTTAAAGATGTTATTCATAACACCTTCTGCAATCTGACCACGACTTTTCCAAATTTTAATTAAGTTTCCCATCTCTATATATTTGTTTTTTTAAATTTACATCTTCTTTTCTAACAGTCTCCTCTGCCATCTTCTCTTGTAATTGTGTAAGTCTCTCTATCTCAGCACGTTTCTGTAATATTAACTCATACGTCTGAACAGAGATATCTGTGTCTTGTTCAATCTTTGCTACAAACCTTTGATGTTTTAAAATCATTTGTTCTAAAGATTTTCTTTTTACAACAAATGTTCCTAATCTAGGAATAGTTACTGAGTGATGATCAGCAAGAGATAACTTTTTTTGAACTGTTTGATAATAATATGACACTACATCATCCACTACATCTCTAGATATATTAAGTTGCAAGGCTGTTGCATCTATTATGTACTTACGCTTTACTGGTTTCAACTGCTAAATAATTATAGTCTAACAATATGTTACCTTTAGATTGTACTTCAATATCAGGATTTAAAGCAATAACTTTTCTACCTGTTTTAGATTTTACAATTATGTTTCGTTTTTCTAACTTAACAATTCTATTTCTAATGTTCTGTGCACGTGTAGATAACTCTTCAGGCAAAGACTCAGGATATATAACCTTTGCAGCAGATGCACAAAAGCCTCCTAATTCAAGAGGTCCCCACATTACAAGTAATGTAAGTATTTCTAAATCAGAAGGTATTAAGTATTCTTTTTTAAAAAACAGTATTTCTGTTAAGAGTTGGTATCTGACTATGTCAGGTGTTGACAACCTCAACTTTTTATTAATTTTCTTTACTTCCATTTCTCTTCTTAATGTTGGTTAATTCATTCATTAACTATTATATTAGCTATTAATGCATGATTTATCAATCATTAGCTAACATGTTAGTTATACTTGTGGAGGTGAGGGGAGTCGAACCCCTGTCCAGATCTACTTTCATTAATACAATTTATACAGCTTTTGTCCCCATACTTATTTAAAGAGTCTACAGGCGCACTCTAGGGTCTACTGTAAAGTAAACAATTCCACCAGAATGTTTTTAAAGGAATCATACAAACCTTCTATGGCAAATTTAACCTCTTGCCAGTGTTGAGGTAATCACCTATTCTTTGGTTAGGCAGCCACAGCTAGTTCTACTTCATAAGAAGCTTCTTCTTGTGTATCATCTCCTAAAAGATTAAATACTACATTCATATTAGCTTGTACTTGGGCATTCTCTTTTGTGTTTCCATTTAAAATGATTCACCTTAGTTTTATACAGTTATCTCTCTGTGCTGATTGTACTAACTATTGGTAACCTGTCAAAACCAGTCACCCCCATTTTAACGTCTATCTAAAGATATGTTTTTACAAAATCTTACTTCCTTATTATTCAGTGTCCAGATTTCACCATTGTCCATTGCACAGGTAAATAGCAAATCATGTTCTTGTGAGTAATCAATAACTAAAAAAGCATAACCTTCCATATTGTCAGATACTCTTTTAATTGGAATCATAGGATTTAATTGTAACATATCATTAAATTTAGTAGCGTGTTGTGGATTTGAACCACCCCTCTAGGTTTATGAGACCTGTATGCAACCATTTACACCTTCACGCAATTTTGTAGTTTTTGAATACCCCCAGAACTACTAACTGTGCTAACCTACGATTTAGAGAGCATCCACGCCAACATACTCTTTTTAAGGAGATATCTGTAATCTCTGTCTTCGATACTTACTAGTGCACTAGCAGAGGTCTAATTACCAAACAATTGCAATGTCATAGTCTGACACCATCAATCTCAATGCTCCATCAACCTCTAAGATCTCAGCACTTTGTAATGCAGATGTTGAAAGATATACTTTATCACCTACTTTGTACTTAGTAACTTCTTCTCCTACAGCGTATATTTCTAAATTTGTCCAACTTTTCATAGCGTCTGCATCTAATGATGCGCTTGCTTCTGGAGACAACTCAATAAGAGATTCTTTTCTTACAGGTTTAGTAATAAGGATTCTTCTTCCTTCTAGTGACTTGAATGATTGTGACATAATTATCTATTAAAGGTTAATGCTTTTACTGTTGACATCTGTGCATCTACAATCTTCATGATTGCACTATCTATAAGTTTACCATGCATAGGTGCAATTTCTCTGTTATCAAAACTGTTTGCTAATGCGTCAATTAAACCTGCACACATCATTTTAACAGTATCTACTTCAGGTATACCTGATGGGTTAAAACTTACCCCAGCTAACTGTTGACCAAATGTCAACTCTTCTGTTGTTTTTTCTTCTGTACTCATTATTGTTTTTTTAATTTTTTTACTGGTACTTCATTTGCAGGATCAACTTCAGATTGTGGTTGAGCCTCTGCAGCATTGTTACTAATGCCAATTACATCTCCTACTTTAATACCTTGTTCTGCTAATTCAGGATTATTATCCATATCTTCTTGTGATACTACATGTTCAATCATACCTTCAGGCATCTGATCAGCAGAAGCTTGTGGTCTTGGTGATGCAAAATGTGCTTGTTTAGCAACAGCTTCAGCTCTACGTGCATCAAACTCTGCAGTAACTGCTAACAATTCAGCAAGGTCTTTTCTTAAACCTGCAATCTCAATTTGTTCAGCATAAAATTTTAATACTTGTTCTCTAGTTGGAACTTTTTGTTCTGTTGTTTCTGTGCTCATAAATATGTTTATTAAATTTAACATTACAAATATAGAAAGAAAAGTTTAACTTTTACAAATTTATTTTATATTTGTATTATTAATTAATAAATATCTTTAAAATTATGAGTATAGAAGTTTTAAAATTTTACGCTGAGTGGTGTGCTCCATGTAAGATACTTTCTCAAAGACTTGAGAATAAAAAATTGACAGGGATCAACATAGAAGAAGATCATCTAACTGCAATTAAATATGGTGTCAGAAAAATTCCTGCTTTAGTTTTTTTAAAAGATGGTGAAGAAGTTCGCAGATCTGCAGGTTTAATAACTGAAGAACAATTTGATGAGATCCTTAAAGAGTTGAATANTGATANATCAGAGATCAATGTAGAAGCTGAAGTAATAACACAATCTAAAAAAGAAGAATAAGATGCCTATAATTGTAAGATGTAAGTATGACTACGGTCAAATTGTTTATGTAAGAACAGATGTTGACCAATATCCAAGACAGATAATTGGTGTACAAGGTACTGCTGATGGAGGCATGCTTATTAAATTATCTACAGATGGAGACATTAGTTGGCATTATGACTGTGAACTAAGTAGTGAAAAAGATTTAATGTTATCACTAAATAATAACTAATGAAAGAACCCAATAGAGTTAGGAAGTCTGATATTAAATATCAGGTTACACTAAATGAAGAACAGAAAGAAGCCAAGCAACTTATAATAGACAATCAGATTGTTATTGTTACAGGTAGAGCAGGAAGTGGTAAATCATTAATATGTGCACAGACAGCTTTAGATTTCTTGATGACAAAACAATGTGAACACATATTAGTTACAAGAGCTGCTGTTGAAGTTGGTGCTTCTTTAGGGTTCTTACCAGGAGATATGAAAGACAAGTTTGATCCTTACCTAGAAGCATTTCAAGAAAACTTAGCCAAGTGTTATGACAAAACTAAAATCTTAGATCTTGTTAAACTTGATAAGATAAAAGCTTTACCTGTACAATTTATTAGAGGTAAAACTGTAGATGATGTACTTGTTGTAGAGGAAGCACAAAATCTTACTAAGAATGAAATGCTGGCTATCTTAACAAGACTTGGTAAAACTGGTAAGATCATTATAAATGGTGACAATGAACAAAAGGATATTAGAGATGAATACAATGGACTATCCTATGTCATAGAATTATCTAAAAGGATTGAAGAAATCAAATGGATAAAACTTAAAACAAACCACAGATCAGATCTTGTTGGAAAAATATTAGACTTTGAATATAACAAATAACTAAAAAAACATGTACACAGAAACAACAACATTACTAGCACAAGAACAAGTATATGCAGATAATCCTATAATGGGAGAAGAAGTAGATAAAGAATGGACACCTACTAGAGCAGAACTACTAAGAGAATATGTAATTCAAATTGAATTCTTATCTGTAGGATGCGTCATAAAAGTAGGATGTAAAACTATTCCCTTTACAACTATTGCAGAAGGCATGGCAGAACTTAATGCTTATGTAGGTAACCCAGTCAACACAAAACAAAAATGGGAAAAAATCTTTAAAGAGAATAAGTAACAAACTAGTAGAATAACAAACAGACCCTGGGAGAAACACTCAGGGTTTTTTGTTGCACTCAACTTATAGACCTACTTGCAAAAAAAATTTTTTATAAAATTACAGACAGCTATGCAGAATTTTATGAGAAGTCAAATGTGGGTAATCCCCCCAGAAAGGTTCCCCATCACCTCACTTCAACGTACCCTACCCCTCTGAATTTAGTATATATCTATAAATTTTAAATTAAAACAAGATGAAAAATTCAATGCAAGATGTGGTTATTAAACTACAAAAAGATTCTAACAACGTAGTATCGTTGTTTAAGCAAAATGTTAATGGCGTTGCCATTGACAAGGTTACAGGAGCTCGCACACCTGTAGGTAACACTATGTTTGTCTTTAAGACAGATATAGATGACTCACCTTTAAACTTCGTTACAGGTAAGCAGTATACCTCTAAGATTAGACAAGCTATTCACAGGCTTGAATATTTAGATGCAACTAAAGCGTCTAAATGGATTAAGAAAAGATTGAAAGATGAAACTATTCAAGAGCTTAACGCTCTTGGTCTTTCAGACCTATTCACTAATCCTGAAAGCTTAGCTAAAGCTTCTGCTTTAGGATTAGAGCTATTGGTTGACATCCATATAGTTAAGCAAGAATTTGGTGTGAATCTTACCAGATTCAAATCAGGTAAACACGCACAAACATTGTTATCTTATAAGCAATGTCTTGCACGTTATGCTGATAGTGATATCTT
>JGI24768J34885_10000014_pt1 | contig 48063 bp, 34 predicted proteins | sample LakOntMetagenome_FD_34885 | JGI IMG/M metagenome (IMG submission 34885) | reverse complement strand
AAAACCTCACCGCACTTGAATACAACCAACAAGAGTGGAACATCTATCAGCACCCAATCACGCACAAAAAGGAGCCCAAAGCCCAATCTGAAATTGAAGAATTGAAGTTGTTAAAAAAACCTATGCTGCCCGATGTCATTGGCGAACACATTGCAGCCATCATCGGATCAGCCGCCCTGAAACTATAACCGCCTACGATATGAAAATATTATACGCAGTTCAAGCCACCGGGAACGGACACATCAGCAGAGCCGCTGAAATCATCCCGCTACTCGAAAAATATGGAACCGTGGATGTAATGCTCAGCGGCAACAACGCCCACCTCCCGGTGAGCCTTCCCGTAAAATTCAGAAGCAAAGGCCTGAGCCTATTCTATCAATCAGGCGGTGGAATCAACTACGCCAAAATGATCACCCAATTCAATCCGTTGCGGATTTGGTCCGATATCAAACGGCTGCCAGTGCACGACTACGACCTAATCATCAACGATTTTGATTTCGTGACCGCCATGGCCTGCAAAATCCGTGGTGCATTTAGCGTACAATTTGGACATCAAGCCAGCTTTCAATATCACGAAACCCCTCGTCCAGCCAACTTGAATCGCATCGGCGAATGGGTACTCAAACGTTTCACCCCCGCCAATTTTCACGTAGGCCTACATTTCGAATCCTACCACCCCAACATCTTACCGCCCGTGATTGGAGAAGCCGTTCGCAGAACCATCCCATCCAACCAAGGGCACATCACCGTGTATTTGGCGCAATACAAAATTTCCGAAATCATACAACAACTGCAAAGCTTAACCCACCTCAAATTCCACATCTTCAGCGCAGAGGTATCCGCCAAAAAACAAATCAAAAATTGCGAACTGTTCCCGCTGGGCAAAGAGTCTTTTTCTCACTCAATGGCTCATTCTATGGGCGTAATTACCGGTGGTGGTTTCGAAACGCCCGCCGAGGCGATGTACCTTGGAAAAAAAATCATTTCCATCCCCATCAAAGGTCAATATGAACAGCATTGCAACGCTGAAGCACTCAAGAAATTTGGGGCTTTGGTACTGCACGACATCGACATCCATTTCGGGGCACACGTAGACCGGTATTTCACCAAGCAAGCATCACAGCATTTCCCAAAAATCGCGTTTGTTTCGAATCAAGAAATTGTATCGCAATTCATGAAATTGGCCATCAAAGCCAAATCGCTACACCATCAAGACATTCATCAAGAAACACCGCTGCCCGAAGCAACTGCGTTGGAAGGACTCATAAACACCAACTTCCCATCGGCATCCTCTGCCATCAATATCATGCCCTGACTTTCAATCCCCCTCATTTTTCGGGGTGCCAAGTTGGCCAGCAACAACACCTGCTTACCCACCACTTCCTCGGGTGAAAAATGCAAGGCAATACCAGAAACAACCGTGCGGGTTTCCTCGCCTACCTCCAATGTGAGCTTCAACAACTTATCGGCCTTCTCCACCTTCTCGCAAGCCACAACGTTAGCCACCCGCAAATCGAGTTTCGCAAAATCATCGTAAGTCACTTCCGGCTTGATTTCAGCCACAACCTCCATCGCCGCAATCGTATTTTTATCGTTTTCACCGCCAGATTGATTGCTTTTCGATGCAGCTTCCGCCAAAACCGCCGCATTGGCAGCACCAGCAGCTTGCAATTTCGCAATTTGCGCATCAATCACATCGTCCTCAATCTTCTGGAACAACAATCCTCCCTCACCCAATTCATGTCCAACCGCCAACTCAAACCAAACACCTTCACTGCCCTCACCAGCCATCCAAAAATCCTTCCTCGCATGGGTATCGGGATTTGCCTTTAATTGACCCAACAATCTACTGCTGGCTTCCGGCATAAACGGCTCCATCAACATCGCCATATTGAACAACACTTGTACCGCCTCACTCAACACCTGCGCAGTGGCGTCCGCATCTGTTTTTACCAATTTCCAGGGTTCGTGCTCAGCCAAATATTTATTGCCCAAACGCGCCAATTCCATCATCTTAAATTGGGCATCCCGGAACTGATAATTTCCCAATAAATTCACCACCGGCTTAATATACTCATCCACCATCGGATGCTTCCCTCCAACCACATCGCCACGATCGAACAACCGATATTTTTCTTGAACTACACCCACCGAAGGCATCACCCCCCCGTAGTATTTGTGCATCAACACCAACACACGATTGGCGAAATTGCCCATAATCCCCACCAACTCCGAATTCACCCGCGTTTGATAATCCTTCCAAGTAAACTCACTGTCCTTGGTTTCAGGCGCAATCGACGTTAACACATAACGCAATTCATCCTTCCGGTTTGGCATCTCCTCCAAATATTCATTCAACCACACCGCCCAATTTCTACTTGTCGATATTTTCTGTCCTTCCAAATTCAAAAACTCATTGGCAGGCACCTGCTCCGGCAACACATAGCCATCGCCCCGCAAATGCAACATCGCTGGGAATATGATACAATGGAAAACTATATTGTCCTTACCAATGAAATGCACCAAGCGCGTATCACCCGTCCACCACTGCTCCCAATCATCGGGCCTCAATTCCTTGGTGGCCGAAATATATCCAATGGGCGCCTCAAACCAAACATACAACACCTTACCATCCGCACCTTCCAAAGGCACCGGCACGCCCCACTCCAAATCACGGGTCATCGCACGTGGCCTCAGCCCCTCATTCAACCAACTTTTGCATTGGCCCAACACATTGCTCTTCCAATCCCCTTTGCCACCAATCCAGTCATTCAAAAACGATTCCTGAATCTCATCCAAAGGCAAATACCAGTTGATGGTCTCCTTCATCACCGGAACGGTGCCACTCAACGCCGATTTGGGATTCAACAGCTCGGTTGGACTCAAAGTAGAGCCACATTTTTCACACTGATCGCCGTAAGCACCCTCGTTCTTGCAAGAAGGACATGTACCCACGATGTATCGATCGGCCAAAAACTGACCCGCCTGCTCATCAAAATATTGCTCAGAACGAATCTCTCTGAAAGCCCCTTTATCGTATAAATTCTTAAAAAACGCCTGCGACAATTCCTTGTGCGTAGCATTTGAAGTGCGTGAATAAATATCAAACGAAATCCCCAAATCCTTGAATGAATCCCCAATGATCTTNTGGTATCGATCCACCACATCTTGCGANGTCACACCCTCNTTTCTCGCCCTCAAAGTGATCGGCACCCCGTGCTCGTCGCTACCACAAATGAACAACACCTCCTCACCCCGCAAACGCTGAACTCGGGCATGAATATCTGCAGGAATATACACTCCGGCCAAATGCCCTATATGTACTGGCCCGTTTGCGTAGGGCAATGCTGCGGTAATGGTAATTTTCGACATGGGACTGCAAAGATACTTTTAGCGCGAATAAATCTGAAGGTATTTCTGCACGCTTTGTTTGTAATAGGGTTTAAACGCCGGCTGAACCAAACGCAACGCCTCTCGCTCACTGGCCTTTTTCCGCGCCGCCGCNTCCAATTCCGGTGGNACCTGCGGNGTGTATCCGCTGGCATTGTTCGATTCACGTCGGTCTTCCTGCTCCTGCTTCCGATCCGCACGCTCATGCTCCAACAAACGCGTCATAATCTGCTTCTGCCTCTCCAACGATTGCGGCGTAACCTTCCCNTTCACCAAATCCTTTTCCTGCTGCTCCATCATTTTCTCTACCTCTTGCAACGCATTCGACATCCCCTGTTTCCCCTCTTGTCCCAATTCCTTGCGAAGCGCCTCCACCTGCCTGCGCAACGCCTCCTGCATCAACGCCATTTTGGCCAAATCTTCATTCAATTCTCGCTGCGATGGCTCCCCACTCTCCCCAGGCTTCTGCGGACTGCCACCCTGGGGCTTCCCATTTTCACCGGGTTTGCCCTGACGCTGTTGTTGCATTTTTTGCAACTGCTCACCCAACGCTTTTTGAGACTCACTCAACTTGCTCCCCGGCTTGGGCTTGCCCTGTTTGCCTTGCCCAGATTTGTTGGGATTGTCGCAACTCTTATCCCCCTCCTTTTTCTGATCGCTCGACATTTGCTGTTGCATATTTTGCAAACTCTCCATCAGCATTTCGGCCAAATTGTTCAAACCCGTCATCACAAACTGCTGGTGCTGCGCAGCAGACCGCGGATTGCGAACCTTCATCTTTTCCAATGAAAACGCCATTTGCACATTCACCCGGCCCATTTCCTTGGTCACAAAATTGCTGATCATCGTTTGGCGTTTCGCCAAGGCCATCAAACTGTCTTCGATAAACAACAAAGACTCCTTCAACCGCATCTGCTCCCGATTCAACGCCACCTGCTTGGGATTGTCGGGACTCAACTTTTTCAACTCCGTAAAAATCGCTTCCTGTCGGGTAGACGCATCAATCAAATTCTCCAACAACGCCCTCAACGCCTGATAATCCTCGGCCATTCGTTTTTTCTGCTCCTGCTCAAAGCCCTCCTGCAATTTCTTCATCACCTCCTTCATTTTTTGCGCAGATTTTTTCATTTTTTCGGTGGCCGCCGACTTCTTGTTGTTTTGCAAATCTTGCGATGCTTTCTGTGATTCTTCACCCGCTTCTTTGCGCTCCTGCTCCCCAGTTTTCAGGTCCATGGGTTTTTCCATGGATTGATTTTTCTCCTGGATTTCCTGCATCCCTTTATCAATTTCTTGCAAGGCGCGATTTTGTTCAGCCTGTTTTTCCTTGAGCGCTTCAGATGCCTCTTTTCCTTTTTCCGATTCCGTTTCTTTGGCCAATGCCTCCTCGCGATCTACCCACTCTTGCATCTTTTCCAACTCTTGATCCAAGGCTTCTTCTAGCTCCAATTGCTTCAATTGCTCCATCAACTTCTCCAATTCCTTGGAGGTTTCCTGACTCATCTCATTCAATTTTTGCACCTTCTCCTGAATCGCCTCTTTGTTGGCTTTTTGCTCCATCAAACGATTGATCTCATCAATCAGCTTCTGCATCTCAGGATTGGTCAACTCCTTCATCCGCTGATTCAACGCCTCTTTCTTCTTTTGCAATTCCTCCGATACAGGCTGAAGCGATTTTTTCTGCTGATTCACCTTCTCCTGCTTTTTCTCCAATTGCTTCAACGTTTCAACCATTTTCTGCTGCTGATTGAGCCAGCTTTTCACTTTATTCTCTTGGTCCCAGCCGCTCTGATTTTGTTGTAGCGATTCTTGCAACTTCTGAGATTCTTTTTGCAATTCCTTCAACGACTTGGCCGTTTTATTCATTCCCTTACCGATGCTCGATTCCTGTTTCTCCAATTGCTCGTACACCCGCTTTAGATCCATTCGCTCCAACGTTTTGATGGGCGTACGCAGTGTCTTACCACCCCGAATCCCGTCGTTGTCTTTGGCCGCAAACTGATACTCCAACACCTCACCCGCTTTCAATCCCATCATCGCCAAGTCCAAGGCATGGGTCACCGCCACCTGCTGCGCATCGCCCTGAAACAATCGAACTTTTTGCCAAACGCCATCCCTGCCCTGAATGCGATACAAAAATTGCACATCCAACACCGAATAATCATCGCTGGCAACACCCGAAAAATACCAAGTTTCCAATTGCACCGTATCCTGTACAACATCCATTTGGATACTAGGAAATTCATCTTTCTGCACTTCGATGACACTGGCAAAAGTATCCATCGACAGCCCCTGAGGCCCCTTCATGGCAAACAACAATCGCTGATTCCCCATGGCCACATGCTTGTAAACCGAAGCCCCGCCATCACCTTTCCCATCAATCCATTGCCCCACACCACCGCGCAAAGTCTGCATGCTCCTACCTACATACCAACCCTTCAACTGCTCGCCCTTCAATCTGTATTCCAAACGAGTGCCTTCTGGCACCGACACGCCTTCCACCTGCAAATACTCACCGTCTTGCACACCCGTATACTCCGGATAATCCGCATACAACTCCACACTCAACCAATGCGGCTGTTTCAGCACCTGCAAATCATACTCCCCCAAACCATATTCCATTGCCCTAACGCCGAACGCCTCATCCTTAACAACTCCCGCAAAAACATATTCAAACAACCCCTTGCCCAATTTCCGCATCCGCAGCCATTGATCGCCTCTTCGCAATTCCAACTGATCTGGCAAAAGTCCGCCTTCCACTGCCACCTTAAATCTGTACGACGCACCCTCTTCCACCACCATCGCCCCGCTCAAAACCCGAATAGTAAACGGCGCTTTTCGCTCAAACTCCTTGTTGTATTGAAAAACCCGTGTGGCGCCCTGTAAAATTTCCGTGGATTCATAAGTGCCAATCCCCAACAACAACAGCAACAAAACACCAAATCGCAGCACCCACTTGCGATGCCTACCCCAATCCAACGCTTGCAAAAATGGCACATCGCGCAACGCCAAAGTCTTTTGCTCAATGCCCTCCATCAACCACTCATTGCCACCCTGCACCCCCAACATATCCTCCAATTGCAACAAATTCAACAACTTATCAGACACCTCCGGAAAATAATCACCAATCCATATTGCAGCCTCGGCATACCCCAACACCTTGCCCACACCGCGCAATTTCAACCAAGGACGAGCCACCCAAAAAACCATCGCCAAGAGCCACACAATCCACAAACCCCAAAACATCATCGCCCTTGCGCCTGCTCCCAACCAATAAAAATGCTCAATCAAAAAGCCCCCACCAAACATCCCCAAACCCAATGCCACCCACGCCATCAACCCCCGAACCAATTGCTGTCGGTAGTACATGAAAATGAATTCGTTGAGTTTTTTCCTTATGCCACTGCCCATGCTATTTGGACCATTTTGGCCCAAATACAAATATACGAAATTTCAACCAAATTGGGCCCCGAAAACCATCGCCCCATCACCGCTTCATCACGGCCCCATCACCGCTTTAGCGCAGCATATTATCGAGCAAAATCGCCGTTGCAATGCCCGCATTCAGCGATTCAGCCCCTCCCTTACCGGGAATCGTAATGGGCTTGGTCACCAACGCCGCAGCATCTGGTCGAATCCCATGCGACTCTGAACCGATCAACAGCATATTTTTTCCTTCCAATGCGATGCCATGCACACTTTCACCTTCCAAAAACGCACCGTAAACCACCCTACCCTCTGCCGCCAAGGCCAATTTAGTATACACCACCTCCACACGCAAAAAGGAACCCATGGTAGCAGCCAAACACTTGGGATTGAACGCATCTACGCAATCCTCAGATGCCACAATTTGCTTCAAACCAAACCAATCCGCCAATCGAATGATGGTACCCATATTGCCCGGATCGCTAATGCCATCCAAGGCCAACACAAAGGGAACATCCAAATTCAAACCCATAGACTTGGGCATATTCACCAAAGCCATCACCCCCGGTGGCGTATCAAAAGATGTACATTTCTTGTTCTCCTCCTCCGTCATCAAATCACAAGGATACGGCGGGGCAAATCGTTCCAAAAAAGACTCCGTGGCCCAAATCCCCTCCAACAACCAACCGCTGTGGAATACTTCCTCCACCGCTTTTCGGCCCTCCACCACAAATTGGCCATATTTTTGCCTAAACTTCGGCATGCGCAACGATGCGATGTGCTTGATTTGAGCAATGGATGGCATATAACAAGGGCAAATATCACAGTTTTCTGCGGAACTACCTACCCGCCCTTTTGCTCGCGCTCACTTTCAATGCCTGTGGCGTGAAAAAAAGCATTCCAGATGGGAAATACCTCCTCAAAAAGAACGCCATTTCACTGCCCAAAAAATCCGCCGTGGGCACCGACCTCAATGCCCAAATCCTGCACAGACCAAACAAACGCGTCCTGTTCAACAGATTGCCCGTTTTCCTCTGGGCCTACACCCTGGGAACCAACGAAAACCACCCCGAACTCTCAGATTCCATCGCCTGGCGACGCACACTGAGAAAGAAATTGGGCGAACCACCCGTTCTCCTCGATACCAACCTCACCCAGCTCAGCGCTGAAAACATCTCCAATCACCTGTTCAATTTGGGCTACTTCGATGCCCATGTGAAGGCACAAATCACCCACTCCAAACGAAAAGCCAATGTCAACTACCTTGTTGAACCTGGCACCGCCTACAGACTCAATTCGTTCTTCAGAGAGCCTGCAGATACTGCACTGAAACCCCTCATCGATACCTTGGTGGCCCAAAACACCGCCTTCAGATTGTGGTGGCCAGTAAACCTCAACAACCTCAACCAAGCCAAAGAAGAACTCACCCTCGAATTGCGTGATCGCGGCTATTACGATGCCCAGCCCGATCTGTTTCGCTACGAAATCGACACCCTACAAAACAAAAAAGAAGGGGCCGTTTTTCTCAAACTCGACAACCCCAATGCCCAAAAGAAATTCCGCAGATACAAATTTGGCACCACCAACCTAAACATCATTTGCGCAGACATTTACCGCAGCAACCTATATCCCCAAACCCACCGCAGCAAAGGCAAATTCTTCACCCTCAACCATTACCCCCTCAAAGCCAATGTACTCGAAAAAGTGGTTTTGATCGATTCCGGACGATGGTTCTCACAATCTGTAACCAACCAAACCTATGTGGGACTGGTAGACATGGCCCTGTTCTCATACGTGGATTTGCGACAAGAAATTGATTCGGCGCGCGGACTCATCAACACCTTCATCACCGCCAAAGCCGTTCCGCGTATCTACACCCAGATAGAACCCCAAGCCCTCTATTCACCACAAGGCAGCTCAGGAACCAACTTCCAAACACAAAGCCAACGGTCCTTTGGATTGGCAGGCATCATGTCGTTCAACAACCGCAACGCCCTGGGCAATGGCGAAAACCTAAAAATCAGCTCCATCACCTCATACGAAGCAATTTTCAAACGGGGCGAACTCGGCAATTTCCAATACGGACTGCAGCAAGGATTCAACATGACCCTCTCCTTGCCCAATTTCACGATGCTCGAGAAATTCAAAATCAAAGACGCCTACCAACGAAAAAACACCGTTTTCTCCCTCAGCTATCAATCAGAAAACAACCCAAATTTTCAACGCAGCTCGCTGCCAGCATCCGTTTCACTCCAATACATCCGCCCCAACTTTAGCTGGTATTACACCCCCATCGAACTGAGTTTCAACCAAAACGAAATCAGCCCAGCCTTCTTGCCAAAATTGCCACAGCTCGATCAAGATTTTGTGAAACGCGTTTTCACCGACCAATTGATCACCGCCGCCAAATTGGGATCCATTTACACCAACAACCGCAACAAACCCGGTCAAACCTATTTCTTCGGCCGCGTAGGATTTGAAACCTCCGGCAACTGGCACCGCTTGGCGAGATTCCTGTTTCAAGAGAATTACAACCCAGACAGCTCCTACCAATTCCTGGGTGTCAACTATTTCCAATACGCCAAAGTTGAAACCGAAATTCGAATCCACCAACACATCGACGAGTTAAACACCATCGCATTCCGCGCAAATTTCGGCATGGCATTGCCCTACTGGAATTCAAACGTGATTCCTTACGATAAGCGATATTTCATTGGTGGTAGCAACAGCTTACGTGGCTGGAGACCCCGCGGCATCGGACCAGGGAACACGCCTGAAGTTTCTGGATCCATCATCGATCGATCCGGAGAATTTCTGCTCGAAGCCAACCTAGAATACCGCTTCACACTGATTAAGAACTTCATCGAAAGCGCCCTTTTCCTCGACGCCGGAAACATCTGGAACCTGAGCGCCGCCGGCTCCGCAAACGGTTATGGCGTAATCAATCGCAACACATTTTTGTCGGAGGTAGCCCTTAACACCGGCATCGGACTTCGGTTCGATTTATCCGTATTCATGTTCCGCGTTGATTGGGGATTGCCCATCCGCGATCCAAGCAAACCCATCGACCAACGTTGGGTGATGACCAAAAACGTATCCGGCACCCTTGGAAAATACCTCCTCGATGAAACTGCCATCGCCATCGGCATCGGCTACCCCTTCTAAACAAAAACTCAATCCCACCCCATTTTGGCATCATTTTTGGCTATTGGGGTTATCCATTCTTTACGATGAAAAAAAGCGTTTACCTCATTGCCTTATTGATTGTGAGCACTTTCACAATTTCCAGTTGCTCCAGTTGGTTGGGCAAAGTCAACATTTTCCCGGTTGAACAAGACGTTGCCCTCGGCAAACAAGTGGCCCAAAGCTTCGAACAAGGCAGCGCCGCGGTGGTCCTGGATTCCGCCCAAGCCCCCACCCTTTACAAATACATTTACGGTGTGCGCGATAGCATATTGAACACCAATTTATTGGTACACAAAAACGATTTCCCTTGGAGAATTCGCATCATTCACAACGATACCATACAAAACGCTTTCTGCACCCCAGGTGGCTACATCTACGTGTATACCGGCCTCATGAGATACCTCGAAAGCGAAGACCAACTCGCTGGAGTGATGGGACATGAAATGGCACATGCCGAAAAGCGACATTCCACCGATGCCATGACCCGCGAATTTGGCGCCAACCTACTCCTCGAACTCATTTTTGGAACCAATAAAGCACAACTGCTGCAAATCGCCACCGGCCTAGCACAATTGAGCTTTGGCAGAGACGCCGAAACCGAGGCCGACAATTGCTCGGTTGACTGGTTGTATCAAACTTCCTACAACGCCGCAGGGGCAGCAGGATTCTTTGAGAAAATGCAGAAAGAAAAAAACAAAGTCAACGTACCCGAATTTCTCAGCACCCACCCCGATCCAGGTAACCGCGTGGCCAACATGAAAAAACGCTGGAGCGAAAAAGGTGGCAAAATGGGCCAAACCTACACCGATCGATACAAAAAAATGATGGCTTTTCTGCCCAGATCATAACTCAACAACATCAAATCACCAACCAACACACCCCATTCAACCGCTTTGCTCAAAAAAATCACCATAGCCCTCATCTCATTATCATTCAATTTTTTGAGTGCACAAACCGACTCGTTGGTAGGTGATGAATCCACCGATTTGGTGGCCATAAACACCCTGTTGCGCGAAGCCGGCTCACATTTGGGCACACACTACCGCGGTGGCGGAAAATCACCCAGTGGTTTCGATTGCAGCGGATTTGTGGGCTATTGCTACAACACCACATTGGGCATCAGAACACCCGCAAGTTCATCCCTGTTTCACAACGCCGGCGTACATGTACCCATCGCCCACGCAAGACCTGGCGACGTCATCTGCTTCAAAGGACACAGCACCAGCAGGCGCATCATGGGACACGTAGGCATCATCACAGAAGTGACTCCCACTGAAATTTATTTCATCCACTCAGCCTCTAGCGGCGGAATTCGGTACGATGTCCTCAGCGCACCCTACTACCGCGTACGATTCATGGACATTCGAAGATTTTTTTAAATCCATTTGTTAGCCTTCGGCTTTCCAATCAGTCCAAAATACCAGGCCAAAACCGAGGCTAAAAATCTAGATTAAAAACCTAGACAAAAGACCAAGGCTAAAAACCTAGACCAAAAACCTAGACCAAAAAAAAATCACCCCGAAATGTTCGAGGTGATTTGAATGATTGCAAAGAGAAATTTCAATTATTCCTCTGACTTTTTCTCTGTTTTGGCTTTGGTCGCGCGAGGCTTCTTGGGCGCGTCGATGGCTTTTTCCTCTGNGGGCAAGGCCAATGTCTCAGCCTTCTGTGGCGTAAAATTCAACTCTTCCGCACCCTCCGCACAATCCACCAACAAACAATCACCCTCCTTCAAATTGCCCTGCAACACCTGCTCTGCCAATGGCTCCTCCAAGTATTTCTGCAAGGCACGCTGCAAAGGCCTGGCGCCAAAATCCGCATCAAATCCTTTATCAGCCAAAAACGCCTTCGCCGCATCACTCAAACTCACTTGATATCCAATCTCACCAATGCGCTTCAACATCTTCACCATTCTTACATCCAAAATCTTAATAATATCGGCGCGATCCAATGAATTAAACACCACCACATCATCAATCCTGTTCAAAAATTCTGGTGAAAAGAACTTCCTCAACTGCGCTTCGATCACCTGCTTGCTGTCTTTCTCTTTGTTCACCTCCTTGGTATTGGTGCCAAATCCCACACCCGTGCCAAACTCTTTCAACTGCCTAGATCCGATGTTCGACGTCATGATGATCACCGTATTTCTGAAATCGATCTTACGACCCATAGAATCCGTCATTTGTCCTTCATCCAACACTTGCAACAACAAGTTGAACACATCCGGGTGGGCTTTTTCTACCTCATCGAACAAAATCACAGAGTAGGGCTTGCGGCGAACCTTCTCGGTCAACATGCCACCTTCCTCGTAACCCACGTATCCTGGAGGCGCTCCCACCAATCTGCTCACGGCAAATTTCTCCATGAACTCACTCATATCAATCCGAATCATGGCATCGTCTGCATCAAACAGAAACTCACTCAACGATTTGGCCAATTCTGTTTTTCCTACACCCGTTGGGCCCAAGAAAATAAAAGAACCAATGGGGCGATTGGGCTCTTTAAACCCTGCCCGAGTACGCTGAATGGTCTTGGTCAACTTCTCAATGGCCTTGTCCTGACCAATCACACGCTTGCGCAAAGTGTCTGCCATGGCCAACAATCTCCTACTCTCGTCTTCCGCCATGCGTTTTACAGGTATGCCCGTTATCATGGAAATCACCGCAGCGATATCGTCTTCGGTTACCATGAATTTCTCATTGGCNGATTGCGCTTCCCAACGTGCTTTGGCGGTTTCCAAATCTTCCAAAAGNCGTTTTTCAGTGTCGCGCAGCTTCGCAGCCTCCTCAAAATTCTGGCTTTTCACCACTTTGTTCTTCTCCACTTTGATGGCCTCGATTTGGGTTTCAAGATCCACAATGTCTGCCGGAACATTGATATTGCTGATATGCACCCTTGCCCCCGCTTCATCCAAAATATCGATGGCTTTATCGGGCAAATGGCGATCACTCATGTAGCGCACACTCAAATCCACACAGGCTTTAATGGCCTCAGGCGTATACTTCACACCGTGGTGATCTTCGTATTTATTGCAAATATTGTGTAAAATCTCAACCGTTTCTTCGGGCGATGCTGGCTCAATCAATACCATCTGGAACCTACGCTCCAAAGCACCATCCTTTTCGATGTATTGGCGATATTCATCCAAAGTAGTGGCTCCAATGCATTGGATTTCTCCACGGGCCAAAGCCGGCTTAAACATGTTCGATGCATCCAAAGAACCGCTCGCACCACCAGCACCCACAATGGTGTGTATCTCATCGATAAACAAAATCACATCATCGGCCTTCTCCAACTCCATCATCAACGCCTTCATGCGCTCTTCAAACTGTCCGCGATACTTGGTACCCGCCACCATAGAGGCAATGTCCAAACTCACCACACGTTTGTTGAACAACACGCGACTCACTTTACGCTGAATGATGCGCAACGCCAACCCTTCTGCAATCGCGGTTTTACCCACGCCGGGCTCTCCAATGAGCACAGGGTTGTTCTTTTTGCGACGACTCAATACCTGACTCACACGCTCTATCTCCTTTTCACGACCCACGATGGGATCCAACTTTCCTTCTTCAGCCGCTTTGGTTAAATCTCTACCGAAATTATCCAACACGGGCGTTTTGGTTTTGGCTTTGCCTTTTCTGGCTTCCGCCGCCTTCTGTTCTTCGCGATAAAAATCTTCTGGGGTATCGTTTTCGTCCCCACTGGCCTCACTGCGAATGCCCGTAGTATCCACCCCCTCTTCCAAAGCAGATTTGAACACGTCGTAATTCACGCCGTATTGATTCAAAATTTTTGATGCCACATTGTCTTCATCGCGCAGTATCGACAGCAACAAGTGTTCGGTGCCAATCAAATCGGTTTTGAATATTTTGGCCTCCAAATAGGTAATTTTCAGCGCCTTCTCCGCTTGCTTGGTCAAAGGAATATTGCCCAAATTGGCCGCTTTGGTTGCCGTAGTACGGATGGCGTCTTCAATGCTCTTTTTCAATCGCAATGCATCGATATCGAGCATTTTGATGGTTTGAATGGCCTTCCCCTCGCCCTCACGGATGATGCCCAGCAACAAATGCTCGCAACCAATGTAATCATGGCCCAATCGAATGGCCTCCTCCCTGCTGTACTGAATCACCTCCTTAACCCGTTGTGAAAATTTTGCTTCCATTTTTACTCTGCTTAGTTACAAATGTATGGGCTGCCCGGCGCATTTAATTCACCTTTAACAAACAAGCCCTAACACTGTATGTTTTCTTGGATATAACACCAATTGTACCACTTTTGTTCTAACCATTGTTACTGTCAATTTGTCGCAAAATCCATCGCCCCGAACCATCAAAAATGTTCAAAAGTTTTGTTGACCCAAAGTGAGAAAAAAAATCAAAATTGGGTTTACTTTGTGGGTCCTATGGACGAGAATTCCAATTACAAAACATCCCGCAAGAAAGTCAATGTTGCCAAAATCATCGGTCCCGATGCCAGTGGTCGTATGCCTCCAAATGCGAGAGAATTGGAAGAAGCCGTTTTGGGGGCGATGATGCTCGAGCGCGATAAAATTCACGCCGTCATTGAAATCCTTACAGAAAAACACTTTTATGCCCCTGAAAATGGGAAAATATTTGGTGCCGTTCGCAAGCTTTACAACGATGGTGGCGCTGTGGATTTGCTCACCGTTGCCAACGAATTGCGCAACATCGGCGAACTAGACATCATCGGTGGCGCCTACTATTTGGCATCACTCACCAGCAAAGTATCCTCAGCCGCCAACCTAGAATACCACGCCAGAATTTTAACGCAGAAATTCGTTCAGCGAGAATTGATCCGCGTTTCAGGCGAAATCGCCGTAGATGCCTATGACGATGCCATGGACTCTTTTGAAATGCTCGATGACTGCGAACGCAAACTCTATGAAATCAAAAATGCTGGACTGAAACGGAGTTTCCGCGGGATCGACGTGCTGGTTCAACAGGCCATGAAAGACCTTGAAGCGAGACAAGCGCAAGACAATTCAGGCATCACAGGTGTGGCCACAGGCTTTAGCGACCTAGATCGCATTACCTCTGGTTGGCAACCGTCCGATTTGATCATCCTCGCCGCCCGTCCCGCCATGGGTAAAACCGCATTCGCACTGAGTTTGATGCGCAACGCCGCCCTAGACTTTGGCAAAAAAGTGATGATTTTCTCCCTCGAGATGGCCGATGTGCAGCTCGTAAATCGTTTGATCTCCGGAGAAGCAGAAATCGAATCAGACAAAATCAAAAAAAGCAACCTCACCGAGCAAGAATGGCAGCGTTTGCACGACAAAACCATCAACCTGTCCAATGCCGGCATATTTATCGACGATACACCGCAGTTGAGCATTTTCGATCTCACAGCAAAATGTAGGCGCATACACTCGCAAGGTGGCCTCGATTTGGTGGTGGTGGATTATTTGCAGTTGTTGCGTCATGAAACCAAAGGACAAGGAAACCGTGAACAAGAAATTGCATTCATTTCGCGGGCTTTGAAAGGCTTGGCCAAAGAATTGGCAATCCCCGTAATTGCCCTCGCACAGTTGAGTCGTGAAGTTGAAAAACGCGGAAACAAACGCCCACAACTCTCGGATTTGCGTGAATCAGGCTCTATTGAACAGGATGCCGATATGGTAATGTTCTTGTATCGCGACGAATACTACCAAAAAATGGGGATGAACGAACCCAACCAACAATCTGAGCCCAACCCAGGCAGCGAGGTGGCGGGGTTAACAGAAATCATCATCGGTAAAAACCGTCATGGTGAAACCGGTTCGGCCTTCGCCAAGTTCATCGGACAGTATTCAAAATTTGTGGATTTGGATCCGCAAGATCGAATGATGCTCGACAACAAAGGTGGCGATTTCAATTTCTACCAACCCCAGAGCGTAACGGTGCAGAGCAAAATGAACAATAACAGTCCGTTCGTTGAAGACAACGGCTGGAACTCCGGCTTCACGCCAAATATTTCCGAGGATTTTTAACAGAAAAGGGCCAACAAACGTTGGCCCTTTTCGATTATTGATAAAAATATCCTAAATCAATCTTTCCTCGGCAACTTCACCGCAAACACACGCTCCTTCTTATCCGCCGTGTACCCCTCAATGGTGATCGCCCCAGACAGTGATTTCAACAAACTCACCGCCCCCTTGGCAGAATATACCGGCTCATTGTTGATGTGCGTAATCACAAAACCCACCGGAATGCCCGCCTCCTTGAACAACCCCTTGTCAATGGCACCTACCTTCACGCCCGACTTCACACCCAAAGCCACCTTCTCCTCCCGCGTTACATTGTCCATCTTCATCCCCTGATACGCATCGCTCACGTCATTCTCCGCCACCTCCAACTTCGTCTTTCCCTCTGCATTCAACAACGTGGCCTCAATATCTATCACCCCACTCTTCCGTCGGATCGTAATCATTACCTTATCGCCAGGACGGTATTTACCCACCTCTTCTTGCAACCTCGACGATGAATTCACCTCAATGCCAGCCACCTTCAAAATCACATCGCCCTTCTTGATCCCCGCCTTTTCACCAGCGCCATTTTCCACCACCTCGGCCACATAAACGCCCTTCAAATCTTTCAACCCCTGCGCATCGGCCAACTCTTGGCTAATTTCTTGAATCGATACGCCCAGCAACGCCCTTTGCACCTTGCCATACTTCATGATATCGTTCACCACCTTCTTCACCAAATTCACTGGCACCGCAAAACCATACCCCGCATAACTGCCTGTTTCCGAAGCGATGGCCGTGTTAATCCCAATCAGCTCACCCGCAGTATTCACCAACGCCCCACCCGAGTTCCCCGGATTGATCGCCGCATCCGTTTGGATGAAGTTCTCAATGGCGTATTTATTACCCTTGCTGCGAATCAGGTCGATGTTTCTGCCCATCGCACTCACAATTCCCAATGTCACTGTACTGTTCAAATTGAAAGGATTCCCCACGGCAACCACCCACTGCCCTACCTTCACCTCGTCTGAATTGCCCAACTTCAAAAACGGCAAATCCTTTTCACCGATGCGCAACAAGGCAATGTCGGTATTGGGATCCGTACCCACCAATTCGGCCACATACGTTCTCTTATCGTTCAGTACTACCTCGATCTTCGAAGCGCCTTCAACCACGTGATTGTTTGTAACCACATAGCCATCATCGCTCAAAATCACCCCAGAACCACTGCTCTGTCGCGGACCCTGCTGTTGAAACTCCATGCCTGGACCACCGCGGAAAAACTCAAACGGATCCATGGGCATTTGTTGCTGACGAGCGCCATCNCCCATACCACCNCCCGATGNAATNGTGGATTTGATATGCACCACCGCCGGGTTGGCAATTTCACTCACCCCGGTAAAATCAAATGCCGGACTGCTGTTCAAACTGGCGTATCGGGCCAACTGTCCGGAAGCATTCTGCTTGGCTTCAATGGATGCGGCTTCATTAGAGGCCACAACCATGTACCCACCCAAACTGGCAACGCCACCGGCCACACCGGCCAATACGAGGGTTAAGATTTTGTGTTTGTCTAATAACTGTTTCATGTGCGATCGAGAATCAAATTTTGTACCGAATTTTAACGCAGATCCACCATAGTTCGTTTACTTTGTACTACGAAGCGTTTACCTTTTTCGATGAACGCGTATTAAGCGCCCGTGCAATGTACAAAGCATCCCTGTTAGACCGCAGAATCATTGACCGCATCCGCGAAGGAGACAGGGAAGTATTGATCGAATTGTACAAAGCACACGAAGGAATGATTGCCAATCACGTTTATCAGCACTCGGGCAACGAAGACGATGTCAAAGACCTCATGCAGGACACGCTTGTGGCAATTTGGCAGAATGTGCGCAAACCCCAATTTGAACTGTCAGCCAAACTCAGCACCTACCTGTTTGCCATCGCCAAGAATTTGTGGCTGAAACAGCTCGATAAACGCAAGCGCACCAAAAACGAAGACTACATCACCGGCAAAGAAATGGCCGATTCGGTGGATCCCGCCCAGCGCATGGATTATAGCATCGTACAGAAAGCCCTCGATTTGCTGCAAGACAAATGCAGGAACATCCTAATGATGTTTTATTTCGATGGGTTCGATATGGACACCATCGCCAAAGCCAATGGATTGGCCAGTGCATCGGTAGCCAAAGCCAAAAAATACCAATGTTTGAAGGGCTTGGAAACCATCATCAAACAGAAATACAGCGCCGCTGATTTTTACTTCAACAAACCCTAAACCATGGAAATCAACGACCCACGAATCGACGCCTACCTGAACGGGGACATGTTGCAAGAGGAAATTGCTGCCTTTGAAACCGAGGCAAAACAATCGCCCGAAACATGGGAACACATCCAGTTTCAGCAGTTCATGATTGAAGGCATTCGTCGCGAAGGCGCCGCTGAACTCAAAGATTTCATCGCCAACCGCATCACCGAAGACGAACAAAACGAACGCAACCGCGCCGGATTGTGGTGGTCGATCGCCGCTACATTCGTTGTGTTGGCGGTGGGACTTGTCATCAACTACAAGAGCGCCAACCGAACCTTGGAATCGAAGATGACGGCCAATAACAAACAGCAAAATGAAACTGTGGCCGCAGATTCTGCCGTGGTAAGTAGTGAAGAAGAACCCCGATCAGACAGCAATACCTTGGCACTTCGCGATGCAAACGCTGTGGAGTTGGCGCCCCCCTACGACGATCAATTTGGGAGTACGGGTCAGCAAGACGCCGAAATACCGNTNACTCAGGAAGCCGACGACAATTTGATGGCAGAAAACAACAAACCCGCCAGTGCATTGGGCAAGAAGACCGCCGATAACGCAGAGCGTGCAGACAAACTTGGCGAAACAACCTATTTGGGACGGGTTGACCTTACCCCCATCCACATCGCTTACAACAACACGGCCCCCAAGAAATTTGCGGTTGCAGACACTGTAGAATTTAAGACCGACAAGGAAAATTTGCGCCCCAAAGCCAAGTTAAAAGCAGAAACGCCTGCTACTAAGCAGTTCACATTTATGTTGTTACAAGATGGCGCAGAATCGCCCCAGCTAACCATTGGTGGCAGCAACAACAACCAAACGTCTGTAACCCTGTGGAACGCGGGCAGTATGGACATTTTGCTATTCGAAATCAACCAACAGTTGTATTTACAGTTGGGCAATCAATACTATTTCTTCCCCATGAATGCGCCTGAAGGTGTAAGGCAAAAACTCACGCCAGTGACCAATGCAAACATGCTTAAAACTCTTCGCAACCGATGACAATACCATTTGTAAAATACCAGGGCACAGGGAATGATTTTGTGCTGATCGATAACCGAACTGGCGCATGGCAGGATTACTTGGCGATGCAGATTCCCCTCCAATTTGCCACAGAAAAGGATTTGGTGGCGCATATCTGTCACCGCAGGTTGGGCATCGGCGCGGATGGTCTCATGTTGTTGCAAAACAAAGAAGGGTTCCACTTTGAAATGGTGTATTTCAACAGCGATGGTGGCTTGAGCAGCATGTGTGGCAACGGCGGCAGGTGCATTGCAGCATGGGCATTCTCACTGGGTCTTGGCGATGACAGTCTCCAATTTTGGGCCCCAGACGGAACTCATGAGGCAAGAAAAACAAACGATGGCAAGGGCATCGCCCTAAACATGAACCCCGTATCCCGGGTGCAACAAATCAACACGAACGACTGGGAATTAAACACAGGCTCACCCCATTACGTGAGTTTTCAAGACAACAACATCCAACAACTGGCATTGGTAGATTGGGCGAAAAACATTCGCTACAACGAGCCTTATACGAACCAGGGCATCAATGTGAATGCAGTAAACATTCTCGATGAAAACAGGATTTCAATGCGAACCTATGAACGAGGCGTTGAAGACGAGACCCTCAGCTGTGGCACGGGTGTTTGCGCCGCGGCCATTTCATTTGTGCAAAGAAGCCAACCCCATACCGAAGCAAACACCAACGAGATTGCAAACCACCTCATAGAGGTCATCACCCCCGGCGGCACCCTTCAAGTATCCCTGCAACGCGATCAAAACAATTACAACCACATCGTATTGATTGGCCCCGCCACGTTTGTGTTCCAAGGACAACTCTGACAAGTCCTCCCCCAAACAAACACACAGCCAGGCTGTATTTTCAGAACAATAAAAAAGGGGCCGCTATCGCGGCCCCTTTACACTGTTAGGAATTTTGAAACTCAATCCTTATTGCACACACACTTTCACTGTTCCTTGCGTAGTGTTACCCTTCACAGAAGCGAAGTAATAACCCTTTGGCAACTTGCCCAGATTGATGCTGAATTCATTGGAGCCAACAACCACACTTACCGATTGCTCCATCACTACCTTGCCCTGCAAGTTCACCACACGCAAAACCGCATTCTCTTTCACCTTTGATTGAACACTTACAGTGGCCTTATCGCTGGTGGGGTTAGGATATACAGACACTTGAATCGCAGTATTGTCTTTCAAGTTTTTGGTTGATGTCAACAAAGTTCTGCTGCGGAAGAATCCACGACCGTGAGTACCCAAGTACATAGTCATACCTTCCCATGGTCTCCACTCGTAACCACGAATTTCGAACACAGGCACACGGGCCATACCATCGTTACCCTCTATCCAATTTGCACCGCCATCTTCGGTGTACCAAACACCCAAATCTGTTCCCAAAACAATTCTCTTGTTATCGTCAACGTCTACCAAAGCATCGTAAACAGGAATGGAAGGCAAATTGCCAGTGATGTTTTTCCAAGTAGGCACAGCCGCCAACGCATTGAAAGTCTCATATACATATGAACTGTTTCCGTATCCACCCAAAGTGATCACCACGTGTTCAGCGTCCATCTGATCCACATTCACAGATGTAACTGTTCTACCACTCAAGCCTGAAGGCGTGATGTTGGTTTGAACGATCGGCTTTGGCACATCCAACACAGTTGGGTTTGCAGCCAAGCTGAAATCAGCAGAATTAATGCTGTCGATACGGGTTACACGACCAGATTTACACAAGAACAAATGGTCTCCATCCGCGGTGTAATCCATCTCAATGATTCGGTCATTGCCCAAACCTTTCGACACCAAAAACCAACTCACATTTTCAGCAAAATCCGTAGGGTTCTTAGCCATCCAAACTTCAGAATTCTTGGCCAAGAACAAACGTGATGTCTTTGGNCCAGATTCCCATAAGCAGAANGTTGTGTTNAAATCAGATTGTGCAGTACCTGGCTGACGGTCATCCCAAAAAGTAGAGGATGATTGTCCGCTGTTACCAGAACGAGCCACAACACCATAATAGATAGATACAAATACTGTTTTGGGGCTGAAACGAGAGAATTCAACGTCGAAACCATCACCACCGTAAATGTCAATGGCAGTTTTAGATGGCTGACCACCAAAAGAGTTACCAGAGAAATTCATCAATTGTGTACCATTGTCTTGCGCACCACCGGTGATATGTCCCAATTCGTTCGCTGCAACGTTGTACAACTGCAAAGTGGTGAACCCACGGTTAATGGGCGTCCATGTCCTACCGTCCGCACTTCTGTGCAATCCACCATCAGAACCTACGATGATGGTTGGGGGTGTGGTAGACATATCCCAAGCGATCATGTGCTTATCGGCATGCACATAATTGGTATTCCAAGGTGCACCAAAGGTACCAGCCGTTTCACGATATCCATTTACAACATCCCATGTAGCCAAATCAACACCACCCATGAAAATACGGTCTTTGTTGGTTGGGTCTACACTCACTACGTTATCGTACCAACCCTGGCGGTTTGATCCGAAAATATCTGTTACTGAGCTATAGCTCATCAATTTTGTCCATGTTGCACCGCCATCTGTGGTTCTGTGCAATCCACCGAAAGAACCGTTTCCGGCAGCTCCCAACAAATACACATAGTTGGGGTCTTGTGGCGAAATCGCCAAAGAAGTTCTTCCACCTGTATTGGCAGTTCCATTCACCACTTTCATCGCACCGGCAGCATCCATTTTCAAGGCAGCGCCAGAGCTTGTAGTGGCCCACAAAACACCGTTCTTATCCATTTTCAGCTCCTTGATTGAGCCCACAGAAATTCTCTTTTGCGCAGTACCATTGCTGGTAAATTCGTAAATACCATCTTCTGTAGATACGTAAATCTTGTCTTCTGTTGGATGCGCCACCATGCTATTGCACTGCATGAAACTCGCAGCCGTGGTGTTCGTCATTTTGGTGAAAGAAACCCCACGAGCGTCNGTGCTCTTGAACAATCCACCGCCCAAAAAGGCAGGAGACCCGTTTCTAGTTCCCGACAAATTCACAAATCCACCCTCACCCGTTCCGTAAAATATGGTGCCCGTTACCGCGTTCTGTGCGATACAAGTTACACTCAAATTCTCTTGCTTGTCGTTGATAGGATTCCAACTCTGTCCTTTCGTGAACGAGCGAAACAATCCACCACTCACACCACCTGCAAACCAAATATTTCCTGAATCCTTGTGAATCAAAAACGCGCGCAATCTACCGCCCACATTGTCTGGACCCATGCTCTCCCACTTAATGGGTTTGTTGGCACGACGGGTTAACTGCATTGCATCGGCTTGAGACATCGCAGCTTCAAACCATTCTGGTTCGATGGTACCGGTGGCCTCATTCAAACGCATGCTGTACATGGAACGAATCGCACCTTCTATTGAACGTTCTTCGCTTTTGTCGTTTGACATTTTCAACGAAGCCGGCATCCCTGAAGGCAACATCGCCACAAACAACGACATTCCCGCAACCAAGGTAGCAGAAGCCGTTAGCGTGATTATTGGTTTTATTCTCATGTGATAAAATTATCTTAATAAGGTATTTTACAAATTAAGCCATGTAGACTTACTTTTCCAATTTATATGGGTGAAATACATAAAAGAAAATGGCCTTTTTGTAGAGATTTCTCCCAAAAATACCACATTACTTATAGCACGTGCTTCTCAGCGTGGTAAGAACTGCGCACCATCGGACCGCTTTCAACGAATCGAAAGCCCATGCTCAACCCCAATTCTTCCCAATGTTTGAACTTATCTGGATGCACATACTCTTTCACATCTAAGTGCATTTTGGTGGGCTGCAAATACTGCCCCAAGGTCAAAACATCGCACCCGTGCTCACGCAAATCTTCCATCAATTTCTTGACTTCATCGTCTGTTTCTCCCAACCCCAACATCGCGCCAGACTTGGTACGTCTACCATACTCATGGGTGCGCTTGATCTGCTCCAAACTGCGCATATACTTGGCTTGCGGCCTCACCATTCGATACAAACGCTCCACCGTTTCCATGTTGTGCGATGTCACCTCCGCACCCGCATCCAGCACCATATATAATAGGTCCCACTGCGCCTTAAAATCAGGAATCAACGTTTCGATGGTGGTTTCAGGATTGAGCGCCTTCACAGCCTTCACCGTCTCCGCCCAAACCGTAGCTCCCTTGTCTTTCAACTCATCCCGATTCACCGATGTAATCACACAATGTTTCACACCCATCAACTGAACCGCTTCCGCCACACGCACCGGCTCATCCATGTCGTACTCGTTTGGACGTCCAGTAGCCACCGCGCAAAAGCTGCAACTGCGGGTACAAATGTTCCCCAAAATCATGAAAGTGGCCGTGCCTTCGCCCCAACATTCGCCCATGTTCGGACATCTACCATCTTCACAAATGGTATGCAGTTTATGTTCCTTCACGATGCGTTTCACCCGGGTATAATTCTCCCCCGTTGGCAAATCAATCTTCAACCATGATGGTTTTGGCGTTCTTTTTTCTTTCGATACTATCGGTAGCTCAATCACAACGATGCGTTTTTAAAATTACAAAAATCCTACTGCAAAGGTAACAAATACAGTTGGGAAGAAGTTTCGATTCATTTCTGTGCGATGCCAAAAAGGCAAATCTTTCACAAATCGATCTACACCCACTCCCAAAGACAGCGAATTGGAAACATTTTTATAACTGCCCCACTCGGCCTGCATACTCACATTTCCTCCCACACCGGGCGTTACTCGACCCTGAGAAAACCCTTTGAAATACCCCACATTCCCTCCCACCAAACCCACATCGTGGATGGCCGGATCGTACTCAACCGATACATAACCATCTGTAAATGTCGCGGGCTGATACAACCATACATATATAGGCCATGAATAATTCAACGGCAGCTGCAACGAGGCATTGATGCGCAAACCCAACTCCGACCGTGACGTGCGTTCACTCACCGAAAAACTCCGCCCCACCTGATATTTAAACATCAAATTGTGGGTGACTTTCTCAATCACAAAAGGCTTGCTGCCTGGCAATCGCTCGTTCACAACCTTCACTTCCCGAGGATCCTTCATCGGACCCAACCAAAACCCCGCAGTGCGAAACGGCAAAAGATTGGACGCAAACAACCCCTTCCGATGATCCCCCAAACGGGCATTGGGCCGCTGCAACAGCACACCCAAATCGTAGCCGAAATGTCGAGCATTTACCCCCACACCCCACATCTTTGGCTTCAACAACGCAGAATTTAGGTCCTGCGCCATCACCCCAATTGTGGATAACCCCACAATCCAAACCACAAAATGCCGATACATAACCCCGATTTGCACCTACCAAAGATACAATGCCCCACCCAACACCAAAAACCTCAAAAAACATAAAAAATCCCTCCACTTTCTCCCACAACCAGCAAAACCCTTGTATTTCAACATTTTTTGAATACTTTTGAAGGGTCGAATGAGTGCCTTTCCGACGAATTTTCTGGCCAAACACCCCATTTGTGGAGCAATGTGGAAAACAAGTGGTTAAAAAGGGGAGATTGTGGGAAATTGTGGGAAATTGAGCATTTATTTAGCAGACAGAAAAAACCAACACAAGATGACCGCTTTCATTGGAGAGTTCAATTGCAAACTAGACGAGAAGGGAAGACTTTCCATCCCGTCGAAACTTCGGGCACAGTTCCCCGAAGCCGTTGGCAATACCCTCGTTGTGAACCGCGGATTTGAAAAGTGTCTGGTGCTCTACACCAAGGAAGATTGGCTGGATGAAACCGCCAAACTGAACACCGTGGATGATTTCATGAGTCCCGACATCCGTCGGTTCAAAAGAATCTTCACCAACGGAGCCAACTTGGTTCAGATCGATGGCGCACAACGCATTTTAGTTCCCAAAAAACTCCTGGAATACGCCGAGCTCACCGCAGACGTAATCCTGGTTGCCAACGGAAACAAAATTGAAATGTGGGATCAAGCCACCTACGAATCTGAACTCAATGTGGATTCCGCCGAAATGTCTCAGTTGGCTCAAATGTTTCACCAACAACGCAACCAAGGGTAAGTAGCGCATCGGGCCGTTGGCCAACTGTTTGCGTATGTACGACTATCACAACCCCGTCCTTCTCCACCCCAGCGTGGACGCCCTGGTAACCAACCCAGACGGCACCTACATTGACGTTACCTTCGGCGGCGGCGGTCACAGCAGAGCCATACTCAACAAACTCTCCAGCAAAGGCAAACTCATCTCTTTCGATCAAGACGAAGACACCCTCGCCCGAGCACCCCAAGACCCAAGATTTACCCTGGTGAACCACAATTTCCAGTTCACCAAACCCTACCTCGAATACCTCAAAGCACTTCCAGTAGACGGCATCCTCGCCGATCTTGGTATCTCCTCACACCAAATCGATGTGGGTGAACGCGGATTTGCCCACAGACTCAATGGCCCACTCGATATGCGCATGTCGGCCTCAACCGCCAACTCCGCAGCAGACATCGTACAGAAAGCCAACGAAAAAGAACTCAATTACATCTTCAAACAATACGGCGAAATCCCCAACGCCAGAAGACTCACCGAAATCATCATCCGCAGCAGAGGCACCAAAGACCTCAGCACCATCGAAGGCTTTAAAAATGCCATCGCTACCTGCACACCTGGCAAAACACCCGCCAAATACCTCAGCCAAGTATTCCAAGCCCTGCGCATCGCAGTAAACAAAGAAATGGAAGTGCTTGAGACCCTTTTGAACGATGCGCAAGAAATCATCAAACCCAACGGGAAATTGGTGGTCATTTCCTACCATTCCCTCGAAGATCGCCTCGTAAAACACCTCTTACAAACCGGCAATTTGGAAGGTGTGCGACATACCGACCTGTATGGACACATCAGCAAACCCTTTGACAGTGTGCCAAATGCAGCCATCACCCCCACTGAGGAAGAAATTGAAAGCAACAAACGCGCACGCAGCGCAAAAATGAGAATAGGAGTACGCAACACATGGAAGAAAACCCTTTCTTGAACGCCGACATCGATCCGCAAACCGTGATGGGAGACCCCACCACCCCCGTGCAAGAAACTGCCGACGAAACCCCCATTCCCCTTTGGAGTTGGATCAAATTCGCGCTGGTTGGGTTTGCACTCATGTTGTTTTACATCTACAATTCCCACCACGCCAACAAAGGCATTCGCAAAAAAGAGCAACTCAGCAAAGAGCTCAAAGAATTGCATAGCGAACGCATCAGCCTAGAAAGCCAAACCACCAACGCCAGCAAGCAAAGTGAACTTTCAAAACGCCTCGAAGGCAGCGGACTCAAAGAAATCACCGCACCGCCCATAAAACTCACCAAACCTCATGAGCAAGACTAAGGTAAACTCTCGAAAAGTCATTCTGGTTCGGGCCTACCTCGTGTTTGGCCTGTTGGCGGTTTTTGCGATCGCCATATTCGTCACCGCCGTGAAATTACAACTCGGCACCGACGACAAATTCCGTGAGGAAATGAGTGCCAAAAACACCCGCATCAAAGAAATTGAAGCGCTTCGTGGCAACATTTACGCCGATGATGGTAGCCTTCTGGCTACATCTGTACCCAAATACGACGTGGTTTTCGACCTACGGGCCGATGGACTCACATCAGCAGTTTTCATCGCCAAAATCGACAGTTTCAGTATGATGATGTCGCGCATGTTCCCCGAGCGCAGCACCAGCGATTGGAAAGAACATTTCATCAAACACCGCGAAAAACGCACGCGCTATCTCAAGATTGGCAAAGACCTCGGTTTTGAACAAGTCAAAGCCATCAGAACTTGGCCCATCGCCCGATTGGGAAAATTCAAAGGAGGCATTTGGTACGAAGAAAAAGGCAAACGCATGTATTTCATGGGTGAGCTCGCCAAAAGAACCATCGGATACATCAAAGACAAAACCGCCGTTGGCCTAGAAGGCGCTTTCGACACCCTGTTGAGGGGCAAGAACGGCACCCAAATGCAACAGCGCATGAGCGGCCAAACCTGGAGACCCATCCAAGTTGGGAACAACCGATTGGCCGTAAACGGAAAAGACATTGTCACCACCCTGGATGTCAGAATCCAAGACATCGCCCAGTACGCCTTGCAAAAAGGATTGGAAGCCGAATCGGCAGACCACGGCTGTGTGATTGTGATGGAAACCAATACCGGCGCCATCAAAGCCATGGCCAACTTAAAACGTGGCGCAGACGGACAGTACTACGAAGCCCAAAACTACGCTGTGAGCGAATTCACTGAACCTGGATCTACTTTTAAATTGGTTTCCGCCATCGCCCTGCTTGAAGACGGAAAAATCTCTACCAAAGACACCATCGACAATTCTTGGGGCAAATGGAGTTGGTACGACTTAGACCTTGAGGATGCGGTAAAACCCAAAAAACGATTCTACACCTTGGGAGAGTGCCTTCAGTATTCATCCAACGTGGGTACCAGCAAATTTGTGATGCAACATTACAAAAAGGACCCTGAAAAATTCACCCAACACGCCATGGATTTGGGCCTTCACATTAAACCCAAATTCGACATCCCATCGAGCAACGGACCCAGCATCGCCACCCCCGAAAAAGCGGGATGGTCGGGAACCAGCCTACCTTCATTGAGCATTGGTTACAGCAGTCAAATCTCGCCATTGCAAACCCTGATGCTTTACAACACAGTGGCCACCAAAGGAAAATTGATGCAGCCTTACATGGTCAAAGAAATTCGTCACGAAGGCCAAACCCTATCTAAAATCGAACCCATCGTATTGAAAGAACAGGCCATCAGCGCAAAAACTGCCGCAACACTCACCGAAATGCTCACCCAAGTCATCGACAACGGAACAGCCATCGGCATCAAAACAGAGAACTACAAAATTGCGGGAAAAACGGGCACGGCGTGGCTTTCACAGGGCAAAGCCGGTTATAACCAAGAAAACAACAGACAATTCCAAGCATCTTTCGCTGGATTCTTCCCAGCCAACAACCCCCAGTANACCATCGTTGTTGTGGTTAACAGCCCAAAAGGCGCNCGCTATTCGGGTTCGCAAATCGCTGCGCCCATTTTCAAAAACATCAGCGACCGAATTTATAGCACACACATCAAAGTACAGCCCGCTTTACAAACCGCCAGCCTCCCACAAGTACCTGGCATCCTCAAAGGAGATCTCAACAAAACCAAATGGGTATTGAATGAGATTGGCATCAGCTCGCAATTGCTCTTGGATAGCAGCAAAAACAACAAAAACGCCGACCCAATGCTTACCGGCAAATACATCGAAGCCACCAAGGAAGCCCATTCGGTAAAACTCAAACCCATCACCGTTAACAACAACACCATCCCCGATTTGCGCGGCATGGGATTGAGAGACGCCCTCAAGATACTGAGCGATATGGGATTGAAAGCCAGCTACAGCGGCTATGGAAGAATCACCGACCAAGCCCCAGCACCCAACGCCAAACGTTCCGCATCCAACGAAGTTGTGTTGATCCTAAAGCCCTATTAAACCCATGAAAACCGCCCTAGAACTCATAAACACCCTGCAATCTGCCCAAGTCTTCGGCAATGCCGATGTGATGGTTGCGGATCTTCAGATCGACAGTCGATTGGTTCAATCCGGACACCTGTACGCGGCGATGGTTGGCACCACGTCGAACGGTCACGATTACATCGACGACTGCATCGCCAAGGGTGCGAGTGTGATTTTGTGCAGCGAATTACCAAAACAACTGAACGAAAGCATTTGCTATGTTTTGGTAGAAAATGTGGCCAAGGCACTGGGCGAAATCTGCTTAAACTTCCACAATCGCAAAGCGGAAAATATCATCATTGTGGGCACCACGGGCACCAATGGAAAAACGAGCATCAGCACTTTGCTGTTTGATTTATTCACCCATCGCGGCAACCTCTGCGGACTGATTTCTACGGTAGAAAATCGCATCGGAACACAAATCATCCCCAGCACGCATACCACGCCCAACATTGTGGCTTTGCACCAATTGCTAGCGCAAATGGCCGATGCAGGTTGCAAATATGCCTTCATGGAGGTGAGCTCACATGCGGTTGACCAACGACGCATCGCGGGGGTTCCTTTTGCCGGTGGTGTTTTCACCAACATCACCCACGACCACCTCGACTATCACAAAACGTTCGACAATTACATCAAAGCAAAAAAGCGGTTTTTCGACGAGTTACCTGCCGATGCATTTGCGGTAACCAACAAAGACGATCGCAACGGCATGGTCATGTTGCAGAACACCAAGGCCATGCGATACACGTATGCCATGAAGCAGCCCGCGGATTTCACGGTGCGCGTTTCAGAGCACGATTTCACCGGCATGCAGCTCCAGCTCAACCAAACNGAATTCTGGTCGCCCCTGATCGGCGGATTCAACGCCTANAACCTTTGCGCGGTATATGCCACGGCATTCTTGCTCACCGAGGGCGATGAAGAACTACCCATACAAATGAGTGCATTGGGGAAGGTAAATGGCAGGTTCGAAGTCCTTCGCGGCCCCAACAGAATCACTGCCATTGTGGACTATGCGCACACCCCAGATGCATTGAAAAATGTATTGCAAACCATCAATGAAATTCGCAAAAACAGCGTAACACTGATCACCGTTGTGGGATGCGGCGGAAATCGCGACCAAGCCAAGCGCCCCGAAATGGCCAAATTGGCTTCGGAAATGAGCAACAAGGCCATTCTCACCAGCGACAACCCACGCTTTGAAGACCCGCAAGACATCCTCAACCAAATGGAAGCGGGCGTGGAGCCACAAAACTACAAGCGCATCCTCAAAATCGTGGATCGCAAAGAAGCCATCAAAACCGCCATCATGCTCGCAAACACCGGCGACATCATTTTGGTGGCAGGCAAAGGACATGAAACATACCAAGACATCATGGGGGTGAAACATCCCTTCGATGACAAGGCCATCATCACAGACACTTTCAAACTAATCCAATAAAACATGCTTTACTACTTGTTCGAACACCTGGATAAAATTGGCATCGCCGGCGCTGGCGTGTTCAAATANATCTCTTTCAGGGCTTCATTGGCAGGCATCATGAGCCTTTTGATTGCCCTCATCGCAGGNAAAAGCATCATCGGCTGGTTGCAAAAACAACAAATTGGCGAAACCATCCGCGAACTCGGACTCGAAGGCCAAATGCAAAAGAAAGGCACCCCAACCATGGGAGGCATCATCATCATCATTAGCATCATCATCCCCACCCTGCTATTGGCAAAACTCAGCAACATCTATGTGATTTTGATGATCATGAGCACCATTTGGATGGGCGTAATCGGCGGCATCGATGATTATATCAAAGTCTTCAAAAAAGACAAAGAAGGCATGAAGGCCACAACCAAACTCATTGGACAACTCATGTTGGGCGCGTTGATTGCCATCACCATCGATCATACCCACAGCGTCAACCAAATTGAGCTTACCACCAACCTGCCCATCACAAAAAACATCCTCAACTACACCCACCTCATCCCAGGAGCCCACAACGCTTGGATCATCTACGTCCCCATGATCATTTTTATCGTGATGGCCGTAACCAATGCCGTAAACCTCACAGATGGGATTGATGGATTGGCTGCTGGCACCACTGCCATAGTGGGTGTTGGATTAGGCATTTTGGCCTATGCCGCGGGTAACATCAAAGTGGCTGAATACCTCAACATCATTTATGTACCCAACTCGGGCGAAGTGGTAATCTTCTTGGCCGCAGTGATTGGCGCTTGTTTGGGCTTTTTGTGGTACAACGGTTACCCCGCACAAGTTTTCATGGGCGATACAGGCTCCATGGCCTTGGGTGGCGCAGTTGCCGCCGTTTCCATCATCATCAAAATGGAATTGCTACTCCCCATATTGTGTGGTGTTTTCTTGGCCGAAAGTGGATCTGTAATTCTTCAGGTAAGCTATTTCAAATACACCAAAAAACGATTTGGCGAGGGCAAACGCATCTTCTTGATGTCGCCCCTACACCACCATTTTCAGAAAAAGAACATCCCCGAAAGCAAAATCACCATTCGCTTTTGGTTGATCACCATCATATTGGTTTTGGCAACATTGGCATTGATTAAACTTCGTTGAGAAAGAAATTGGTCATATTGGGCGCAGGCGAAAGCGGCACAGGTGCTGCAGTTTTGGGGGTAACCCAGAACTGGGACGTATTTGTATCGGACAGAGGAAAAATCGCACCCAAATACCAAGACGAACTCAACATCCACAACATCGCTTGGGAACAAGAACAGCACACGGAGGAAAAAATCTTGGGTGCCGATTTGATCATCAAAAGTCCAGGCATACCCGATAAAGCGCCCTTGGTGGTTGCCGCCAAAGCCAAAGGCATACAGATCATCGACGAACTCGAATTTGGCTTCTGGTACACCAATGCCAAAATGATTGGCATCACCGGCACCAATGGTAAAACCACCACCACCCTGCTCACCTATCACCTGCTCAAACAAGCCGGCATGAACGTGGGTTTGGCGGGCAACATAGGCAGATCCTTGGCCCGACAGGTGGCCCAGCAATCATTCGATACCTACGTGGTGGAAATGAGCAGCTACCAACTCGATTACATCGATCGCTTTCATTGCAACATCGCCATTCTCTGCAACATCACCCCCGATCATTTGGATCGATACAATTACAACGTGGATGAATACGCCAACAGCAAAATGCGCATCACCAGAAACCAAACGGCCGAAGACCATTTCATCTATTGTTCCGATGACACCCTCACCGCAGAAGCCATGGCCCGCAATGCTTTCGCATCCAATCCCATCCCTTTTAGCTTAACAAAACCAACCGAACAAGGGGCTTACACAGTACAGCAAACCCTTCACATCAATTCAAAAGAAAAATACACTCTCGATATGCAAGATTTTACACTACGCGGGCAACACAACGCCTACAACAGCATGGCCGCTGGAATCGCAGCCAGTTTAATGGACGTGCGCAAAGAAAGCATCCGTGAAAGCTTCAGCAATTTCCAAAATGCCGAACATCGCCTCGAATTCGTACAGAAAGTGGGCGGCGTGGACTACATCAACGATTCAAAAGCCACCAACGTAAACTCCGCTTGGTACGCCCTCGAAAGCATGGATCGCCCAGTGATTTGGATTGCAGGCGGCATCGACAAAGGCAACAACTACGCCGATTTAAAGCAACTGGTGAAAGGCAAAGTAAAAATGATCATCTGCTTGGGTTTAGACAACATCAAAATCCACCAAGCGTTTCAGGCCGATGTGGACCTCATCATCAATACCAGCTCTGCCAAAGAAGCCGTGCACGTGGCATCCAAAATGGCCGAACAAGGCGATGTGGTGCTTCTGTCGCCCGCCTGCGCGAGTTTTGATTTGTTCGATAGCTACGAAGACAGAGGCCGTCAGTTCAAAGAAGCCGTTCGCCACCTCTAATACATCAAATACCGCAAAATCAACATGAACCCACAGTTTACTTCCCGTTTCAAAGGCGATAAATGGATATGGTTTGTCATCATCATCCTGTCGCTCATTGGCATCCTGGCCGTTTACAGCGCCACAGGAACCCTTGCCTATTCCAAACAAGGAGGAAATACTGAGTGGTATTTTTTGCGACACACGGGATTCCTGTTCATTGGTCTATTGCTGCTGTATGGCACACACCTGATTCCCTTTTCATACTATTCCAGAATTAGCCAACTTTTCCTTTGGATTTCCATCGGATTGCTGATTCTTACCCTGGCGATTGGTTCCGAAATCAACAACGCAACCCGCGTAATACCCATCCCCGGATTGGGCATCACGTTCCAACCATCCGACATGGCGAAACTCTTCTTGGTAATGTATATATCGAGATATCTGAGTAAAAATCAGGAAGAGATCGACAGTCCGCGCGTGTTCTGGACAACCCTATTTTTCATCCTTTTGGTGGTGGGATTGATTGCGCCAGAAAACTTAAGTACCTCATTGGTGGTATTCCTCACCGCAGCATTGCTCATGTTCATTGGCCGGGTCAACTTCAAATACATGATGTACATGTCGTTCCTGGGCATGGGCTTGATTAGCGGATTGGTGATTTTATTGCTCAACATCAACACAGACGGCATGGAAAGCAGTCGTATCCCCACATGGAAAAAGCGTATCGAGACGTTCATGGGGAAAGACGATGGCCAAGGNAATTACCAGCAATTGCAATCGAAAATNGCGGTGGCAACCGGCGGAGTTTTTGGAAAAGGACCTGGAAACAGTACACAAAGGAACTACCTACCTCACCCCTATTCGGATTTCATTTATGCCATCATCATTGAGGAGTATGGACTGATTGGCGGATTGATTGTCACGGGGTGCTTTTTAATCTTGGTGTTCCGATGTCTAAAAATCGTGGTCGAAAGTCCGCGCGCCTTCGGCGCGCTGGTCGCCATGGGATTGGGCCTCTCCATGAGTTTGCAAGCCTTTGTGAACATGGGCGTTGCCGTAGGTATGCTACCAGTTACGGGGCTCACCATCCCACTTGTGAGTATGGGAGGTACCAGCTTGTTCATGAACAGCATCGGCTTTGGCATCATCCTGGGCATCAGCAAATACATCGAAGAAGAAAAAAACCAACAAGAAGAAGCCCTCACCGCAGGGGTATAAGGAACAACGAGCAACGCAATGACAAACCCTGTAGCACATATCGGCCCCAAATTCATCCTCTCTGGTGGAGGCACGGGCGGACATATATTCCCAGCTGTGGCCATTGCCAAAGAATTGCAATTGAGATTTCCCAAGGCCGAATTCTTGTTTGTGGGTGCCGTTGGCAAGATGGAGATGGAAAAAGTGCCCAAAGAGGGATTCCAAATTGTGGGATTGCCCATCGAAGGACTCAAGCGATCAGCATCACTCCGAAACATTGTGGTATTTTTCAAAACCCTCCAGAGCTTTTGGAAGGCACGCAAAATCCTGAAAGAATTTCAACCCACCGCGGTGATAGGCACTGGCGGATACGCCAGCTTGCCCATTTGCTTCATGGCGGCCCGCGGCGGCTACCCAACCTTCCTGCAAGAACAAAACGGCTTTGCCGGACTTACCAATCGGTTGGTAGCCGCGCGGGCCAAACAAATATTTACCGGATTCCCGCAGATGGACAAATTCTTTCCCGCCGGGAAATGGGAGTTCACCGGCAATCCCGTAAGGCAGAACATCATCGATTTGGGGCTCAAACAGCAACCAAATCCATTTGAAGGACTCAAACCAAATCTACCCGTCATGTTTATCACTGGCGGAAGCTTGGGCGCGCGAACCATCAACCAAACCATCTTCAACAACCTCATCCCACTGGCCAAAGCCAACATCCAACTCATTTGGCAAATGGGAATGCCCTTCGCAAAATCTCACACCGAGCAAATCAACAAAGTCATTGCAGACAACCCCGAGGTTTTCTTAAAAGACGATGCACCCGGAATTTTTTTCGCACCATTCATTTATAATATGGACGACGCCTATCAAGCCGCAGACATTGTGGTTTCTCGCGCAGGCGCCATCAGCATATCAGAGATTGCGATAGTGGGAAAACCCGCCATTTTGGTACCCTCCCCCAATGTAACCGATGACCATCAAACCCAAAATGCCAAAGTACTGAGCAATATGGATGCGGCGATGCTCATCACCGACAAACAAGCACCCGAAAACCTCATCCCCGCAGCCATCGCATTGATAAAAGATACGAAAAAACAGGCAGAAATGCAAGAAAAACTGAAGCAAATCGCCAAGCCACACGCCACCCAAACCATAGTAAACCGAATTGTGTCATGCCTGAAAATAAACGAATAACCGATTATCAACAAGCCTATTTCCTGGGCATCGGCGGCATTGGCATGAGTGCCATCGCCAGATATTTGCTGCAATTGGGCATCCCGGTATTTGGGTACGACAAAACGCCCACCCCGCTCACCCAAGCCTTGATGGATGAGGGAGCGATCATCACTTTCAACGATGAACTAGAGGCCTTGCCAGAAGTGGTTCAGAACAACATGGATCAAACCCTGTTCATCCTCACACCGGCCATCCCAAAAAATCACCCCCAATGGATTTGGCTGCAATCGCAAAACGCACAGATCCTTAAACGAAGCGAAATCCTGGGAAAAATCGCCCAGAACGGATACTGCATCGCCGTGGCCGGAACCCATGGGAAAACCACCACATCAACCCTCGTAGCGCACCTCCTGCACAGTTGCAACGTGAATTTCACCGCATTTCTTGGTGGCATTTCCTCCAACTTTGGCACCAACTACATCCGCAAAACAGATGGCATAAACCTGCCCAACAAAGGCGAAATCATTGTGCTTGAGGCAGACGAATTCGATCGCAGTTTTCATCGTTTGAACCCCGATTTGGCCATCATCACGGCCATCGACCCAGACCACCTCGATATTTACGGGACCGCGGAAGCATTCACCCAAGCATTTGTGGATTTCACCCACCTGATTTCCAAAGGATTGCTCATCCACGAATCGCTCAGCATCCCAACCCCCGCCAACATCCAAGTGATTCAGTATGGCAAAGAGTCTACCTCCGCCGTTCATGCCAGCAACATCCACATCAACAACGGCGATTTCTGTTTCGACTTGATGGTCAACAACACCCAGATCGCCCCATTTCGATGCGGACTGCCCGGCCACCACAACGTGCAAAACGCCGTGGCCGCATTGGGGATTTGTATCCACTTTTTACAACTACCCATTCACCAACTGCAAAACGGGATTGCGTCATTCAAAGGTGCCAAAAGACGATTCGAATACATCCACAAATCTGATCGCTTTGTCGTGATCGACGATTACGCACACCATCCCGAAGAACTCAATGCCATCATCGGATCGGTAAAAACGCTATATCCAAACAAAACCATCACGGGCATCTTCCAACCCCATCTGTTTAGCAGAACCCAAGATTTTGCCGCAGGATTCGCACAAAGCTTGTCGGAACTCGACGAAATCTACCTACTCAACATCTATCCAGCCCGCGAACAACCCATCCCTGGCGTGAACAGCGATTGGCTATTGAGCTTCATCGATCACCCCAAAAAAGAAGTGGTTACACCAGACCAAGTACTCCAAAAAATCAAAAACAACCCCGCCGAAGTGCTCCTGATTTTGGGCGCTGGCGATATAGATCGCATTGTTCAACCCTTAGCAAAAATTTATGACGAATTGGAAGCTCGCACTCAATAAACGACAGTGGATGGTGGCGTTGCTACTGGTTCTACTGGTGGCCGTAGCCATTTTTTGGTCGTCGATATCTAGCACCGCAAAAAACAGAATTGTGGAAAGCATGGACATTGTTATTCTCCCAGAGAATCAGGCCTTGTTCTTGAACAAAACCATCATTTCTGACTCAGTACAAACCATCATTGGAAACCCCAGTGGCCGCAGTGCCAGCGACATCAATATCCAAAAACTAGAAGCGCGATTGAACAAAATTCCGGCCGTGAGAAAAGCCGAAGTATACATCGCACTGGATGGCGTATTGAAGATCAAAATTGAAGAGCGCACCCCAGTGGTTTTGGTCCAAAATTCACTACAACAAGAGTTTTACCTCGATTCACAAGGCGTGATCATACCTAACAACTCCAGCAAGTTTTGTGATGTGTTGGTGGCCAATGGGAACATCAAAAATGTGATGGCCAGTGGAAAAATCATCGGGGGCGAAACCGCCAAGAACATTGTGGCTGTAGCCAAGTTTATCGCAGCCGATTCGCTGTGGAACGCACAATTTCAACAATTGTATGTAGATAATTACAACGACCTTATTTTGATTCCCCGCATCGGAAAACATAGCATTGTTGTGGGCAATGGCGCCAACCTTCCGCAAAAGTTCGGGAACCTCCGTCTTTTCTACGATCAAGGCCTAAAAAGCACTGGCTGGGATCGATACAAAAGTGTAGACATTTCCAACCTCAACCAAGTGGTGGGAACGCGCAATGGCCAAGAAAGTGTACAAAAAGAAGAAAAAAAGTCCAATAAAAACAACACCCATTAAACATCAACAATACATCAAACAGTAACCCAAAAACAACAAACAATATGGCTATCAATAACAATATCATCGTAGGGCTCGACATCGGCACAACCAAGGTGTGTGCGATCGTGGGGCAAATGGCTGAAAACGGCAAAATCAACGTTTTGGGCATGGGAAAAGCACCCAGTCAAGGAGGTGTTTCCCGCGGCATGGTCGCCAACGTGGCCAAAGCCGTAACTGCCATTCAATTCGCAGTTGAAGAAGCCATCAAACAAAGTCAAGTAAACATCAAAACCGTATTTGTGGGCATCGCCGGACACCACATCAAAAGCTTGCAACACCGCGGAACCCTGAGCCGCAAACAATGGGATGTGGAAATCACCGAAGACGAACTCAACAAGCTTGAATCTGAAATGGAGAATTTGGCATTGTCTCCAGGCTTGGAAATCCTTCACGTACTTCCACAAGAATATCGCATCGATGGTGAAGAAGGTATCAAAGACCCCGTTGGACGGGTTGGCGTTCGCGTAGAATGCAATTACCACATCATCACCGGTGAAACCTCTGCCGCCAAAACCATCTTCATGGCCGTGCGCAGAGCAGGACTTGAAATTGCCGATTTAATCGTAGAACCCGTGGCCTCAGCCGCAGCCGTTTTGAGCGAACCCGAAATGGAAGCCGGTGTGGCGTTGGTTGATATTGGCGGTGGAACAACAGACATTTGTATTTTCGACGATGGTGCCATCCGTCATACCGCCATCATACCCATCGGTGGCGATCGCATTACCAAAGATTTGCAAGAGGCCTTTGGCATTTTGAAAGACCAAGCAGAATTCGTAAAAGTCAACTACGGCAGCTGCTACCCCACCGAAGCCATGAAAAATGAAGTGGTTGTGGTACCTGGCTTGCCCGGAAGAGCGCCCAAAGAAATTTCACTCTATGCGATTTCTCAGGTGATTCGTGCCCGCGTGGAAGACATCATCCAAAAGGTTGATTTCGAAATCGTGGTATCAGGCATCCGCAACAAATTGGCCGGCGGCATCGTGCTTACCGGCGGTGGATCTACCATGAAAGACATCACCCAATTGTTCAATTACTTCATCGGATTGGAAGTACACATTGGTTCTCCCGGACAGCGTTTGGGCAAAGGAATGATCGATGAAGTTCGTAACCCCATGTACGCAACAAGCATCGGATTGGTTCTCAAAGGCTTCGAGTTGGCACAAAAGCACCAACACATCGAACTCAACAACCAAATCATTCAAAAAGAAGAAGCCAATGCACGTGTTAGCGATCCTTTTTTGGACGAAATCAACATGCAACCCGTACAAGAAACCCCCGTGCAAATCGAATTTGGCGACACCCCCGAAGGCAAAAACAGCGGATTCTTGTTCCCCGGATCTTGGTTCAGCGGAAAGAGCAAAGGCCTATTCAAAGGCATCAATGATTGGATGAAGGAAGGTGAAGATTTTCACGATTGACACAGACTAAAGCAGTAACACATGTCAGTATTTGAACCAGCAGTCAATATAACCCGTGGCAACCTCATCAAAGTAATCGGTGTGGGTGGCGGTGGCAGCAATGCCGTAAACCACATGTTCCGTCACGGCATCGAAGGTGTAGATTTCTACATCTGCAATACCGATTTGCAAGCCCTTTATAGCAGCCCCATCCCAAATCGTCTGCAGCTAGGCGCTCAGCTCACCGAAGGACTTGGTGCAGGCTCCATGCCCGATATGGGAGAAAAGGCCGCGATGGAAAACATGCAGCAAATTCGTCAAATCATGGAAGACAACACCAAAATGGTATTCATCACCGCCGGAATGGGTGGTGGAACTGGTACCGGTGCAGCACCTGTGATCGCGAAAATTGCCAAAGAACTCAACATCCTCACAGTGGGTATCATCACCCTGCCCTTTGAAGACGAGGGCCCCCAAAGGATAGATCAAGCGCAAGAAGGCCTCGAGAAACTCCGTCCGCACGTAGATGCTTTGCTTACCATTTGCAACGATCGCATCGTAGACATGTACGGCGATCTCACCATCACCCAAGCATTTTCAAAGGCCGATGACATTCTTTGCACCGCAGCCCGAGGCATCGCTGAAATCATCACCAAACCCGGACAAATCAACGTAGACTTCATGGATGTGCAAACCGCCATGAAAGACAGCGGACGTGCCATCATGGGAACAGGTTTTGCGTCTGGCGACAACCGTGCTGAAAACGCGGTGCGCATGGCATTGGATAGTCCTTTGCTCGACAATACACGTATTCAGGGTGCGCGACATTTGCTAGTGAATTTCGCCTACGGACACAAAGAGCCCGTAATGAGTGAAATTTCCAAAGTGAAGAAATTCTTGCAGGAAGAAGCCGGACATACCGCTCACCTCAAAATGGGTATTACCCGCGACGAAAGCCTCGGAGAAGACATCGCCATTACAGTCATCGCCACTGGATTCGAAGTAAAATCGTTTGGCAGTAACTATAACCTACAAGAAACTGCCGTTCAGCAGCAACCCGTAGCGCAGAACATCCCAGTTACTCCAAGTCATCCAGTGAACAATCCATACCAACCCAACTATTATGGGGGACAGGGATTTCACCAGACACCACCTGCAGGCAGCATGCAACCAAATTTATTCAGTGCACCGCCTAGCAACCCAACCGTGGTGAATCACGTGCCGCAGCAGATCGATAACAACGAGGACAGCCCGATGGCGAACAATACTTTTGGACAAGAACCGATGCCGTTTGATCACAATCAAAACAGCCATTTCTCCAACCCAAATGGTCATTTCGCCAACCCAAATAGCCACATCGCCAACCCGGCGAACCCCCTCAATCCAATGAATATAGAGCCAAAAGCGTTCGAAAGTTCAAGTGAATGGAATGAGGATCCTATGTCGCAAATATTCCGCGACACCCGTATGGAAAACGGACGCAGAGACCGAGAAGCGTTGTTTGAAAGCGACATCGAAATTCCTGCTTACATGCGCAAGGGCATCAGCTTAGAAGCTGCACCCCCAAGCCAATCTCAGTTGGTGAGTAAAATTACCATCGGAGAAGAAGACCCAATGAATGCACGCGATTTAACGGTAAAACCGAATCGCCACTTGCACGATAACGTGGATTGATAGCCAAAAAAATCCAACAGCAAAGGAGCCATGCCGCAAGGTGTGGCTTTTTTGTTTTCAATGAACCTGACATGAAACATACAGAAAACTCTCCTCAAACCTTCACAGCCCTCATATATAATCCGGAGCAACCGTGCAACCAAACCTGAATTTATAGACAGGCCCTATCAATGACTATAAACTTCTAAATACTTTTTTGCAACCCCTGAAGCAGCATATCTCTCAATCGCAAAAGATCTGCAACGGCTTGAGATCTCACTTCGTATCTCAAAACTCTCATTGATATAATCGGCGATGCCATCAATCAATGTTTGGGTATCCATTTTGGGCGCCAGCCACCCAGTATTCCTGCCGTCTGTTGATTCAATCATCTCAGGGATCCCTCCCACAGCAAACGCCGCAACAGGCACACCGCAACTCAAACTCTCCATGATGGTCGTAGGTAAATTCTCTTCATGCGATGTTGTGACGTACACATCAGCCTGCCAATAGGCGTCTCTCATTCGTTGGGCATCCGCAACAAACCCCAATTCAGTAAATGTACATTTCAACCCCAAACCACCCAAACGATTCTCACCCACCACCAAAGCGTGCAAATGCGTGAATCCCATTTCGTAAAGCGAATTGCATATCACCCGAAACTCAGCAAACCCTTTGGCTGCATTGCCCAGATTGGCGGCAGCAAACATCAACACAAAAGGCCTCACTGACTCACCCTGTAATTCAACTGCGCCAATTCCCCCCTTCAATTCCACAGAATCCTGTTCAGCTGGGTAAAAATAATCGGTATCTATGGGATTTGGTATCACAGCGATACCATCTCTTTGTTCGATGGTTGGCGCGCCGCTCTTCAGCGCCTGATCCTTCAACCACTGACTCGGTGTTACAAACTGTAAATGCCCCCCGTGAGATTGATACATNCTTTGTTTGGCGCTGAATACGNGGCGCGACAAATCCCCATCCGCCGGAGACTTTAAGTAGTGACAGTTNCCACACCCCGCCTGAAAATGATCACAGCCCCGAGGATGATAACACCCACCGGTAAATGGCCACATATCATGACAGGTCCAAACCACCTTCTTGTTCAAACGCATCAAAGCCTCCAACCCGACCAAACTCACAAAGCCCTTATTCACCCAATGCAAATGAACAACATCGGCCTCGGCAATGGCTTTCCAAACCGAAACATTCACACCGGTTTTGCCATGACTAAAAGCAAATCGAACCGATTTATCACGTTCAAATCGCAAAAAATCCAGTTTTTCCAATGCATGCAATCCAAAAGCCCATTTGCTTTTAAACCAATTGCTCGCCCACAAATGAAAATCGCCCTCGCCACCCTCAAACACCCAATGCTCACTGTCTACCCCGGGCAGCTGATCCAAGGCCACACTCAATCGCTGGGCAGCCACAAACGCACCACCTGCCGACGATGCATTCAAATGTACCACCTTCAACCGTTTGCTATCCCTGATTTCGCGGTTCATTTCAGTGCCAATGGATTCAATTTGTATCTCAGTGATATAACAACCCTATTTCAAACCATCAACCCTTGTCGATGGCATTTTCTTCTGTCTTTTTCAAACTCTTCGATAAAAGCACGGCCACCACCAATGCCATCATCATCAATATCCCACCACTAAAATAAGGCAACCCATAGTAGTAATGGTACAATCCCCCAGCCACAATCGGACCAATGGCCCGAGCCAAAGAACCCAAACTCTGCAACAATCCCAACATCTGTCCTTGCGATTCCGCAGGCGTATTCAAACTCACCAACGAATTGATCGCCGGCATCATCAAACCATTACCAAATGCCAAGAGCAAAATGGCAAATGCTTGAACCATATAAAAAGTCTGAGTATCACTCGCCAATGGAATAACACTTAAGCCAACTGCTACGATCGGACAGCCCATTAAGAGCATCTTGCGAACGCCCCATTTCTTCTGAAACATCCCAATTAAACCGCCCTGCACAATGGCACTGCAAATCCCAATAAATCCAAATATATTACCGATGCCATATTCTGTGAGTCCGTATTTCTCTTTCCACAAAACACTGGCATTCACCTGCATCATACTGAACGCAGCGATGTACAAAAAGTTAATCAAAAACAACTCTCCTATGATATCAATTCGCCAAACGGTTACAAGGCCTTTGAACGTGTCCGACACCTTGCGTTTTTCCACCGATTTCGATTGCAAACTCTCTGGCAATAGGAACCAAGCCAATACAAAATTCAAGGCACACAATGCTGCCGTAAAGAAACCCACCCATTGAACACCGTGATCCCCACCTGCATGATACAACCAACCGCCAATGGGCGGTCCAAATACAAAACCCAAACCAAAAGCGGCACCAATGATACCCATTCGCTTGGCACGATCCGCAGGGGGTGTAATATCGGCGATGTAAGCCTGAGCAGCAGAAATGTTCGCGCTTCCAAAACCCGAAATCACCCTTGAAAACAACAAGAAACTAAAATTCGCACTGATACCAAACAAATAGTAGCCAATGATATTCACGAATACACTCACCAAAATGATGGGCCTTCGGCCGATTCTATCAGACCATGAACCAAAAATTGGGGCGAACAAAAACTGAATGATTGAAAACGCACCAGCGACCACACCCACGGCCACATCCGGATTGAAAGGCATCCCCGATGTAGTGGCCAAGGTTTTTGCCAAATTCGGCAAAATGGGAATCACAATCCCAAAGCCTAAAAGGTCTATGAAGATGGTTAAAAAAAGGATCGCTATTCGTTTGTCTTTCATGTATTTTGTAAATCTCTGTGTAATTTTTTGGCTACCCAACTATCGCTCAATGATATAAACTTTTTGTCTCTAAAGTTGCCCAATGACGCAGGAAGTGTGCTTAAAACGGGTGTATTCATCGCCACTTCACCCTCCTTCAACGCCTGTAACAAGGATGGATAATCGTATCTACAAAGTTCCTTGCCTACCCAAGCCCAAATCAAGGTTCGTTGAAAAAAATCCAACTGCCATTTTTCGTTTTGCATTTTNAGCAAATGAAACACTTTGTCGATGCTGCAACCCGAGGGNGNCTCCTTCGTTTCATCCACCGCCACCACCAAAACACAATCAAACAACAGATCAAACCCTGCCAATAAATCCTTCCCGTGAGCTTGCCATCCAGCCACGAAAGCCGTCATTTCACTATGCAAAGAAGCTGATTCTTCAACTGTTAACCACCGCTGTGCCGCAAAGACCCATACCCTGGAGGCATCCGGCATCGAAGACAATAGTTCGCGTTGAGGCTCCATTGACATCATGAAGGATTGAGCGAATCATTCACAATTTCTGCGATATCCAAGACAGACACTTGGTCTTCTTTTTCAAAATGCTTGGTGCCATCGCGCATCATCGTGTTACAGAACGGACAGTTCACGGCGATGATTTCCGCACCCGTAGCCAAAGCTTCTTCTGTGCGATTCACATTCACCTCCTGATTTCCCTTCTCCGCCTCCTTAAACATTTGAGCACCACCAGCACCACAACAAAAACCATTGGTCTTGCAACGCTTCATCTCAACCAAATCGATATCCAATCGCTCCATCACCATACGAGGAGCCTCATAAATTCCGTTCGATCGACCCAAATAACAACTGTCGTGGTAAGTAATTTTCTTACCAGCAAACGCGCCACCTTCAATCGACAATCGACCCGAAGTCAGCAATTCGTTGATCAACTGGGTGTGGTGAACCACTTCATAATTGCCACCCAAATTGGGATATTCATTTTTCAAGGTGTTAAAGCAGTGCGGACATGCCGTTACGATGCGTTTTACCCCGTAACCATTCATCACTTCGATATTTTGCATCGCTTGCATTTGGAACAAAAACTCGTTCCCAGCACGCTTGGCGGGATCGCCTGTGCAACCCTCTTCCATACCCAAAATCGCAAACTGAACGCCCGCCTTTTGGAGGATATTGGAAAAGGCCCTACTCACGCGCTGCGCGCGCTCGTCGTAGCTCCCCGCACATCCAACCCAAAACAAAATCTCTGGTGTTTCTCCGGCGGATATAAAATCCTGCATGGTTCTAACCGATACCGTCATAATGCTGCAATTTCGCCTTTTCAAACCAAAGCATTGAAACATTTATTCCACAGCCATAAAAAATAGACAACGTTGAATATCCGCAGGCTTAAGCAATCAACCTCAACGGGCGCATCGCCCCAAAATATTGACACTCCAAGAACGTTGGGCACCAGCAATTCATCACCCACCGAACCCACTAAAAACCAAAGCCAATACAAGCCAGATCTTGTAGGGTAAATACTTCGTTGTCGCCCCAAACACAAAGAGGGGGCGCCAACGGCGCCCCCTCTCCTTGTTTACTACATCAACAGCTCAATAGCCCGACCCACCCATACCAACAACCTCCTGAACCGCACACGCCATCAATGGCACACGCACATCATTGCAGTAATGTTGAAACGGACTCGTTTTCATAAAACCAGACCCATCGGTCTCGTTCATCGTAGCTACCCAACAATCATTCAATTTCGACAACTCCGTAAATACCACCTGTCGCATATCAACCCCAGCCTGAACATCCAGCTCAATCACTGTTACCCCATGTTTCACCATGTAGTCGTATGCCTGAGTTGAATACGCATTGAGATATCTGACGGTCTCTGAATCTTTCTTGTTCGACAGAGCCAGCACATGAACGCGCGCGAAAAAAGCCTTCGCCAATTTAGCCACCCGATAAAACTTCTGCCTCGATTCCGATGTTGAATCCAATAGCATCAACAAATTCTTAGGATCCACCCAACCCGCTTCCGGATTGAGATAAATCACAGGGGTTTCGAACTTCCCAATGCATCCAGCCATCCCCCCACCGAGCATACTACCCGATTTGGGAACAGCCAAAATTACGGTCATCTCAACCTTCAATTCGTTGGCAGTTTTTGCCGCAGTTGACCAAAATTCTCCAGACTTCTTTACGATTGTCAAATCCCGGTACGTGCGCTTCTTGAGATCATCCACAAGGGCGTTCGTGAGTTCAGCATTTGCCGCAGTTTCTAACCACAACAAATCTCCTTTGAACCGGCGCGCCACCGAAACCAATGCGTCGCCAATTGTTTTTTGATTTTGGATACTGTCTGATGTAAATAAAATTTTTGTAAGGGTTTCTTCCATAGGCTTTGTTAATTTTACACCGAATCTCATGAAAACTTTCCATATTACCAAGTACGTATCACACTTTTAATGAATAGTTTATACACCAACAACATCCCCAACCAATGTCTATATTCACCCAATCTCTCACATCAAATCTCACATCAAATCTCACAACAAAACCCTCAACAAAGACCTCGTTAAACCCCTCATCCGAGCCATTATCAGAGCCCACACCCAAATCCAAAAACTCATTGAAACAAATTCTCTTCTTGGCGATGTTGGCCTGCCTCGCGCCCATCCCTCAAAAAGCACAAGCTCAAGCCAATCACAAACCCCCACACTACAGAGGATTGTGCACCACCCCAAACAACACCATATGGATCAGCGGCACACAATCCAGAATCCTCAGAGGGCAATACAATGCCACCAACGAATTGCATTTCGACACCCTGGCAACACCCTATACAAACAAAGATTATCGCGACATCTGGGCAATCAACGATCAAATTGCCGTGGCCATGAGCGTGAGCGATAGCGCAGTTGTAATCAAAACCACCGATGGCGGAAAAACATGGAAAACAGTCTACCACAACGAAACCCCCGGAATTTTCCTCGATGCCATTGAAATCGACCCATCCACTGGTGTAGGCATGATTCTCGGCGACCCCCTTCTTCAGGACCAACAATCCAAAAAACACTTCAAAGCCCTCCTTACCACAGATTACGGAAACACTTGGATCAACATCCCGGATACTGAATGGTCCATCCCCCTAGACACGCTAGAATCATTCTATGCCGCCAGCGGCACTTCCCTGTCAATCATTTCAAGCAGAAGCAACCCAAAAACAAATAGCCACTCCATCACGGTGGGATTCGCCGGCGGCGGGCATTCGCCACAATTTCATTTGGTTCAAATCAAATACCGCCCAAACAACCCCGAGAAACCATGGATCTTCAACCCATTACCAAACCTGTCTTTGCACTTCAAAGGCGGACAAGCATGGGGCTGCTATGGCCTCACCACATTTCAAACAAGCAAAGGCATCGCCATTGGTGGCAACTACACCCAACCCAACTTCCGAGGTGATTCAACGGGCCAAATCGCCGCATACACACCCAACATTTTGAAACAATGGTACCCCTGTAAAACGCCACCTCATGGATACCGCAGTGGTATTTGCGTGAGCACCTCCATCAACAAAGACAGCCTTTTCAACGCGTTCTTCCATCACAAAAACAACCAGTGTGATGCATTCTCCAGCGCATACAAAATGCAGCCAGCCCAATATTTCTTTGAGGTGAACCATCAAAAAAATCTATCCATCGCCATCTGCACGGGCACAACTGGCACAGACATTTCGTTCGATGAAGGCAGGAATTGGTTACCATTATCCAAGGAAAAAGGATTCAACGCATGCGCCTTCGATTGTCAAAACCTCATCCTTGCAGGAAATCAAGGCAAAATCAAAACCTACACACTCAAAGAAATAGCCAACGCCTTCCAACTTCTCAACCCGGTAAACCCCAGCAGATAATTAAATCCGCCCAATTCAGGAATACGGNTTTATAAGGCCAACTTCACGGAAACAACCTAGAAATCATACGATTTCTTTTTCCGTNACATTTACTAACGGCCAATCCGATACACCACAAACTGTTGATTTTCAAATACTTTATTCAAAGAATACACAGGCACACCTCTGCCTGATGTCCACATGTGCTTTTCTAAAATCCAATAATCCACGCCCTTCACTTGCAATCTTGCAACAGCATCAGCATCATCTTTAGGATCTTGAGCGATGCGATACACCTTAGCTCCCGTCACATAATGCATCAAACGCGGCTTGTGAAAAGACACCCTCTCCTCCGGCTTTACAGACTGCAATACAAAATCATAGAGTTCCCTCACTGGCTTTGAATAGGCCTGATTGGTATCCAGATTTGTATAGAAAACAGATGTCATCACACCCTGCACCAGAACCAGTATAACAATACCCCAAACCCAATTTTTTACCGATGCAACACAAGCAGGCATTCCATTCCAAACAGTGGTTAACACAGGTAAGAATTTCTTCCAGAAACCATCCATGCCTTGAACCAAGAAAATGACAAGCAACGGCAACAATGGAAACAAAAAACGCATCCCCTGTACCGATGGCCAAACCACATACAAAGACAGATTCAGCACCAAAAACACAACCGCGCCCAACCACTTTGATCCACTTTTCATCGCGCCCCAAACCACCAATATCCAAAAAAACAAAGCACCCAACCACACAAACCCCACCGCCCATGGAAACAACTTCATTGCCGTGGCAAAATGCCAAAATGGATACGTTCCTGCCATTTGAAAATAGACACCCAAATGATCCACAATGGTTTCAAACCGAATTTCACGCAACAACACCCAATGATTGGAGCCGTTACCCGCATCGGCGAACAAAGCGAGAAATCCAGCCCCCCCCCCNAATAAAAA